>OHZQ01000205.1_pt1 | contig 20904 bp, 16 predicted proteins | sample 1580551 | NCBI WGS metagenome assembly OHZQ01 (sample SAMEA3882527, study PRJEB24775) | human gut metagenome | biome: human-associated habitat; feature: intestine environment; material: feces | place: Netherlands | collected 2009/2010 | reverse complement strand
AGAGAGATCATGGCATTCTGCCAGAGCTTCATGACAGAGCTTTGTAAGTATATCGGTGCTGATGTCGATGTTCCAGCTGGAGATATCGGAACAGGTGCTAGAGAGATCGGTTTCATGTTCGGTCAGTTCAAGAGAATCCGTGGATCATACGAGGGAGTTCTCACAGGTAAGGGACTTACATATGGTGGATCACTTGCTCGTACAGAGGCTACTGGTTACGGACTGCTTTACCTTACAAACGCACTGTTAAAGGATCATGACATTGATATCGCAGGCAAGACTTGTGCAGTATCAGGTGCTGGTAATGTTGCAATCTACGCAATCCAGAAGGCACATCAGTTAGGTGCTAAGTGTGTTACATGTTCAGATTCTACAGGTTGGATCTACGATCCAGAAGGAATCGATGTTGCACTTCTTAAGGAAGTTAAGGAAGTTAAGAGAGCACGTCTTGATGCTTATGCTGCTGCTAGACCATCAGCTGAGTACCATGTAAAGAAGGATGCAAATGATCACGGCGTATGGTCAATCAAGTGTGACCTTGCTCTTCCATGTGCTACACAGAACGAGCTTAACCTTGACGATGCTAAGATGCTTGTTGCAAACGGCGTTATCTCAGTAACAGAGGGCGCTAACATGCCTACAACTCTTGAGGCTACTAAGTACCTTCAGGAGAATGGTGTTCTCTTCGTTGGTGGTAAGGCTGCAAATGCAGGTGGTGTTGCTACATCAGCTCTTGAGATGAGCCAGAACAGCGAGAGACTTTCATGGACATTCGAGGAAGTTGATGGCAAGCTCAAGGGAATCATGGAGACAATCTACGCTAACATCTCAGATGCAGCAAAGAGATACAACATGACAGTTGGCGGAAACACAGACTATGTTGCAGGTGCTAACATTGCCGGCTTCGAGAAGGTTGTTGACGCTATGCTTGCTCAGGGTGTTTGCTAATCCTAAGCATTTGGCGGGAGCCACATCTTCAAATCAACTAGACATAAGATTATAATATAAGACTATAGACGTCCATCTGTGGAGTGATCCGCAGATGGGCGTTTTTGCGTTGCGGTTGTCTTCGGTGACTCCTGTTGGTGTAATCTCTATGTTGTATATCTAATCACGTTTGTCTACCCTCACTTTGACTTTGCTTCCATAGTGCACGCCGCGCCAAGCATGATAAGGGCGCATAGCTCTCTGCGGCGGCACAGAAGCGTCAAAGTTCGGTCGCCGGCACTACCGATTGGATATACAACATAGAGAATACACACCAACAGGAGTCACCGAAGACAATTTTTTATATTTAAAGTTCGTTTAAGTTTTACAGGCTATTATAGCATCATCAAGAGGAGATAAGACAAGAAAGGATGATGCTTATGGCAGACAACACGTTTAAAAGATATGAACTTAAGTACATGTTAGATAGAGAACAGTACGAGCAGATAATGAGCGAAATGATAAGGTATATGCAGCCGGACAGGTTTGCGCATAGCCAGATCATTAACATATATTTTGACACTCCTTCCCACAGGCTCATCAGAGACTCCATAGAAAAGCCGGTTTACAAAGAGAAGCTCAGGCTTAGAAGCTATGGAGTCCCGGATGACGATTCAGAGGTTTTTATCGAGCTCAAGAAGAAATACAAATCTGTTGTGTACAAAAGGAGGCTGGAGGTGCCTGAACAGGAGGCCATGGATTATCTGGTGGGCGGTCAGCCGCTGCACGAGGATTGTCAGATAGGAAGGGAGATAGATTACTTCATGCAGGTGTACAAGGATCTGGAGCCTGCGGTGGTTCTCTCGTATGAGAGAGATTCCTACAAAGGAATAGATGATCCGGAGCTCAGGATCACGTTTGATTACAATATACTGTGGCAGAATGACGATCTGACACTTCAGAAAGAACCATATGGGCACAAGGTCATACCAGAATATAAGGTGTTGATGGAGATCAAGATGGCAGGCGGGTTCCCGCTGTGGCTGTCACATCTGCTCACAAAGTATGGAGCATACAAGACGTCATTTTCAAAGTATGGAGAGGCGTATAAACAGATGGTAGGCTGACATAAGTGGATCATATACATTTAAAGCCAGAAACTAAAAAGACGAATTATTTAAATGATAAAGTGGCAAACATAGACAGGAGGAGATAGAAGATGACAGGATTATTTGACAGTATATTTGGAACGGCGACAACGATAACGGTGCAGGAGTTTCTGATCTGCATAGCGGTATCTCTTGTGATAGGCGTATTCCTTGCAGGGGTGTACGCGTTTAGGAGTAAATATACACAGAGCTTTTTGGTGACATTGGCACTTATACCTGCGGTTGTGTGCGTGGTGATCATGATGGTAAATGGCAATGTTGGCGCGGGTGTTGCTGTGGCAGGTGCATTCAGCCTTGTAAGGTTCAGATCGGTTCCAGGTTCGGCAAAGGAGATATGCGCCATATTCCTTGCGATGGGAGCAGGACTTGTGACCGGAATGGGATTTATAGGATATGCAGTATTATTTGCCGCCATACTAGGCGGAGCGATGTTCATTTGCAGCCTTACTGGATTTGGCGGCGGAAGGGATGAAGAGAGAGCCCTGAAGATCACCGTGCCTGAAAATCTCGACTATACAGAGGCATTTGATGAGATACTTGTCGACTGTACAGACAGTTACAGACTGATAAATGTGAAGACGACCAACATGGGAAGCCTGTTCAAGCTTACATATGTGGTGAAGCTTAAGAAGCACACAAATCAGAAGGATATGATAGATAAGCTCAGAGTGAGAAATGGTAACCTTGAGATCATGCTGGCACAGGTGGATTCGGGGAACATGACATTGTAGAAGTCAGTTGATAAGGCAGATACTTAGTAAGGAGATGATCGTATGAGGAAGAATAAATATATGAGACATAGAGCGGAAATCCGCAAATGTCTGGCTATAGGGTTGACAGCGGCCATGTGCATGGCAATGCTTGCCGGATGTTCAACCAGCCAGAGCACAAGCTCGACTTCTGATACTGAGGTGACAAGTGATGTGAGCACAGAGACGGACGCTGATAAAGAAAGCCCAAATGGCAGTGCGGATGCAGAGAATACCAGTGTAAAGACAGAGATGACTGTGGAGGAAATGCAGGCGGCTATAGATGAAGCCATGAGCGATGCGGCTATAGATATAACAGATATGTTCACGAAGCGGGATCTGGCGGGAAACTATGATGAGAGCGAGGCTGTAAAGATAACATTATCGGGAAAGACAGCCGCATGTAATAGTTCAAATGTTCAGATCGAGGATGGAGTGGTGACGATCAAAGCGGCCGGTGTATACGTTCTGTCAGGGACATTCACAGACGGCACCATCGTGGTGGATGCGGGCGATGACGATAAGGTTCAACTTGTACTTGACGGAGTATCGATCACGGCTGCGGACTATGCGGCTATATATGCAAAGAACGCTGACAAGGTATTTGTTACGTTGGCGGAAGGGGCAGGGAACAGTCTTACGGTATCCGGAGACTACGTCCAGACGGATGACAATAATGTGGACGCTGTGATATTTGCCAAATGTGATCTCACACTTAATGGCACTGGAAGCCTGACGGTCAAGGATAACACGGGACATGGAATCGTGTCCAAGGATGACCTGGTGGTTACAGGCGGCACTTATACCATATACAGTCAGGATCACTGCCTGAACGGCAAGGATAGCGTGAGAATTGCGGATGGAACATTTAACCTGAGTTGTGATGAGGATGGTATACATGCGGGAAATGACGACCAGCAGGATGGATATGTATATATAGAAGGCGGAGATATCAACATATCGGTTGGCGATGACGCGATCCATGCGGAGGGACTTCTGATAATAACTGGTGGAGATATAGATGTATCTAAGAGTTGTGAGGGGGTAGAGGGGGATAAGATCCTTGTGACTGGCGGTGATATAGATGTGATATCCAGTGATGACGGCTTCAATGCAGCTGGAGGCAGCTCAGACTCGGGAGACAACCATGATGGTTTTGGAGGCGGCCCAGGTATGGGCGGAGTGGACATGGATGCCGACAATGATGCATATATTCTTATAACAGGAGGAACGATAAATATAAATGCCAACGGTGATGGAATAGACTCCAACGGCTGCATTGGAATTACAGGAGGCAGCGTGTATGTACTCGGCCCTTCTGACAATGGCAATGGCGCGATGGACTACGGAATCTGTGCTGCGATAACAGGCGGCGAGATCGTGGCTGTAGGTGGTTCTGGTATGGCACAGGGATTTGGAGATGAGTCCACACAGTGCTCGGCTCTGGTCAACTTTGACGAGTGGATAGACGCCGGAGAGACGATCACACTCACCGATTCCGATGGCAAAGAAGTGCTCAGCTACAAGGTGGATAAGAAATTTAACTCGGTTGTTATCAGCACATCAGACATGAAACAGGGTGAGACCTACACTTTGACTGTCGGTGACCAGAGCAGTACATTTACACTGGATGATATTACATACAGCGAGGGCTCAGGCGGAATGCAGAGACCGGGCGGCAACTCAGATGATGGAAATATGCAGAGACCAGGTGGCAATTCAGATGATGGAAATATGCAGAGACCGGATGGTGATTCAGATAATGGGCAGAATGACAGCGCAAATGGCAGTTCACAGAACAAAGACAATAGTTCGAGCTCAGACAGCATGAGCATATAGAAGATAATTACAGACGCTTTAATAGCCGAAAACAGTTGATTAATTTGCAAAAATGCTTAATATTATAAAGACATGAGATTTTTGTAGTTAATACACAGTTGGGAGAAAGAGCAGATATTCAATATGACTGGAAGGAGAAAACATATGAAGTTATATGTTGCAAGACACGGAGAGACGGAATGGAACAGACTTAATAAGGTCTGTGGCAGGACAGATTCCCCTCTTACAGATAAAGGACTTCAGCAGGCACAGCTCCTTGCAGAGAGATTGGATAGCTGCTCTATTGACGTGATAATAGCATCGCCGCTCTCCAGGGCACAGGAGACAGCACGAGCGGTGGCGGAGAGAAAGCATTTGCCGGTACTTACGGATGAAAGGCTTATAGAACAGGATTACGGTGCGTATGAGGGTGTCCAGAGGGACGACAGGGATTTCCTGAACAATAAAAGAATGTTCGCATACAGATATCCTGGTGGAGAATCCATGATGGATATTGCCAGGAGAACGTACGATCTTATAATTGAAACCCGCGAGACCTATCCGGATTCGTCGGTACTGTTTGTCTGCCATAACGGAATATGCAGGATGATATGCAGCTATTTCATGGATATGACCAACGAGGAGTATTTTGGATTCAGTCAGGACAATTGTGGGTACAATATCTACGAGTGCTGATCTGAGAAGGAGTGTTTTATAATATGAAGGAATTGCTTATAGATTCATTTAAGGATGCACTGTTTGATACGGTGAAGCTCATCCCGTTTCTGCTCATCACCTATGTGGTCATGGAGTGGCTTGAGAGAAAAACTGCAGGCCGACAGGCACATGTGCTTGGAAAGGCAGAGAAGCTTGGGCCATTGATTGGCGGAGTGCTGGGAATAGTGCCACAGTGCGGATTTTCACTTATGGCATCCAACCTGTACAGCGGAGGCGTGATAGGGGCGGGCGTGCTCATAGCCGTGTTCATGTCAACCTCGGACGAGATGCTGCCGATCATGCTGTCAAATGACGCGATAAGCGCGGGGACAATAGTGAAGATCCTTGCGACAAAGGCGGTCATAGCCGTAATAACAGGCTATATAGTAGGATTTGTGCTGGACAGACTGAGAAAGCCGGTCCAGGTAAAGAAGATAGATCCAGTCCACAGACATGGCGGACATGATGAACACGAACACCATGGCGGACATGTGCACAGTGACACTGCAAAAGCGGCAGAAAGCTCCATACATACACAGAATATAGTGTATAAGGATGCTGCTGAGAAGAAAGGAAAGGGACATGTGCATGACTATGTCCATGAGCACAGTCACGACCACGGACATTTGGGAGAGAAGAATATCCATGAGGTGTGCGAACAGGAACACTGCGACTGCGAGGGTGGAATATTCAGATCTGCTCTGGTGCACACTGCAAAGATTGCGATATTTATATTTATATTCTCACTTGTGATAAATGTGATCATAGAGGCTGTAGGAGAGAAATCCATAGCCCGCATATTCAATGATGTGCCTGTGCTTGGAGAGGCGGCAGCAGCGTTGGTGGGTCTTATTCCTAACTGTGCGGCATCAGTCATAATAACCGAGCTGTATCTTCAGGGAATACTCAGCGCGGGTGCTATGATGTCAGGACTTCTGGTGAGTGCAGGAGTAGGCCTTGTGGTGCTCTTTAGGATGAACAGGCATAGACCTGTGGAGAATATAAGGATAGCAGTGGTGCTGTATGCTGCAGGCCTTGCGTGGGGACTCATAATAAATGCTCTTGGAATCACATTTTAGCAGAGTGTAGAGAAAATAAATGTAAGCGATGCGCAGTGACCGCATTGCAATAAAGTAAAAAAGGGCTGCGAAAAAACTCAATCGAGTTTTTTCACAGCCCCTTGTGTGTGTGAGTTGTTACTTTGTGCGTTTCTTACCGCAGACAGGACAGATATCCTGATCCGTAGGCTGTCCGCATCCCCAGCAGATCCAAGTGTCCCCTTCACTGGATGGTTGCTCCGCCAGCTTTTGTGTCGGCTTCATCTTGAAGTTTTTGGAAACAATCTCCACATTGCCGTCCTCGTCAAGAGTAGTCTTGATATCTGCGGCGGCGGGAGTTGTGTCCGATGAAATATTTTTCTTCTTTTTCCCAAATCCAAATCCCATTTTATAACCCCGATTCTATAACATATATAAAATATTCTAATGCAATATATACAATTAAGCAATAGAAATTTGGACGAAATTGCCTATACTGTTGTAAAATTTGATGAAAAGCACCTATTGCCATGCGCCATCAAATGTGATCACCTGACCATTCAGGTATTCTCCACACTCGGCAATGTGCACAATGAAATCTGCCGCTTCAGAAGGTATGGCCATTCTTCCTGCAGGTATTTCATCCTCCAGCATCTGGCGTTCCTCCGGTGACAGATGACCGTTCATGGAGGTGTCAATTGCGCCAAATGCTATGGCGTTGACAGTTATACCGCTTGGAGCAAGCTCTTTTCCAAGAGCCTTTGAGAAGGAATTTACAGCACCCTTGGAGGCTGAATATGCGACCTCACACGACGCACCGACATTTCCCCACACGGATGAGATATTGATTATGTGTCCTTTGTGGTGCTGGATCATGTGAGGAACCACGAGTCGGCAGCTATTGAAAACCGAGTACACATTTGACTTCATGGTTCTGTCAAAATCCTGTGCGGTCATATCGTTTATAAGCCCCACATAAGATATGCCGGCATTGTTGATGAGGAGATCGATGTCGCTGCCGAGATGATCTATGGTATTTTGTATAAACTTCTCCATAAATTCCATATCCCCGGCGTCTCCGGTCTCACAGTAACAGATGCAGCCTTTTGCCATAAGTTCGTCTCTCAGAGAGAGAAGCTCTTCTTTGTGTTTGAATGAAGTGATAGATATGCTGTTATATTTGCTTGAAAGCGCCAGTGCTGTCGCTCTTCCGATGCCTGTCGAGGCGCCAATTATTATCGCTGTTTTCAAATCTGTACCTCCGCTATTTGTGAACAAAAATTTAATTCTAGTATATCATGCGAATTAAATGTTGAAAATAAAAAAGCACTTTGGTATACTCTAGTTGTTTTTGTTAACAAATGAGAATATACATTTATATTGAGATGGAGGCTATATAATGGGTAAGAAAGTAATGAAATTATTCTTAGATACAATGCTCAGAGCAGCGGTTATCATACTTGCAGTGGCTATAGTTGTCATGCTCGTACTGCTTGCACGAACCGTCAGCAAGAGCAAGAAATCAGACGCATCGGACACGGGCAATAAGACAAGCATCGTGACTGAGGAGTCAGATCCGTCAGATCCTACATTTGGAGGTTCAGGCGATGCTGCAGACAGCTCAGACACATCAGCGGATGACAGCTCACAGGACGCTTCAACAGAGGATGCAAATGCAGGAAATGGCAAGGATGCAAAAGTAGTAGTGCTCAACGCATCAGGCGTGTCAGGTGTGGCAGCTACATGGCAGACAACACTCACAGCGGATGGATACACATCAGTAGATATAGGAACATATGACAACGGAGATCAGTCAACAACAGTTATCTACACATCAGATTCATATGATGTGAGCGGACTTGTAAGCCTTCTGGGTGGAGCGGCAACGGCTGACAGATCAGATATTGACTCATCTGTTGCTTCAGATGTTGACATTTCAGGTGCAGACATTGTCGTAGTAATAGGTGTGGACAACGCAGCCAACAACTAGATATAGAAGAATATGTAGAAAATATATAGAAAACTCTGCTGATATCGGAATAGAAAACGCCGATATCAGCAGAGTTTTTTTACTGTAGTACAAAATGTTACAGATTTTGCCGGCTGTTCTACATTTTTCTGGTTTGTCAAGTATATATATGAGTAAAAACAATAGGCAAAAGTAATAAAATATACCGAAAACGTGACGAAAAACCCTATTGACATAAATGGGTATGGTGAAGGTTTCACAAAAAAGGAAGTTTAAACCAAGGGAAAACGGTTCGAAAATCGTCAAAATGTTGCAAAATTTGTGCACGTATACAATTTAGACAAAAGTTTAAAAATTTTTTTGAGCAATAATCACATAGAATGAAAAATGCCAATGATGTAGAATAACAATAGTTTTTAGGGTGAACAAAAACAAGATTATATACACTACGGAGGTAATTTCAAATGGCAAGTTTATCACTTAAGAACATTTACAAGGTATATCCTAACGGATTCAACGCAGTTAAGGACTTCAACCTTGAGATCGAAGACAAGGAGTTCATCATCTTTGTTGGACCATCAGGATGTGGAAAGTCAACAACTCTTAGAATGATAGCAGGACTTGAGGATATCAGCTCAGGTGAGTTATGGATCGGCGACAAGCTCGTAAACGATGTAGAGCCAAAGGACAGAGATATTGCGATGGTATTCCAGAACTACGCTCTGTACCCACATATGTCAGTATATGATAACATGGCATTTGGACTTAAGTTAAGAAAGGTTCCAAAGGAGAAGATCGACAAGGCTGTACATGAGGCAGCTAAGATTCTTGATATCGAGCATCTTCTTGACAGAAAGCCAAAGGCTTTATCAGGTGGACAGAGACAGCGAGTTGCTATGGGACGTGCAATTGTCCGTGAGCCAAAGGTATTCCTTATGGACGAGCCTCTTTCAAACCTTGACGCTAAGCTTCGTGTACAGATGCGTGTTGAGATCTCAAAGCTTCATCAGAGACTCCAGACAACTATCATCTACGTAACACATGACCAGACAGAAGCTATGACACTGGGAACCAGAATCGTAGTTATGAACGCAGGTATCGTTCAGCAGGTAGATACACCACAGACTCTGTACGATCATCCATGCAACCAGTTCGTAGCCGGATTCATCGGATCACCACAGATGAACTTTGTTGACGCTACATGTAAAGTTGTCGGAGATAAAGTATACTTAGTAGCAGGACCTTCAGAGATCGAACTTCCACCGGCAAAAGCTAAGAAGCTGATCGAAGGTGGATATGCAGGAAAGACAGTTGTTCTCGGAATCCGTCCGGAAGATGTACATGATGAGCAGATGTTTATCACATCTTCACCGAATACAGTTATTCAGGCTAAGATTCGTGTATATGAAATGCTTGGTGCTGAAGTTTATCTCCACTTTGATTATGAAGGAGCTACAATGACAGCCCGTGTTGATCCTAGAACAACAGCAAGAACAGGGGATACAGTTACATTTGCATTCGATGCTGAAAAGATCCATGTGTTCGACAAAGAGACAGAAAAGACAATTACAAACTAAGATGTGAAATTATTTGCCGGAGTTTCCGATTTTGGAGACTCCGGTTAAAATTTTCTTGACAATCGGGCTATTCGTGGTATATAGTTACGTTAATAAAGGGGAGTAACCTACGCAAGGGAATCCGCGTTTGTGGTGTCGTCAGTACGGTGGAAGCATCCGGTACCACAAGAAAATGGTGAGACTTTTATTGCATTATTTGTTGTGCAATAAGGGTTTCTTTTTTTGTACATTTTTATCGAAAGAGAGCTTCGTTGCATAAGAAATTCAGGAATGTGAATACTCAAAAACAGGAGGCGGAAAAGATGAAAGAAATTTATCAGTCATCGATAAAAGAAGTGCTTGGACAGATGGGAAGCAGAGAAGAGGGACTTACGATAAAAGAAGTGGAAAAGTCCCGTGAAAAATGTGGATGGAATGAGCTCGCGGAGGGAAAGAAAAAAAGTGTGCTGCAGATTTTTTTGGAGCAGTACAAGGATTTCCTGGTGATTATCCTGATTGCATCGGCGATTATTTCAGGAATTTTAGGAGACGCAGAAAGTGCGGCAGTTATTGTGATCGTCATTACAATGAATGCGATTTTGGGAACCGTGCAGACGGTAAAAGCAGAGCAGTCGCTTCAGAGCCTGAAAAAGCTTTCAGGACCGGAGGCGAAGGTTCTCAGGAATGGTACGGTGACACCGATTCCGGCAAGAGAACTGGTAGTTGGAGATGTGATCCTTCTGGAAGCCGGGGATTATGTTCCGGCAGACGGACGACTGATCGAGAACGCAAGTCTGAAGATCGATGAAAGTGCACTGACCGGGGAGAGTCTTGCAGTTGAGAAGAGCCTGGATGAAATCGAAGAGGAAGTGCCGCTTGGTGACCGGAACAATATGTTATTTTCGGGAAGCTTTGTTACTTACGGACGTGGAAAAGCCGTTGTGACAAGTGTAGGTATGCAGACAGAAGTCGGAAAGATTGCCGGACTTTTGAAATCAACATCTGAAAAGCAGACTCCGCTTCAGGTGAATCTGGAAGAGTTCGGAAAGAAGCTTTCGGTTCTGATCCTGGTATTTTGCGGAATCTTATTTGGAATCAGTGTATTTCGTGGAGAAAATATCGGAAGCGCGTTTATGTTTGCAGTAGCACTTGCGGTTGCAGCAATCCCGGAGGCATTAAGTTCAATTGTAACAATCGTTCTTTCTTTCGGAACGCAGAAGATGGCCAAGGAGCATGCAATCATTCGAAAACTGCAGGCGGTAGAAGGTCTTGGAAGTGTCTCCGTGATCTGTTCGGATAAAACCGGAACTCTCACGCAGAATAAGATGACTGTTGAAGATTATTATATAGAAGGCAGAAGAATCCGGGCAGATGAGATCGATATGGTAGATCCGGCACAGAGATTTCTGCTTGATTGCAGCATTTTATGTAACGATTCTACCAATGAAAATGGAGTGGAAATCGGAGATCCGACAGAGACAGCGCTGATCAATCTGGGAAGCCGCTATGGAGTGGAAGCTGCAGAAGTAAGAGAAAGTTATCCAAGAGAAGATGAGATTCCATTTGACAGTGACCGGAAAATGATGTCTACGCTTCACCGGATAGACGGCGAAAACCGGATGATCGTCAAAGGTGCGGTTGACCGTCTCCTGGATCTGACAGACCGGATCTGGACAGAAAATGGAATACGGGAGATTACAAAAGAAGATAAAGAAAAGATTCAGAGCCAGAATCAGGAATTTTCAATGGAAGGTCTTCGAGTGCTGGCATTTACCTTCCGGGAGATTCCGGAAGAACATCTGCTGACCGCAGAGGATGAGGACCATCTGGTATTTCTCGGAATGATCGCAATGATGGATCCGCCGAGGGAAGAGTCAAAAGCTGCAGTAGAAGAATGTATCAAAGCAGGCATCCGTCCGGTGATGATCACGGGAGACCATAAGATCACGGCAGCAGCGATCGCAAAACGGATCGGCATTTTAAAGGATTTATCCGAAGCCTGTGAGGGCGCAGAGATTGAAAATATGAGTGACGAGGAGTTGCGGGGATTTGTCCCGAAGATTTCTGTCTATGCAAGGGTTTCGCCGGAACATAAGATCCGGATCGTCCGTGCATGGCAAGAGCGCGGAAATATTGTATCGATGACCGGCGACGGTGTCAACGATGCACCGGCTCTTAAGCAGGCAGATATAGGTGTTGCAATGGGAGTAACCGGAACAGAAGTTGCCAAAGATGCAGCGGCGATGGTACTTACAGACGATAATTTTGCCACAATTGTAAAAGCAGTGGAAAACGGACGAAACTTATACCGTAATATCAAGTATGCGATCCAGTTTTTGTTATCGGGAAACTTCGGTGCAATTCTCGCTGTTTTATATGCATCGATCGCAGGGTTGCCGGTTCCATTTGCCCCGGTACATCTGCTGTTTATTAATCTTTTGACAGACAGCCTTCCGGCAATTGCATTAGGAATGGAACCACATAGAAGTGAAGTGATGAATGAGAAGCCAAGACCGGCAGATGAGTCGATCCTGACAAAAGATTTTCTGTCAAAGATTGGTCTGGAAGGACTGGTGATCGGTGTAATGACGATGATCAGTTTCCTGACAGGATATCATCAGGACGGTGCACTTCTTGGAAGTACTTATGCATTTGGAACGCTCTGTCTTGCACGGCTGTTTCACGGATATAACTGTAAATCAGATCATCCGGTGATTTTTACCAAACGGTTTTTCAATAATAAATGGATGCAGGGCGCATTTGCACTGGGAGCAATTCTGATCACGGCTGTACTTACAATTCCAGGGCTGCATCAGGTGTTCAAAGTAGAAACATTGAACTTTGAACAGCTGGGGACTGTCTACCTGTATGCATTTGCCTGTTTTCCGATCATACAGCTTCTGAAGTGGGTACGTGGAAAATTATCTGAGTAACAATATGGGAAAATGCTTACTGGTTGTAAGGGGATTAACCATAAATATGTTGTAGTAGAATGGAGAAAATAGTGGATTTTAGTAAATTATCTATAAAAAAAATCCGGGAATTGATCGTATTTACAGCGCTGATCGTAGTTGCATTGTGGAAATTTGATGTGGTTTTTGGCGTGATCAAGGCGGTATGGGGGATTATTTTTCCCTTCGCTCTTGGCGGTGCGATCGCGTTTGTGATCAATGTTCCGATGAGCTTTCTGGAGAAAAAATTATTTGGAAAGGCAAAAGAGAAAGGAAGTAAGGCGGCAGAAAAGCTTGCAAGACCGATCAGTCTTCTTCTTACGATCGTACTGGTAGTGGGGGTGATCGTGCTTGTCATGTTCGGTCTGATTCCGCAGCTTACGGCAACAATTGGAAGTCTGATGAACAGTATTGCAGAATTTATTCCGCAGATGCAGAGTTGGGTACGGGAATTTACACACAATAACCGGGAAATCATGGATCTTGTGAACCAGGTGGAGTTCAATCCGAATAAGGCAATCCAGTGGGGGATGAGTATTCTCGGAAATGGTGCGGGAAATTTTATGAATACAACGATGACAGCAGTTGGCTCCATCGTCAGTGGAGTTACTACATTTTTTATTGCCTTTTCCTTTGCCTGTTATATTCTTTTCCAGAAAGAAAAACTGTATGTGCAGGTGAGAAAAGTGTTTTTCGCGTTTATTCCAAAACGAAAAGCAGAAGTGATTCTTGAAGTCTGTTCCCTGACCTACCGTACCTTCGCAAACTTCCTTACCGGACAGTGCCTGGAAGCAGTCATCCTCGGAAGTATGTTTGTAATTACATTAAGTATACTGAAAATGCCGTATGCACTGCTGATTGGAATCATCATATCCTTCACAGCCCTGATCCCAATCTTTGGAGCCTTCATCGGCTGCGTACTTGGCTGCCTCCTAATCTTCATGGTGAGCCCGAAACAGGCAATCCTTTTCATCCTTGTATTTCTGATCCTCCAGCAGATCGAAGGTAACCTGATCTACCCACACGTAGTCGGCAGCTCCGTAGGGCTTCCCTCCATCTGGGTCCTCGCTGCAGTCACCATCGGCGGTAACCTTCTGGGAATCATAGGAATGCTCATCTTCATCCCATTAGTGTCCGTACTCTATACCCTCTTCCGGGAATATGTGTATTTGCGTTTGAAAAAACAACACATCAAGAAAGTGACGAAAACTGAGGTAGAAGAGTATACTCAAGAAGAAATTGACAAAATGAAAGAACTATACGAAAAAGAGCACCCTGAAAAATGTCTTGAATAAGGAAGTAATTTCATACATATAAATGTATTGAAATCGCAGCAAAAGCCTGCAACTTTGAGATGCAATCTCAAAGAGCAGGCTTTTCGACTCCTCATTTATAGTTTGGCGGAAAAGTATGACTTGTAGAATGTCAGCCGGGCGGAAAATAAATTGTGTTCAAATTCAATTTTTTGTGCAATGGAGACGAAACTCAGGAATCGTGGAAGCCTTTGCTGAACACGATTTCCGCCCTAAGAGGTTCGTCGGAATGGTTTGCACAACTTGAATTTGAACACAATTTATTTTCCACCCGGCGTCCCCTTTCCCAACGTTTCCCCCATCCAAGAAAGGAGAAAAAATGCTCAACTACCTGTGGTCGGGAATGATTCTTATTGGCATCCTTTTTGCCGCTTTCTCCGGCAAAATGCCGGACATCACCACCGCCGCCTTAGATTCCTCCAAAGAAGCCGTCACCCTTTGCATCACGATGATGGGCGTCATGTCCTTTTGGACCGGACTCATGGAAATCGCAGAAAAATCCGGCATTCTGAAAACGGCAGCTGACTGCCTTTCCCCTCTGATCCATTTCCTCTTTCCAGAACTGCCAAAAGATCACCCGGCAGAAAAACCAATCGCGGCAAACATCATTGCAAATATCCTCGGACTTGGCTGGGCGGCAACTCCGGCAGGTCTTGAAGCAATGGAAGAACTGCAGAAGCTAGAAGAGGACCGCCGCCTTGGAAAAGCGGCAGGACCGGTAAGAAAAAGAGGCGTTGCAAGCAATGAGATGTGCACCTTCCTGATCGTAAATATTTCTTCACTGCAGCTGATCCCGGTGTCGGTGATCGCCTACCGGAGCCAGTACGGAAGCGTGAATCCGACAGCCGTTGTTGGACCTGGGATTGTGGCAACGGCGGTCAGTACCGGGGCGGCGATTTTGTTTTGTAGGATAATGGACCGGAAAAGCTAGAATTTCTGTAGCTTTTTGTAACATACCTTGACTAAAGTACAAAAAAACGCTATAATCAATATCACGGCAAAGCTTTAAACCATTGAAGTTTAAACCGCTAAAGTTTAAAGCTGTAAAGCCAAAACGGAAAAAGTTTGTTCGAAAAGAACATAGATGGAGGTATGTTATTATGAAAGCAAGAAAAATTTTAGCAGTATCACTTACTGCAGCAATGACACTGGCACTTGCTGCCTGTGGCGGAAGTTCATCAGACAAAGAATCTTCTTCAAAGGATTCATCAGACAAGGTATATAAGATCGGTATCTGCCAGCAGCTTGAGCATGCAGCTCTTGACGAGGCAACCAAAGGATTTGAAGAAGCCTGTGAAGAAAAATTCGGAAAAGACAAAGTGAAGTTCGATCTTCAGAACGGACAGGGCGAACAGGCAAACTGCGCAACCATCGTAAACAATTTTGTGGCAGACAATGATGACTTGATCCTTGCAAATGCAACAACTGCTCTTCAGTGTGCAGCAGCTGCAACAAGCACGATCCCGATTCTTGGAACATCTGTTACAGATTATGCAACTGCTCTTGATATTTCTGACTGGACAGGATCAACAGGCATGAACATTTCAGGAACCTGTGACCTTGCACCGATCGATGAACAGGAAGCAATGCTTAAAGAGCTCCTTCCGGATGCAAAAACAGTAGGTATCCTTTACTGTTCAGCAGAACCGAACTCAGCATATCAGGCTAAGAAGTTCGAAGAAGCACTCGACAAAGATGGAATCAAATATAAAGAATACACAGCAGCAGACTCTAATGAAATCCAGTCTGTAGTAACAAGCGCAGTAGATGAGTGCGACGCACTTTACATCCCAACCGATAATACAATGGCATCTAACACAGAGATTATCAACAATATCTGTCTTCCGGCAAAAGTACCGGTAATCGCAGGTGAACAGGGAATCTGTGAAGGCTGTGGTATTGCAACTCTTTCTATCAGCTACTATGACATCGGATACAGAGCAGGTGAAATGGCTTACGATATCCTTGTAAATGGAAAAGATATCTCAACCATGGATATTGAAAGTGCACCAAAAGTTACAAAGATGTATAACAAGACAATCTGTGACGAACTTGGAATCACTGTTCCGGACGATTACGAAGCAATTGAGGAATAATAAGTATTAGAAAGAGGCAGAAATCATGTATTTAGCAGCTTTAGATCCGATGGCTCTTGTGCGCGCCCTTCCGGGAAATGTAGCGCAGGGGATCATCTGGGGAATTATGGCGCTTGGCGTTTTTATCACCTTCCGCATTCTGGATTTTGCGGATCTGACGGTTGACGGATCATTGGCTACAGGTGGAGCAGTTGCAGTTATGCTGATCCGCGGCGGTATGAATCCGGCACTGGCACTTCTTTTCGCATTTCTGGCAGGTATGGCAGCCGGATTTGTGACAGGTATTTTACATACGTTTTTTGGAATTCCGGGCATTCTGGCCAGTATTCTGACGCAGATCGGACTTTACTCGGTGAATCTCGGAATCATGGGAAAATCCAATCAGGCAGTCAATGTTATGCAGTATAAATTGGTTGCATCGCTTCGTTATGTGACCGGCGAAGGAAGTGAACTGTTTTTTGTAAAGCTGATCGTGGCAGCACTTATCCTGATCGCAATTATTTACTGGTTCTTTGGAACTGAGCTTGGCGCATCGATCCGTGCAACCGGATGTAACCCGCAGATGGCAAGTGCACAGGGAATCAATACAGGCTTTACAAAGGTTCTGGCGCTTATGATCTCCAACGGACTTGTGGGACTTTCCGGTGGGATTTACGCACAGTACCAGGGAGCAGCCGATGTTAATATGGGACGTGGTGCCATTGTAATCGGACTTGCAGCCGTTATCATCAGCGAAGTTATTTTTGGAAAATTCTGTGCAGGCAGAAAAGCAGCCTTTGCATTTACACTGGGTGCAATCTTTATCGGAGCGATTATTTACTATATTGTAATCGCACTGGTATTGTGGCTGAAGATGCCTTCTGATTATATGAAACTGTTCTCAGCGGTAGTGGTTGCATGCTTCCTTGCAGTTCCGTACATGAAGGGTAAATATTTAACAAAGAAACGGAGGACTGCATAATGGGATATATGTTGGAAATCCAGAATATTCATAAAACCTTTAATCCGGGAACGATCAACGAAAAAGTCGCACTTAACGGAGTGAATCTGAACCTCAATCCGGGTGATTTTGTGACTATCATCGGTGGAAATGGTGCAGGAAAGTCCACCACACTGAATGCGATCGCAGGAGTGTGGTCTGTAGACGAAGGAAAGATCATCATTGACGGAGTGGATATTACAAAGCTTTCAGAGCATAAAAGAGCACTTTATCTGGGAAGAGTTTTCCAGGATCCGATGACTGGAACTGCGGCAACCATGTCGATTGAAGAAAATATGGCGATCGCAGCCAGACGTGGCGAGCGCAGAGGTCTTGGATGGGGCATTACGAAAAAAGAGCGGGAACGCTATAAAGAAGCCCTGAAAGAACTTGATCTTGGACTGGAAGACCGTCTGAGCAGTAAAGTCGGACTTCTTTCTGGTGGACAGCGACAGGCGATCACTCTTTTGATGGCGTCTCTTAAAAAGCCAAAGCTTTTACTTCTGGACGAGCATACTGCAGCACTTGACCCGAAAACTGCAGCGAAGGTACTTGCCATCTCTGATAAGATCATTCAGGAGCATCAGCTTACTGCAATGATGGTAACACATAATATGAAAGATGCCATCGCGCACGGCAACCGCCTGATCATGATGCATGAAGGAAAAATTATCTACGATGTATCAGGAGAAGAGAAGAAGAATCTGAAGGTTGCAGATCTGCTGGCGAAGTTTGAAGAAGTCAGCGGCGGCGAGTTTGCGAATGACCGGATGATGTTGTCGTAGAGAATAATTTAAAAATGAAATAATAGTAGAAAACAGGAACGAGGTTTTACGATTGATGTAGAGCCTCGTTTTTTTGCACGTCTTGTTTAAATGTACTATTAAAAAACAGAGCAGATTCTAAAATACTATAAAATTATAGAGAATACCTATTAGTAATACAGGATAGAAATTATCAATTGGACTTATAAATAGAGTAGTAGTACAATAGAAAAAACAGCAACATGTCGAATGTCGACAATGTTATATTATTAGGAGGTTTACAATGAAGAAGAAAGTACTCAGCGCTTTACTTTGTGCAGCTATGGCAGTTTCTATGCTTGCCGGATGCGGCGGATCAAAGTCAGACAGCAAAGAAGCTGACAAGAGCGCAACAGAATCAACAAAAGCAGCAAGTGATACATTTACATTTGCAATCGGTGGGGACACAGGTAATACACTGAATCCGATTACTGCAGATGACCGATGGGGACTTATGACATGTCATATGGTTTATTCACCTGCGTACTATATTTACCAGGATGGAACAATCGACTGGATTCTTGCAGAAAGCATGGATGCTTCAGAAGATGGTAAAGTTTATACGATGAAGTTAAAAGAAGGATTAAAGTGGAGCGATGGAGAACCGTTAACAGCAGATGATATTGTATTTACTTTTAATTCTATTAACGATATGAAGCAAAATCTTTATGTAGGTGGGGAACCGATCAAAGTTGAGAAAGTAGATGATACTACAGTAACATTTACACTTGCAGAACCAAGTGCTTCTGTAGTAGAACTTCTGTCGGCAGAGACATTTATTGTTCCAAAGCATATCTTTGAAGGAAAAGGAAGCTTTGACGTGAATATGCTTGAAGATAAAGTTGTTGGATCTGGTCCATATATGCTTGAAGAATATAAGACAGGTGAACATCTTAAATTTGTGAAGAATCCGAACTACGCAAACGGAGAAGCAAATATTGATACAGTTGTATATAGAATTATTGAAAATTCTGATACAGCAGGTCTTGCACTTCAGAAACAGGAAGTAGATGCACTGAGCGTAACTGTTGATCAGGTTGACACATTTGAAGGTGATGACAACTTTACCGTTTCAAAATACAGCGAAGGTCGTGTTTCTTATCTGAGACTGAACTCTGTTGCACCGAGTATGAAAGACAAAGATTATCGTGAAGGAATCTTCAGAGCTCTTAATCGTGATGAAATCATGACTGCAGCATTTACAAGTGAAGATTATTACAAATTAGGATATACGTTCCTTCCGTACTCAAGCAGCTACTACACAGAAGACGGAGTTGAAAAGTGGGATCAGGATATAGATAAAGCTAAGAAGCTGACTGCAAATGGTGCAAAATCCTTAAAACTCTGCTATGTTGAGGAAAGCACAGAACAGAAAAATGAAGCACTTACAATCCAGGCTGAATTAAAAGCAGTTGGTATTGATGTTGAGTTGTGTGGTGTGAACCAGGCCGCATACATGAGTGCAGCTTATGATCCGGAATCTACAGATTATGATATGTTCCTTGGAGCATACGTAATGGGTATCGACCCGGATACATTTGCACCGCTGTTTGATTCAACAAAAGATGATATGATGAACTTCCACAATGCAGACATTGATGCAAAATTCAATGAAGCAGCTACAACTCTTGATGATTCTAAGAGAAAAGAGCTGTATAGCGAACTTCAGGTTTTGGTATCGGAAGAAGCACTTCAGTATCCAATGGGTACAAGTATGAAGACAGTTGTTACAACTGCCCGTGTTGGAGGACTTGATGATGCACAGTTCGTACCGATTTATACATTCGGAGATGTATCAAAATTAACTTTAAAATAATGGATGACGGGGAGGAGGGTTAATAAGCCTCCTCCCTTTTTTAGCAGAAACTATATTTGGAGGAAGAGGAATGAAATATATTGTAAAACGTATTTTACAGGCAATTCCATTACTGCTTATCATTACATTTATCTGCTTTATGCTGATCAATCTTGCGCCGTATGATGCAATTGATTCAATTACGACACCGGATATGACAAAACAGGAGATAGAGGCAAAGCGAGAAGCGTATGGACTAAATGATCCTGTAATTGTTCAGTATGGAAGATGGCTTGGGAATATCTGCAGGGGTGAATTTGGTTATTCACTGAGATCCAGAACAAGCATTTCTTATGATCTTAAGAGCAGAATTCCGTCTACGATCAAACTGGTGTTGCCGTCATATCTGACAGCTTTTTTACTGGCAATCGTATTAGGACTGGTTGCCGGAAGTCATAAGAATCAGTGGCAGGAATCTGTTCCATCGGAATTGCGACACCAACTTTCTGGTTTGCGATGATCATCATGTTTTTCTTTGGTTATAAGTTAGAGCTGTTCCCTCTGATGGGAATGCATACGATTGGAAAAGAAGATTCTATTCTGGATTTTCTGCAGCATTTTATTATGCCGTATGTAGTTCTTACTGTTGGATTTATCCCGGATCTGACCAGATATGTGCGTGGCTCTACAATTGGGCAGCTGAAAGAAGATTATGTAATTGTGCAGAAGTCATTTGGCGCAAGCAAAGCAGAAATTTTGTTCAAGCATGTCAGCAAGAATGTCCTTCTTCCGCTGATTACCAAACTTGGTATGGCGCTTCCGATGCTTGTAACCGGAGCGGTTATTACAGAGACGATCTTCTCATGGCCGGGTATCGGACCTTATTTCGTAAGTGCAGTACAGGCAATGGATTATCCGATCGTTATGAGTATTCTTGTGCTTTCAGGAACCCTTGTTATTCTCGGAAATCTGTTATCGGATATTTTATATTGTGTGACAGATCCTCGAATTAAGTCAATGAAATA
>OHZQ01000178.1_pt1 | contig 23653 bp, 18 predicted proteins | sample 1580551 | NCBI WGS metagenome assembly OHZQ01 (sample SAMEA3882527, study PRJEB24775) | human gut metagenome | biome: human-associated habitat; feature: intestine environment; material: feces | place: Netherlands | collected 2009/2010 | reverse complement strand
TTCCTATATGTACCTCTATCGTATGTGGGTCTGCCTCCGTCTCGTATCCCCATACCTCATCCATTAGCTGCTGCTTCGTAAATGTCCTGCCCGGTGAAGCTGCCAGCTTGTATAAAAGCAGAAATTCCTTTTTGGGCAGAACAAGTGTTTCATCACCGGTCACAACTGTCATTGCATCATAATCAAGCTCGGTTGAACCAATCACAATTTTGTGTTCGTTCAGTATCTGTGCACGACGAAGCAGTGCCCCTACCCTTAAAACCATTTCATTGACATTCACGGGTTTTACCATATAGTCGTCACTTCCCGAAAGAAAGCCCTGACGCATATCATCAAAGCTGCTTTTTGCAGTAATCATAAGCACCGGTATCTGATATCCCGCCGAACGAAGCTCCGACACAAGTTCATATCCATCCATAACCGGCATCATTATATCGGAAATGATTAAATCAATATACTCTCTGTCCAATACCTCCAGTGCCTGTGCTCCATCCGACGCACTTTTGACCTGATACCCGCTCTTTTCAAGCACCTTTTGGAATAACAGACTTAATTCCTTATCATCTTCTACAATTAATATCTTAAACACGCTTTATATTCTCCTTTAATCAAAACAAATCCCTTGCCCATCCAAGCAGATGCTGTACCAGAAACACCTTTCTTTTACGTTTTTCTGTTAATTCAATCGGCTTTACATGATACGGATCATAATATGTTCCGTCGTCTAATACCTGTCTGGACACGCTCTCATACTCCATCATGCCATCCTCCAGCTGTTTATTAATCTCTTTACTGCGTATTACAAGCATCAGCTCTGTATCCAGATAAGTACTTCTCATATCCATATTGAATGAACCTATTACTGACAGATCATCGTCAATCAGAATACTTTTTCCATGATACGAATAGCCGCCTTCATATTCCCAGATATCAATTCCTGTTTCTAAAATTCTGTTTCTGTTTTTGGCATAATCAGCAGCTCCAAATGGATTTCCGTTATTTGCAACAGAATTTGTCATAATAGAAAAATCCGGAACCTTCTGTGCAATTTCCTCCCATGTATTATACATCATATCATTGCAAATAATATATGGTGTATGAATTTTTACGCGTTCCTTTGCATTTTTCATTAATTCTCCCAGCTGATACCATACCACCGGTTCCTTAGCTTGGGTGTGGATTGGGTTTGATAACAAGGTAATCTTTTCTGTTTCAAAGGTTTCATCCTCATAATCTGTATCACAAATTTTTTCCTTATTAACTTCAAAATATTGCTGATACCCTTCCTGCAGCTCTAAAACTGCTTTCTTTACAGATTGTCTGTCAGCTAATTTTTTACTGTTATGAAAATACCGACAGTCCTCCTGTTCCCATATTGTTTCAAAATAATCCAATAACTGATTGACCGAATTATCTTTCTGTGTCTCATTGCAGACAACTAACACGTCCCGGTCAAAATTCTTATGCCCCGGAAAATCACCCAAAAAATAATTATATGTGTTTCTTCCGCCAAGAATATATATTTTACCATCTGCAATCAGATATTTATCATGCATTCTTCCCATTGTCTTCCATGGCTTAAGCGGATTTGCTTTATTGTACAGCTTAATCTTAACATTCTCGTGCGAAGATAATCCATAAAAATATGGATTACCCTCCATATCAATCCAGCTCTCCATTCCATCTACCAATATGCGGACATGTACGCCTCTGTCTGCCGCATCATGCAGTGCTCCTAAAATCAATTTTCCGCTTTCGTCTGATTTAAATGCAAATGTAGAAAGGATTATTTCATCCTTTGCATTTTGGATTAATCTAACTCTTTCTAAAAGAGCCTGCGAATTTTTTTCAATGATTACTGCTCTTTCCGTATTCTCTCTCCCCGCTACACTCATAATATTTTGTGTTTCCTTTATAGTAGCATCAGACACAGCCGGCTGTTTTTTATATGTGATGCAGATTCCGATTAACTCATAAAAAGCCACACATAAAAAAACTGCCAGTATAGCCAAAATAATTTTACATATTTTATGCCTTTTCATTGTACATTACCTGATTCCTTGTATTTTATACTCATACAATACAATGTCAATCTCAATTTTACCTCAACAGAATTGATTTTATGCAAAAAGACAGGAAAAAGCAGCTGCCTGCAATTTCCTGTCCATAAAAACTCATATAAAATTATTTTACTGCGATTTACCTATTTTTCATCGCTTCTACCGTTTTTCCGTTTACCTGATGTGCAAAGCTCCATGACTTCTTATAGATAATCCATATAATTTTTAAAGCACAATTACGGCAGCGTCAAGCCCGTCTACTTTTCCGTCAAATGCGCTATCTGTCAGCAGATTATATTTCTCGGCATACTCATTAAATTCCTTTACACTGCTGCCGCAATTGAAAAGCATTGCGATTGTCTCTTCGCCGTTTTTTCTGATCATAACAATCGTATCATCATCGTCATTTGTGATTGTCTCAATCATTTCGCCCTCTACGATGCATGCATGTGCTTTTCTAATCTGCATGAGCTTCTTATACCAATTATACATCTCCTTGTCCTGGTATTCCTCATCCCAGTACATGCCTCGTCTGCAGTCCGGATCATTTGCTCCCGGCATTGCATACTCATCACCATAGTAGACCATAGGCATTCCCGGCAGTAACAGCTGAAAGGCTGCTGCGAGATGCTGTTTTTTCTTATTATCGTTGCACAGATGTAGAAATCTTGCTGTATCATGGCTGTCAATCAGGTTCCACATCAGAGGATAGCACTTTTTGTTTAAGCGTCCCTTCAGATATCCCAGATTCTGTACAAACTGACTGACATTTATCTTTTCATCTGCAAGCAGGTCTATCAGATTCAGGTAGAATGGATAGTTCATTACAGTATCCCACTCATCTCCCTCGAGGAAGTCGCCTGCGTAGTGCCATATCTCACCAATTATCAGCATATCCTTCTTTACAGCCTTGATTGCCTTTCTGAAATTCTTCCAGAAGAAATGACTGATTTCGTCTCCTACATCCAGTCTCCATCCGTCAATATCACATTCCTTAATCCAGTAGCAGGCAACATCAGTGATGTATTTCTCCACCTCAGGATTTTTCAGATTAAGCTTTGGCATTCCACCGTAGTAGCCGAAGCATTTGAAGTTTGGAATCTCTCCCCATTCACTCTTAGGCGGCAGCTCGTCGATAAAATACCAGTCCAGATATTTTGATTTCTCGCCCTTTTCCAGTATATCCTGAAATGCAAAAAATTCTCTTCCTGTGTGATTGTATACCGCATCCAGCACTACCTTCATGCCACGCTCGTGAGATTTTTGTACGAGCTCCTTTAAGTCCTCTGTTGTGCCAAATGATGGGTCAACCTGATAATAATCAATGGTATCGTACTTATGGCACGAATTTGATTTAAAGATTGGTGTCAGATACACCACATCAATCCCCAGATCTTTAATATAATCCAGATGCTCTATGATTCCCCTGAGATTGCCATGCAAATCATCCATAGGCGTAATCGGCGCCTTATACCACAGCTCTTTGTCCACCGGCTGTGTTGCGGCAAAGCGCGACGGAAAAATCTGATACACTACCTTGTTGGCTGCCCACTGTGGCACCTCAAACATCTCTTCCTCTCTGAGATTCTGCGGGCAGTCAAACATTCTGTCCCTGTTTGTGATGCACTCCTTGTCGAACTCATAATTGCCGTAATATACCTTTTCACCCTGCATGTCCGTAAATTCAAAAAAGTATCTCAGACATATCAGATGCATCTGAAGCTGTGCTTCATAATAATCGTGAAACTGCGAGGTGGCTACCTTCTTCATAGGAAGTGTCATTCGCGTATCCTTGCGCTCCATAGGTATATACTTGTCCTCATAGTGAAGGATTACCTCCTTCATATCATCCTTTTTTACCTGCACGCGTATCACAAACAAATCCTTATCTATCGCATAGCAGAATCTTTTATCCATATCATGAAAAATTGCTGAATATTCCATAAAATGCCCCTTTACTTACGTATTTCGTTATTTTGTATTTTAACGCACTATTTCAAACAATTCTATCATTATATCCATGACATTTTTTCACTATTTCTACTTTATGTGTGATTTTAGCATAATAACATTTAATTTTTTTGACTTTATTCCCTAAAACGCTGTGTTCATTATATCACTGCACACTCAGATAGCTTGTCACACAGTAAAGTGTCTGTCCATTATATTCCACGCGTGACCAGCCAAACTCCTCATTGATTCCGGTTCTGGTGACTGTTTCCCCATTTTTTATCGTTGCGATGACTGTAGCATCCGGATTTGTGACACTTGGAAGTGCACGCAGATTAACCTCTATCTTTGCAGTGACAGTATCATTACAATCCTTGAATTTTGTCTTCAGTCCGTCTCCGCTGCCACTTCCGTCCTGTCCGGGAACTACATAGTTCATATCTGTTGTGAGGTAGCTTGAAATGGCATAGTATGTCTGTCCATTATATTCAATACGTGACCATCCACTGTCACTGACTCCTGTTCTTGCTGCCGTATCACCGTTATTGAGCGTTGCCTTAATTGTGCTGTCATTGCCCTGACTAGGAATATCCCTCAGATTGACGCTCTCCTTGGCAGTTACTGTCTCATTTACATCCGAAAACTTCATACCTGCTTCCGGATCAGCTGTTGCATTGTCAGCCGCATCCCCATTTTTTGCAGACTCTGTTTCATCAAACCCAAAGTATGCAACATTCAAATCTACCGGCTTATCAATCCCTGACACCTTTCCCTTATTGGTATACTGCCACATGGCATGTGTGCCCTCATATGATGACTTCGGTGTTTCCGGGTAAGCTGTATCCGGATATTGTGATACCCATATTTTGTAGCTGCTCTCAAGCGCTTTAGTATCCCACTGTCTGTTTTCCGACAACTCATTCATGGCAGCGTAAAACATAGGCGTGTATCCTTTTTTATATATTTCCTGCAAAAATGCCTCAGCTACTTTGGTACGGGCCTCTGATGACATGCCATACTGTCTGCTGGCTGAGTCTGTGAAGCCCTCGCAGTCAAATGCCACCGGATATGTAATCTGATATTTTGAGATGTAGTCTGCTACCCAGTCTGCCTCCTCAATGGCTTCTGTTTCATTTACTGCTGATGAAAAGAAATATACTCCGACCTTTATGCCATTTTTCTGCGCCTCCTGCATGTTGTATCTTGCATTTGTATCAACACACATCTCGCCTGTTTTCTGGGTTCTGTAGCCCACACGTATCATTGCAAAATCAATTCCGCCTGCGGCAACCTTGTCCCACTTTATAGTGCCCTGATATTTAGATACATCAATTCCGAAGGTCAGGTTACTGTTTTCCGCAACAGAGCTTGCAGACAGTATCTGTGTCTCATCCGCAGAAGCCCCATCATCAGATGTCACACTCATTGAGCCGGCATTGTCTCCTGTATGCTGTGGGTCGTCCTTGTCTGAACTATCCTCTGTGGCTGTTTCCGTCATCTGTGACGAACCTTTAGCCTCGTTTTTTGCTGATTTAATCACAAAAAATGTGGCTACTGCAGCCAGTGCAGCTACTATCGCAACAATTATAAATATTGCTATTATCTTTCTTTTATCGTTCATAGCTTTTCCCCTTCATCAATATATATACCATGTATAAACAACCTGTTTCTATACAACAAAATATATCATATAATATACTGATTTTCAAATACTTGTCCATTTTTAAGAATCTTTTTTTCGGAAAAAATATTAAAAAATCCGCTATACTCACCTATCATCGTATAGCGGATTAATAAAACATTATTCAATTTTCATCTTATTTTTTATTGCTCTAAGCTATTGTGCCATTTGCAATATCGTTCTTTGCCAATAAATATGTAATAGCCGGCATAAGAATGGCTGAAATAATTGCTTTGACAATATTACCGGCACTAAGCTGTGCTGCAATAGCATATGTAACCATACTTACAATGAATCCCAGGGCTGCAAGTGCAAAAATAAGCACCAAACCAATCTTTTTGTGTGCGAAAAGCAAAATACCGATAGAAACAGTTATGATAATCTGTAGTATAACGCTAATGAAACACAGTACGACATATATCGCACCTAATCCTAAAGTAGCTCCTGCGACTGAAGCACCCAGCGCAACGACAATCCCGCCAATTGTTGCAAGAATATTCAGCACGAAAATAATCCATAACCATACGGTTAAACCTGTTGAAAGCTTATTGTTTTCCATAATTATCCTCCTTTAGTAATCCCAATTTATTTCAACATATTCATTATAATATACCGGAAAAATATTTCAATAGTTAAAATGTTTTATTTTGTACTTTTTCATCCCGGCCGGCAAAAAAATGTCATTGATTTAAATGACAGATGCATTTACAATATAGCTATTATGAAAAAATTATTTGTAAAATATGTCTCACAAAACATACTCGGCATGGTGGGTATGTCATTATATATACTTGCCGACACCTTCTTTATATCAAAGGCGGTCGGCTCAAACGGTATCACCGCGCTCAATCTGGTGCTGCCTGTATACAATTTGATTTTTGCCATAGGCGCAATGATCGGAGTCGGCTCCGCTATCAGATATGTCGTAGAGAAAAATAAGGGCGACACATCCAGCGAGAGCTACTTTTTTCATGCCCTGCTGTGGTGTATTATAATAAGCGTTATATTCATATTGATTGGTATTTTCATCCCGGACAAGCTCGTAGGGCTGCTCGGCGGAGATTCGGCAATTATAAATACCGGTAAAAACTATACACGTATTTTCATGCTTTTTACACCGTTTTTCATGTGCAACTATGTGTGCAACGCTTTCGTAAGAAATGATGGCGCACCATCCATTGCCATGTGTGCCACACTTTTCAGCAGCCTTTTTAATATTGTTTTTGATTACATACTCATGTTCCCGCTTGGACTTGGTATGGAGGGAGCCGCTTTAGCTACCGCTATTTCACCGATTATAGGCATCATGATATGCTGTATTCATTTCTGCTCAGACAAATGCTCCGTAAAGCTTAAGCCGACGGTTCCATCTGTCAAGAGACTCTTTTACTCCTGCCAGGTTGGTGTTTCTTCCTTTGTTGCTGAAATATCATCAGGTGTCATAACTATTGTCTTCAATATGATTATCCTGAGGCTTGCAGGAAATATCGGCGTGGCAGCATACGGTGTGGTTGCCAATACGTCACTGGTCGCTGTAACTTTGTTCAACGGAATAGCACAGGGTTCACAGCCTCTTATCAGCGACTATTACGGCAAAGGACTTAGAAAAAATGTAGGTTCGATACTCAGGATGGCTGTCGTTTCATCTCTCTTAATTGCTGCACTGCTTATTTTGTTCATATGCACCTTTGCACCTTTTGTGACATCTGTTTTCAACAGCGAGCACGATGCCAGGCTTGCTTCGTATGCCGAGAGCGGACTGCGCCTTTACTTTACAGGCTTTATTTTTGCCGGAATCAATATAGTAGGTTCTGCTATCCTAAGTGCCGTTGAGTCCGTAAAATATGCATTCGCGGCATCTATCATGCGTGGTTTTATCGCTATAAGCATTTTCGCATTCGCACTTTCAGCCGCCTTTGGCATGACAGGTGTGTGGCTTGCTTTTCCGGCAGCTGAATTTGTGACTATGTTTATTATTGTTAAGGGATTAAGAAAAAACTATTCTAATTATAATAGATAAATTTTTTTCAAAAGTATTCTTTATGTTGGAAATCAAACATACAAGTTGTTTTTATAACGCTATTATTCTATCAGAAACATAAAAAAACTACTGATGGAGGAAAAAAATATGTTTTGTTTTCAATGTGAACAAACGGCCGGTTGCACCGGCTGTACCGGAAATACAGGTGTCTGCGGAAAAAAGGCAGATACTGCACAGCTACAGGATGAATTGACAGGCGCACTGATTGGTCTGGCGAGAGCTGTCGATGACACATCAGCTGTTTCAAAAAAGACCTGGCAGACCATTATCGAGGGCTTATTTACCACAATTACAAATGTAAGCTTTGATAATGCAGCAATTGAAGATATGATACAAAAGGTCAGAGCAGAAAAAGACTCTCTGGTTGGCGACTGTAATAAATGTCAGTCTCCTTGTGGACGAACTGACGAATATGATATGCAACAGCTATGGAATGCTGATGAAGATATCCGTTCCCTGAAGTCACTTATTCTCTTTGGTATTCGCGGAATGGCTGCATATGCCTATCATGCATATGTCCTGAATTTTGAAGATCCCGAGGTAAATCAGTTTTTCTGTGAAGCCTTGTTCAGGATTGGTTACGCAGAAAGCATGGATGAACTGCTTCCAACAGTTCTCAAGGTAGGTGAAATCAATCTAAAGTGCATGGCACTTCTAGACAAGGCAAATACACAAACCTATGGAACACCGGAGCCAACAGATGTTACGCTTACGGTGGAAAAGGGACCTTTTATCGTAGTAACCGGACACGATTTAAAGGACCTGCAGCTTTTGCTTGAACAGACAAATGGAAAGGGAATCAATATCTACACTCATGGTGAAATGCTCCCTGCCCATGCATATCCACTCTTAAAGAAATTCCCTCACTTGAAAGGAAATTTCGGAACAGCATGGCAGAATCAGCAAAAAGAATTTGATCATATTCCTGCTCCTATTCTCTACACCACAAATTGTCTGATGCCTCCAAAAAGCAGCTACATCGACAGAGTGTTCACAACAGAAGTGGTTGCCTTCCCGGGTACTGTTCATATCGATGAACAGAAGGATTTCACTCCTGTTATTGAAAAAGCACTTGAGCTCGGTGGTTACAAGGAGGATCAGACATTCACAGGCATAAATGGCGGCACACAGGTAACAACCGGTTTTGGTCATTCAGCAATCCTGTCCCATGCGGATACGGTAATAGAGGCCGTAAAATCAGGAGCTATCCGTCATTTCTTCCTGGTTGCCGGCTGTGATGGTGCCAAACCGGGCAGAAATTACTATACAGAATTTGTAAAACAGACGCCTTCTGACAGTATCGTCCTGACTCTGGCATGTGGAAAATTTCGTTTCAACGATCTAAATCTCGGAGAAATTGGTGGTCTTCCGCGACTGATGGATATGGGACAGTGTAATGACGCTTATGGCGCGATACAGGTTGCAATAGCACTTGCGGATGCATTTGGATGTTCAGTAAACGAGCTTCCGCTTTCCTTTGTACTCTCCTGGTATGAACAGAAAGCAGTCTGCATCCTCTTAACACTGTTACATCTTGGTATAAAAAATATCCGTCTCGGTCCTTCTCTACCGGCGTTCCTTTCTCCTAACATTCTGAACTTTCTGGTAGAAAACTATGGGATTGCACCTATTACCACACCGGAAGAAGACATCAAAGTGCTGTTAAAACAATAATATGTATTTTTTCCGATGTTCTAATACACTAATAGGGAACTATAAAAAACACAGGATATAGCGCCTTTGCTATATCCTGTGTTTTAAATTAACTTTAAATTAATTTGCAATCATTAGGGTAATCTAAGCTAATTCTCCCCATACATCTCCGGCCGCCTATCCCTGAACAGTCCCCAGCTCTTTCTCTCACTCTCCAGCTCATCCAGATCAAAACTGTGGAGTATGAAGCCCTCCGATACTCTGTCCATCTGCTCAACAACCTCTCCGGTCGCATCTGTGATAAACGAAGAACCATAAAATGTCAGTGCAGAGCTCTGGTTTCCGTTTTCTGCACACGGTACAACCTCCTCTGTTCCTATCCTGTTTGCCGCCACAACCGGCATCAGATTGCAGGCTGCATGTCCGGTCATGCACCTTCTCCAGTGTGGCATGCTGTCACATTCCAGTATCGGCTCGCTGCCTATCGCTGTAGGGTAAAAAAGTATCTCCGCGCCCTTTAAGGCCATGCCTCTTGCCGTTTCCGGGAACCACTGATCCCAGCATATGCCGACTCCAATGGTTGCATATCTTGTCTTAAAAGCTTTAAAGCCTGTATTTCCCGGTGTGAAGTAAAATTTCTCCTGATAATAATGATCGTCCGGGATATGTGTCTTTCGGTATATTCCAAGCACCTCTCCGTCGGCATCTATCACCGCCACTGAATTGAAGAGCTGTCTGCCCTCTCCCGCCTCATAAAAGCTCACAGGAATCACTACGCCAAGCTCCTTTGCAAGTGCCTTCATGCTCTGCACCGCATCATTTTCAGAAAGCGGCTTTGCATAGTCATAATAATCGTACCGCCTCTCCTGACAGAAATACTGTCTCTCAAATAGCTCCGAAGGAAGTATTATCTGTGCTCCGGCCTCTGCCGCAGCTCTTATAAGCTTTGCTGCTTTTTCAATATTTTCTTTTACGTCACGGCTGCAGCTCATCTGGATTGCAGCAATTGTAACCTCTCTCATACTATTCACCTTTCTCATCCTGTCGTCTCACAATGGGCTTTCCCAAGCCTCTGTGAGACCAAAAACGATTACAACCAATTAAATTACTGTGGTATCTGCTGTGTGATACAGTGTATATTTCCCCCGCCGACAATTATGTCGCGCGCATATATCGGATACACTTTTCTTCCCTCAAAAAGGCTTCCGATGGCCTTAAGCGCAGGCTCATCCATCACATCACCAAACTGTGGAATGAGCACACCGCCGTTTGTGATGTAAAAATTCACATAGCTTGCCGCTAAGCGTTCTCCTGCCTCGCGCTCATCCTCACCCTCCTCAAAGGTGAAGCCCGAAAGCTCATATTCTGTGATACACACCGGATTTTTTGGAATGCAAACCTTGTGAACCTCAATTTTTCTACCCCTCGCATCAGTTTCATTTTCCAATACTTCAAGGTCCGCTGAGGACATCTGATACTGTGGGTCATCCATGTCATCAGTCCACGCAAGCACCACATGCCCCGGGCTTGTAAATGCACATACGTTGTCGACATGCTCGTTGGTTTCATCATTGTATATTCCATAAGGAATCCAGATAATTTTTTCGGCACCGAGATAATCCTTTAATTTCTGTTCTATTTCAGACTTCGATAATTCCGGATTTCTGCCCTTGCTTAGCAGACAGCTTTCCGTCACTATCACCGTTTTCTCTCCGTCTGTGTGGATGGCTCCACCCTCTAAGACAAACGGATGCGCATCATACATGTCGTATCCGGCTTTGTTGCAAAATAAAGCCGCTACTCTGTCATCCTTTGTCCAGTCTGCGTACAGTCCGTCTACCTTGCCGCCCCAGGCATTAAAACACCAGTCGATTCCTCTGACAGCGCCATCCTCATTTTTCACGAAGGTCGGCCCCACATCTCTGGCCCAGGCATCATCTGACTCCATTTGTATATATTTCACCGGGAAATTTTCCTGATATTTTTTCTGCTTTCTGACAGCTTCCACAACAGACCTTGCATTGTCTATCACATCTGCCTCAGCGAGCACATATGCCTGCTCAGACTCTGCTATTGCACATATCACCTCCGCAAAAGCCTCTCTTGCCCGCCTTGCACCGTAAATCCATGAGCCCGGGCGCTTTGGCCAGATGATGATGGTACCCTTGTGGGGAGCATACTCTGCCGGCATATAAAAGCCGTCTGCTCTAGGACAGCCTGCATTTAAAATCTTCATATTCGAATCTCCTGATAACCTTACAATCGTTATTTTCATCCATTACTGCAATATCCGGAAGCGGCATGCCGTTAAAGGTATTATTTTTGACCATCGAGTAGATTGCCATATCGCAAAAGCACAGCCTGTCACCGATTTTTATCTCTCTGTCAAATGAATAATCCCCTATCACATCACCTGCCAGACAGGTACATGAGGACAATCTGTAGGTATACTTCTTCTCACCCGGCTCGCCACTGTCCATAAGCGGCGGACGGTACGGCATCTCAAGCACGTCCGGCATATGGCAGGCTGCGGAGGTATCCAGAATGAGTATCTTTATGCCATTGTTTTCAACTATATCAAGCACCGTTGTCTCCAGATATCCTGCATCAAGCGCAACCGCCTCTCCCGGCTCCAGATAGATTTCCAGGTCGTATTTGTCACGCATATGCATAATGCATTTTTCAAGCCTCTCAATGTCATAGTCTGCCCTTGTGATGTGGTGTCCGCCTCCCATATTGAGCCACTTAAGTCCATACAGCAGATCTGCGAATTTCTCCTCTACCGCTGCAAGAGTCGTTTCGAGCGCATCCGAATCCTGTTCACAGAGCGTGTGAAAATGAAAGCCCTCTATACGTGATAAATCAAGCCCGTTTTTAATAGCCTTATCGAGTGCCTCTCTCGTTATCCCAAGCCTTGAGCCCGGCGCACATGGGTCATATATCTCATGCCCCTCCTGTGTGGAGCACTCAGGGTTTATTCTGAGCCCGACACTTATTTTTTTATCAGCCTTTTCTATTTTATCCCTGTGAAGCAGATACTGCGATACGGAATTAAATACAATATGGTCACATATTTCTACCAGCTCATCCATCTCCTGCGGCAAAAAAGCGGGACAGAATACATGGTTTTCCTTTCCCATTTCTTCATGTGCAAGGCGGGCCTCAAAAAGCCCGCTTGCAGTTGTCCCGCTTAGATATCTACCGATAAGAGGATATTCATAAAATGCGCTGAATGCCTTCTGTGCCAAAAGAATCCTTGCACCTGTCCTTTGCATGACACCGTTTAATATCAAAAGATTTTCAGTTAATTTTCCCTCGTCTATCACATAACAGGGAGTTCTTAATTCATTTATCTTCATACCGGCCTCCGGACTAATCCATATGTACTGACTCATCCTCAGTCTTGTAGCAATCCACAGGAACCGGATTCTCCACTACCTGCCAAGGCAGTCCGAACTTATTGAGAGCCTCCATGTATGGATCCGGATCCATCTCCTCTAGATTAAACACTCCCGGCTTCTTCCAGAGTCCCTTTACCACCATCATGGCACCAATCATTGCCGGCACACCTGTAGTATAAGAAATCGCCTGCGACTCAACCTCCTTGTAGCACTCCTGATGGTCGCATACATTATAGATGTAGATTGACTTTTCCTTTCCGTCCTTGACACCTGTAAAAATACATCCAATATTTGTCTTTCCGACTGTGCGAGGTCCCAAGGATGCAGGGTCAGGAAGCAGCTCCTTAAGCACCTGTATTGGCACTATTTCCTTTCCGTCCACCATGATCGGGTCTGTTCTTAGCATGCCGACATTCTCAAGACACTTCATGTGTGTGAGATAGCTCTGTCCAAAGGTCATGAAAAATCTGATTCTCTTTATTCCCGGAATATTTTTGGCCAGCGACTCAATCTCCTCGTGGTGAAGCAGATACATATCCTTTTCTCCGACCTGGTCAAAATTGTACTGCGCTCTCCACTCCATAGGCTTTGTCTCTACCCAGTGACCGTCTGTCCAGTATGAGCCGTTCGCAGAAACCTCACGCAGATTTATCTCAGGATTAAAGTTTGTCGCAAACGGGTATCCATGGTCACCGCCATTGCAGTCGAGAATATCTATAGTATGTATTTCATCAAAATAATGCTTAAGCGCATATGCAGAATAAACAGAGGTCACACCCGGGTCAAATCCGCTTCCAAGAATAGCCGTAAGCCCTGCCTCCTTGAACTTCTCCTGATATGCCCACTGCCATGAATAATCGAAATATGCCGTAAATCCAAGCTCCTTGCAGCGCTTTTCGTAGATTGCTCTCCACTTTGGATCCTCAGTATCCTCACACTCATAGTTGGCAGTATCGATGTAGTCAACACCACACGCAAGACATGCATCCATGATTGTAAGATCCTGATACGGAAGCGCAACATTTAAAACCGCATCCGGCTTGTATGCATTAATCAGCTCTTTTAATTCCTCCACATTGTCGGCATCAACCTTTGCAGTCTCAATTTTTGTGCTTGTCTTTCCCTCAAGCTTTGCCTTTAAATCGTCACATTTTGACTTGGTTCTGCTTGCAATCATAATCTCGGTAAATACCTCGCTGTTCTGGCAGCATTTTCTGATTGCCACCTGCGCAACTCCACCACATCCGATAATAAGTAATCTGCTCATTTTTGTCCCTCCTGATTCGCTTTGGTTATGATATAGTTTTTCTAATTTTTTTACTTTGTTTCCTCTTCCTCGAGTAAATCCTCCACATATTTCGGAAGCATGAAGGCTCCCCTGTGTAAATGTGTTGTATAATACCAGGTTTTAAGTCCCAGTGCATCCCATCTTTTTGCATCCAGATCATAAAGCGGATGATATTTCTTCGATGCAAACCCAAACAGCCAGTAGCCTGACGGACAGGTTGGAATATGTGCCTGATATACCCTGCTTATAGGAAATGATTTATACACCTTTCTGTGCATTTTCCGGCACTCAAGCTCATCCTCATCATAAAAAGGGCTGCCGTGCTGATAAACCATGATTCCATCATCCTTTAGTGCCTTATAACAGCTTCCGTAAAACTCTTTTGTGAAAAGTCCCTCCGTATGTCCGAGCGGGTCTGTGGAATCGTTGATTATCAGATCATATTCATCATGCTTTCTGCGTAAGAATCGCAGACCATCATCATAAAACATGGAAATTCTTTCATCCTCAAGTCCACATGCTACCTCCGGGAAAAACCGCCTGCATACATCGACAAACATCTTGTCTGTCTCAACCACATCAATATGCTCGACAGACGGATATTTTATGAGCTCCTTTGCCACGCCGCCGTCGCCGCCACCTATTATAAGTATCCTTTTTGCATTCGGGTGGACCGCCATCGGCACATGTGTGACCATCTCATCATATATAAACTCATCTGTGTCCGAAAAAACAATCTCGCCATCCAGTGCGACCATTTTGCCAAACTCATATGATTTAAACACATCTATTTTCTGATAATCACTCTGCCCTGAAAAAAGCTGCTCCTGTATCCTTACATCCAGCTTGACATTGGCAGTATGATATTGTGAAAACCACATTTGCATAGCTTTTCCTCCTGTTTACTGCTCCAATACCTTAAGATATTCTACCGCAGGATCCTCTGTTCCCTGCATTGAACAGCCCTTTTCCTTTGCGTAGACAATGTATTGCGCAATTTCTTTTGTGATAAGCTCTCCCGGTGCAAGAATCGGGATTCCCGGTGGATAACACATGACAAACTCACCACTTACAGCACCTACCGCGTCCATAATGCGCACTGATTTCTTCTGCGAATAAAACGCCTCCTGCGGCGATACCGCCACCTTTGGATTTATGTACTCTCCCGACAAAAGTCCGGTCTTGTCCTTGCTGTAAAGGCGCTTGATATCCTCCAGCGCACCTACAAGCCTCTCTATATCCTGTATTCTGTCACCGATTGATATATACGCAAGTATATTACAGATATCTCCAAACTCTATCTGGATATCATACTCATCACGCAGCAGATCATATACCTCTATTCCGGCAAGCCCTATATCTAGCGTATAGATGGACAGCTTTGTCACATCATAATCATATATGCTTGAGCCGTTTACAAGATCACGCCCATACGCATAATAGCCACCTATGGAATTAATCTCCTGCCTTGCGTACTCCGACATCTGTGCCACCTTGGCAAAGGATTCCTCGCCCCTGAGTGCCAGATTTCTTCTTGATATATCAAGGCTTGACAATAGCAGATACGATGCGCTCGTGGTCTGGGTGAGGTTGATAATCTGCCTCACATAATCAGCATTTACATCCCTTCCGGTGAGCAGAATCGAGCTCTGTGTCAGGCTTCCTCCCGATTTGTGCATCGATACCGCAGACATGTCTGCCCCGGCTGCCATTCCTGATATCGGAAGCCCTTTTCCAAAATAAAGATGTGTACCATGTGCCTCATCCGTGAGCACCTTGATTCCCTTCGAATGAGCCAGCGCAACTATCGACTTAAGGTCAGAACAGATTCCGTAATACGTCGGATTGTTTACAAGCACAGCCTTTGCATCCGGATTTTCCTCGATAGCCCTCGCCACCTGATCAATCTCCATTCCAAGCGAAATACCAAGCTTCGCATTCATCTGCGGATTGACATAAACCGGTATCGCTCCACAGAGCACGAGTGCATTAAGAGCGCTTTTATGAACATTTCTCGGAAGTATAATCTTGTCTCCTGCCTTGCAGGTGGACAAAATCATGGCCTGCACCGCAGAGGTGGTGCCTCCTACCATAAGAAAAGCATTTGCCGCTCCAAAGGCATCCGCCGCAAGCTCCTCCGCCTCTCTGATTACCGAAACCGGATGGCACAAATTATCAAGCGGCTTCATTGAATTGACATCAAGCCCTACACACTTTTCTCCGAGCAGATGCACCAGCTCAGGATTTCCCCTGCCTCTCTTGTGTCCCGGCACGTCAAACGGCACCACTCTCTTCTTCTTAAACTCCTCAAGAGCCTCATAAATCGGCGCTCTTTCCTGTCTTTTGATATCCATTTACTTCTCCTGTATTTAAAAAGGATGATGCGTGCAAGCATCATCCTTTAGATTCGTCTTAACAACAGTAAAATCGTAACATATACTATGGAGTTATGCAAGAAATTACGTTTTATTTTTATATAAACACTTTTAGCCTTCCGACTATAAAGAGGAAGCCGGTACATGTGGAGTGTACCGGCTAAAAATATGAAAAAGATTAATATGAGTATTTCTTTTGTTTATGATGTCAGTATACAGGACAATTGTGAAAATGCTGTGTTCACTTTCTTACCCTTTTATAAACAAAATATTACATTTTCTACTATAAAGGAGTATTCAATGGGAACTACACAGCCAATCCGAAACAAGGACGAACTCACGGCTTTCAGGATGTACTATAAAGACATCCGTCCAAACAGCCGCAATTACTGTTTAATTGTGATGGTATTAAACACAGCACTAAGAATTAGTGACCTGCTTAGATTAAAGTGGGACAACGTTTACAATTATACCTGCATATACCAGCCTATAAGCAGGACGCAGGCATATCGTATTGTAAAGACTGCTGCCGGCAAAACAGTGCAGGATGAGAGGGATGAGATTTATCTGAAGCTTGAATTATAGTACCTTCTATTCCGCCGGCCAGGATTTTCTGAGAGCCACATAGGAAATCAGGAAATTGGCAAGCCAGCCGGCCGGTACAGCAAGCCAGACAAATGCAATACCGAAACGCGGCGCGCAGATTAAGGCAACCGAGAGGCGGATTGCAAGGTTTACCATATTTGCAGCGAGAAACGGACGCATGATGCCAAGTCCACGAAGCACACCATCGGTGGCCATCTTTATACCCATAAAAATGAAAAAGAAGCCAAGCCATCTCATATAATCCCCTGATACCTGATATGCCAGGGCTGTTCCGTCTTTGCCCAGGAATAATGAGGAAATCTGAGTATGCAGTGTTTCAATTACTATAAAAGCAAGCACTGCAAAACACAGGTCTAACACCAGCGCAGCGTGATAGCCTTTTTTGATACGTTCTGTCTTCTTTGCTCCGAGATTCTGGGAAACAAACGGAGAAACTGCATTTCCAATGGATACAAATATCAGTGAAAATACATTCTCTACCCTCATCGTTGCCGAATATCCTGCAAGCGCCTGTGTACCGAACGGATTCACAACTGCCTGTACTATCATCATGCCAATTGACACCGTAGACTGCTGGAGAACCGAAGGCACAGCAATCCGAAGCATTGAATGAAGCTCATGCCTGTCAAACCATTCAAAGCGACTTTTATACCGGCGCATCCTGCTAAAAAAAATCAAAAGTGAAAACACTGCAGATATTCCCTGAGCAATTAGAGTTGCAAGGGCAGCACCGAACACTCCCAGGTCAAGGCCTGCCACCATCCAAAGATCCATAAATATATTTAACACAGAGGAAAATATCAAAAGCCCCAACGGAATCCTTGACTCGCCAATCGATGTAAACATCGTTGAAAGTATGTTATACATAAACAGAAACGGAAATCCCACAAAATAAACCCTAAGATATAGCACTGCCTCATCCAGTATATCTGCAGGTGTCTGTAGCAAGCTCATCATTGAATGTGAAAAGAAAAAGCCAAAGACACCCAGAAGTACGCTTAAAACCAGAAAACTAATCAGTGATGTTGATACTATTGTTTTCATTTTGCCGTAATCCCTGGCGCCGAAATAGCGGCTCACAAGTACACCGGCTCCTACACCGGCTCCCAGTGCTATACAAATGAACACATTCGTAAGCGCAGCACAGGCTCCAACTGCCGCAAGTGCAGAGGAGCCTACAAACTGACCAACGATGATTGAATCAGCCATATTATATACTTGTTGAAAAAAGCTGCCCAAAATCATAGGCATTGCAAAAACTGTCAGCGCCTTTAACGGGGCATCTGTAATTAAGTATTCATCTTTTGACATTATTTTTCCCTCATTCCGCTATAATTAAGCTATAGTATATCCGATTGAGAGGCAAATTACAATATAGCATTCTTTATCGACATTTTTCCATTTCTTATGCTTTCCCTCTAATGCAAACATCATACTGCTCCTTTGTATTTTAATTTAAAAAGCCGCCCAGGCCATAGGCCTGTGCGACTTCTCATAAGATGATTTAAATTAAGTTTATCCTTCAATAGCAATATGCTTTGTGGTCTCAACTTTCTTTTGCTCCTTCTTCGGAACTGAAAGTTTAAGAATACCGTCCTCATACTTTGCCTTGATATCTTCCTGCTTCAGCTCATCACCTACATAGAAAGACCTGCTCATAGCACCGGAATAGCGCTCCTTGCGGATGTACTTACCATCCTTTTCTTCCTTCTCTTCCTTGTCAAGTCCTTTAGCTGCGCTGATAGTTAAGTAACCATTCTCCAGCTTAGCCTCAATCTCATCCTTCTTGAATCCCGGAAGATCTATATCTACTTCGTAGCTATTGTCTGTTTCCTTGACATCAGTCTTCATAACGTTCTTTGCGTGTTTACCATAAAGCGCCTTGTCAACATCAGGAAATGAAAAATCCATCCAATCATCGTTAAATAAGTTTTCTCCAAAAATACTAGGCATCAACATAAGTCATCTCTCCTTCTTAATCTATAAAATCTGTGTCAACCTGTTTCTTTGGAACCGGGATGTTTCAAGAACTCAAAGCCTTTGCTTTTTGTTCCTTTCCTTTGTTCTTGACTATGTTATACACCTATTATTAGCACTCGTCAATAGGGAGTGCTAATAATTTATAAAATGTTTATATTTTCCGAGCAGCTTCAAAGTACTTACCATATGAAACTCCATTATTTTGCAATAAATAACACTCCGAGTGTGCCAGGCCCACAATGTGATGAAATCACACCACCTGCTCTTGTCTCTATAATTTCCTTAAAAATGCCAAGAGAGGCTATGTAATCTCTCACCTCTTCAACTGTCTTAGCATCACATTCCGAATGTGTAATAAATACCCGATCCGGTATTGCGTTTTTCAGGTCCTCTTCCAGATCTTTTGCATAATTCTTTATGACTTTACCAATCTTACCTCTATATTTCCTGCTTGCATCCATTTTACCATCCTTTACAACGATCATGGGATGAAGCGCCAATGCTCCTCCGACAAGCGCAGAAACCGCATTGCATCTGCCACCTCTGTAAAGGTACACAAGTGTATCTACAACAAAGCTCGCTCTTACCTTCGGAATCAGTTCATCAATTCCGGTTTTTATCTCCTCACGGGATTTCCCATCTGCTGCCATAACTGCCGCCTCAACAACAAGCAGGCCTATTCCTGTGGACAGATTTCTTGAATCTATCACCGTAACTTTATCTTCCGCATCAAGTTCTTCTGCCGCCATTCTGATCACGTTGATTGATGTCGACATCTCACTTGATATGGAAAAGCATATGATCTCCCTGCCTTCATCAATATATGGTCGCATTACATTCATTGCTGTTTCTATAGATGGAGCTGAAGTCTTTGGTGTAGTCTTATTTTTATCAGCCCACTCATACAATGCGTGAATGTCTATCTGCGGTCCGTCCTCCAGTTCTTCATCTCCTTTTACAATATGAAGCGGAATAATATCTATATCGTATCTTTCTAAAACTTCCTGTGACAGATCGCATGTACTGTCTGATATAATTTTTACCATTTTAACACCTCCAGGCTTTCAAAAATCATTTTGTCCTTCCTTTCTGTTCTATTATACTATCTTATTTTATTATTTCAATTGCGGCATAAATATATTATTTTCATGCCCATATTCAATAGTTACATTTTCTTTTTATTACAGTATCAAAAAACGATATTTTCACCAAGGGGGGGAAGCAACGTTCATTTTACTGTTGGCTGGCTCAGCTGGCTTTGTGCTATTGCCTTGTAGTAAACACAAATAGAAATGATTGCTGTAATCGCTTCCGTGATCCAAAACGCATTCCAGACGCCAACCGCTCCGAAAAGCCTGCTGAGAAAAAACGCAGTTGGGATGATAACCACAACATACCGGCAAAGTGAAATCAGTAATGAAGGAATGCCTTTTCCAAGTCCCTCCAGTGCGCCGGAAGATGTAACGGAAACCGCCGAGACGATAAAACCGGCGCCGATGATACGCAGGGCTGTTTTCCCGGTCTGGATTGTCGCTTCTGTGTGGGTAAACAGCCCCATAAGCTGGCCGGGGATTAGCAGACATATCACTGTTCCAAGCACCATAATGATACCGCTCATGCACAAGACAATTTTATAAATCTGGCTGACTCTTTTGTTCTCCCCCGCACCGTAGTTATAGCCGATCAATGGGCGCATCCCCTGAACAATGCCATTAGCCGGAAGATAGATGAATGTCTGCAATTTGTAATAGATTCCCAAAACCAGAATATACACTTCGGAATATGCCGCCAAAATAGCATTGAGTGCCGAAATCAAAAGAGATGGGAGCGCAAGATTCAAGGTTGCGGGAATGCCGATGGAGTACAGCTTTATTACCATCTTTTTGCTGAGCAAAATGTACTGCCTGCGGATATGCACGCGAATTGGCCGCACAAAATAAACGACCAGATAAATCGTAAGCGTCAAGGCCTGCCCGATGCCGGTTGCCAGCGCGGCGCCTTCGATTCCCATTTCAGGAAATGGACCATAGCCAAAAATCAGAACGGGGTCTAAGACAATGTTTATTATACACCCACACATCAGGCTGATCATAGTTGTTTTCATGTTTCCTACAGCTTGGAATATTTTCTCGAATGTAACACCAACAACGATAATCAATGTAAAAGAGAACGCAATAACAGAATAGTGGACGCCAAGTTCAATCACTGTCTTGGATGAAGTGAACATTCCTAAAAAAGCCGGCATCATTGTAATACCGCAGACTGTCAAAACAACGCCGTGAATCATGGCAAGCACAAGTCCCTGCGTGGCAGCTTGATCTGCTTTTTTGTTATCTCCAGCGCCTAGATAGAAGGCGATCACTGCGTTGATTCCAACGCCAAATCCAATTCCAACAGCATTGATAAAATTTTGAACCGGGTAAACCAGTGATAATGCCGTCATAGCTTCCTCGCTGATCTGCGCGACGAAAAAGCTGTCGATAATGTTGTATAGAGAATTAACCAGCATGGATAAAACCATAGGCATGGCCATGGATAAAATCAGCGGCAATACCGGTTTTTCTTTCATAAAAGTATCGTTCATCATTTCTCCTCCTTGGAACATGTTATAAGATATTTTTGTGGCGATACCATGCCATTATTATGAGAGCAATGAGCATAGTGGCGGTTTCCGCAACAGGAAATGCAAGCCAGATTCCGTTCAGTTGAAATAATTTGTCCAGACACCATAAGGCCAGAACAAGGAAAAGCAGTTGTCTGCATAATTGAATCGCAATGCTGGAACCTACTTTTTCTGTCGCCTGAAAATAGGTGGAAATCATGGTAGAGAGACCGCAAAACAGATAGCTTGCCGCCATAATTCGCATGGCGGATATGCCAAAGGAGCGCATGGCTTTTGACGCTGTAAATAATTCCAAAAGCTGCGCCGGAAAGAAGTTGACGGTCAATGTTCCCAGTATCATCATACCGGAGACCAAAGCGGTTCCGTATCGGAAAGCGGAGTGCAGCCTATCTCTGTTTCCCGCACCGTAGTTAAACCGCATAATAGGCAAACAGCCCTGAATCAAGCCGTTTACTGTCATAACGATCAGCTGCTGCACCTTAAAATACGCACCGAAGAATGCAATCGCCGTATCGGAATACGCCACCAGAAACAGATTGACGAATGTCACCATAAACGAACTGAGGGCATTCATAATGAAAGATGGTAAGCCAAGGGCGAATATACGGGCAATCATCCACTTTTGTATATGAAATTCTTTGATCTTTATCCGCACTTTTTGCTTTTTGCCCAGCAGCAAGGCAAATGCCAAAATCATGGATAACAAATAGCCCGCAACAGTAGCCACCGCAGCGCCACGGATTCCCATAGCTGGAAAAACACCAATACCAAAAATTAGGAGTGGGTCAAATACAAAATTAACGACCACTCCTGCAATCTGGAACCACATAGGAGCAATCATGTTCCCAGTAGCCTGTATCATCTTCTGGATTGCGATATGCACCATGTTGGGAATTTGCATGAACGAACATACGCTCATATAGGCAAGACTCAACTGATAAATTTCTTCGTTATTGGTGAATGCCCTAAAGTAGGGTTTCATAATCAGTAATGACAGAAGATTGAGCAAAGCACCAATTCCAAAGGCCAGTAACAATCCATGTGTGACGGTAGTATTTGCCTCATTCTGCTTTCCCTGTCCAAGATACCCTGCAATCAGTACATTCACGCCAACGCCGATCCAGATAGATGTCGCATTCATCAAAGTTGTAATGGGAAACGACAGGGAAACCGCCGTCAAAGCATTTTCACTCAGCCGCGCTACAAACGCGCTGTCTATCAGATTATAGGAATATTGCAGAAACATAGAAATCAGCGGCGGTATCGACATTTGCCAGATGAGTTTTCCAACTGGCGCAACCGCCATTTTGTTATTTGTCTGCATGCTTTCCCTCTTCTCCACAAATTGTCCGAACATTATAGTCCTCCATTCTGCTAATACTTCCGAGTTACAAGCAACAAAAAAGCCACACAACTATCACAAGATAGCTGTGTGGCAAAAAGATGACCGAATCCGGAAAAGTCCACTAAAATTTTGCGTTTATCATTATAGCGAACTTGAATGAGACTGTCAAGCAGCACTCATTACGGAACTATGCAGAAGAGAGAAACTATATCTCTCTCCATGCTTATTAATACACATAAAGGTACATCGAAGCAAAAGATTGAACTCTTCTCCCAACATAACATATGCCGAGAAAATTATTTCTTAATATTGATTCATGCTTTGGCACATAGCTGCCTTCTTTAAACTGTAACACGTAATTCGGCAGTTCCATTATTTGGCAAGCTTATCGATCCATGCAAACAATTCTTCCAGATCATAATCTCCGCTATGCGGTAATCCCCACGGCAATGAAAAATCCACTTCATAACCTTTGTTCTTTAACATTGTTGCCAATATTACAGGAATCGCAATCGAAGTATCTCTGTCAAAAGCTCCATGACGGATTCTCCAGTTTTTTGTCGTATCGGTCATATTGACCCCGATGGTGATCATGCTCTTATCTTCTGTTCAGCGTCAACCTCTAAAACGCTTCGCACTTCTTCAATCGC
>OHZQ01000174.1_pt1 | contig 24380 bp, 9 predicted proteins | sample 1580551 | NCBI WGS metagenome assembly OHZQ01 (sample SAMEA3882527, study PRJEB24775) | human gut metagenome | biome: human-associated habitat; feature: intestine environment; material: feces | place: Netherlands | collected 2009/2010 | reverse complement strand
CTGGTACAGCTTCTATCTCTTTACGTGGGGCTTCTTCTCTGCGTACCGGTGCGGCAATGGAACCTTATTATGTTATTGACGGTATTCCCGGTATGTCATTAAGTCTGATTGCTCCCGAAGATATTGAAAGCATTGACGTACTTCGTGACGCTTCTGCAACGGCTATTTATGGCTCCAAGGCTGCTAACGGTGTAATCTTGATTACCACCAAAAAAGGTAGTAAAAGTGAGCACACTTCTGTAAACTACAGCGCATATCTTGCATTTGACAACATTGCCAAGCGTTTAGATATGATGACTGCCGACGAACTCCGCACCTATGCCAAGGAAAATAACATCACTCTTCCGAATGACAAAGGAGCAAACACCAATTGGAACGATGAAGTACTGCGCACAGCAATCAGTCATAACCACAACGTTTCTATCAATGGCGGTTCAGAAAAGACTCAATACAGTGCCAGCATGAGTTATCAAAACAAACAAGGTATCGTACGTGGTACAGATTTCGAGCGTTTCGGCGGCCGCGCATTCTTGCAAACCAAAGCACTGAATGATCGGCTCACCTTAGCCTTTAATGTGAATGCCGCACAATCAAAAGGTACCACCGTTGATTCCGCCAAAGATGGCCAATCCGTATTCGATGCCATGAATTATTATTCTCCACTAGTTCCTGTCACCAATGCAGACGGTTCTTGGTATAGCGACAAAACTATCTCCCAAAACTTCAATCCTGTATCCATGATCAATGAAGATACTTTTGAAAATAACAAGAAACTCCTTCAAGGAACAGCCAAAGGTACTTTAGATATCACTAAGGACTTGAAATGGAACTTAAGTCTTTCCTATCAAGACGAACAATATATATGGAACGAATACCATACCAGCAAATCCCAATATAACACCCGAAATGGCGAAGCTAAACGTATTGCAACAGAAAACAAGAAAAAAATTCTTGAAACATACATAAACTATGATCATACATTCGCCAATATCCACAAACTGGGCCTGATGGCCGGTTATTCATGGGAACAGAATGATGACAATGACAGTTTCGGTCTGGATGTCTACGACTTTTACAATGATAACACCACCTTTTATAATCTGAACCTTGCCAATAAAATGGATTGGCAGAATGGCGGTATCACCAGCAATAATAACGGTCATTTGGAAACTTTACGTATGATCTCATTTTATGGACGTATCAACTACTCCTTCAACAGCAAATACCTGCTTCAAGCAACAATTCGCCGTGACGGCTCCTCTGCTTTTGGAAAGAACAACCGTTGGGGAACTTTTCCATCTGCATCGTTGGCATGGCGTATGAGCGAAGAAAAGTTCATCAAAGATTTAAATGTTTTCGATGACTTGAAGTTCCGTGTTGGTTATGGTGTTAGTGGTAACTCACTCGGATTCGGAGCTTATTCGGCTATCCAGACTTACAGTACTTCAGGTTGGTTCAACTATACAAACGCCAATGGCACACAGAATAGTTACCATACCCTGGCAGCCGCCTCAAATGCCAATCCAGACCTAAAATGGGAACGTACAGCCATGTTGAACATCGGGCTGGACTTCAGCTTCTTTAGAGGCAGATTAGGAGGAACCATCGAATACTATGACAAGCGTACCAGCGACCTGATATACACTTACGAGGTTTCCACAAACCGCTATCCTTTCGGAACCATGCCGGCCAATGTGGGAGATATCAGCAATAAAGGTATTGAATTTACCATTAATGCCACTCCTATACAAACAAAAAATTTCTCTTGGCAAACCAGTTTGAACTTATCTCATAATAAAAATAACGTAGAAAGTATATCCAACAGTGAATATTCCGTAGATTATATCCGTGCAGCCGATCCTGAAATCGCAGGTTATTCTTCAAATGCAGACGTACAGCGCATCATGGAAGGACATCCTATCGGCACCTTCTACACCTACGAATGGGCCGGCTACAATAACCAAGGAGTATCCATCTTTTATGTACACGATCCTGAAACGGGTGAGCGTACAGGCGAAACGACCACAGATCCTGAAACTGATAGAGACCGTACTATTACCGGCTGTGCACAACCTGATTTAAATTTAGGCTGGAGCAATAACTTCCAATACAAGAACTGGAATCTCGATTTATTCTTTACTGGTGTTTTTGGACAAGATATCTACAACGCCACTGCAGAACAATACTCTAATGTTTCTTTTGTGAAAGAAGGCCGCAATGTATTAAAAAGCGTAGCTACCGAACACCGTGCTACAGACACACAATCTCAAGCACCATCCAATCGCTGGATAGAGAACGGTAGTTATTTCCGTCTGTCCTCGGTTTCATTGGGATATACTTTCGGCAAAATTGGTAACTGGATAAACTCGCTCAAGCTATACGCTACTTGTAATAATGTATTCACCATTACCGGTTACTCCGGTCGTGATCCGGAAATCAACCTTGGAGGCTTGGAACCGGGTATGGACAGACGCACCAATTACTATCCGCGTACCCGTTCATTTATGATCGGTGTAAACATGAATTTCTAACCATATAATTGAAAACTGATATGAAAAATAGCATAAAATTAATAACCTGGCTAGTAGGTGGTCTGTTCACCTTCTCCTCCTGCACAGATCTAGATGTGGATCTTAAATCCACTTATACAGAATACCCGGATTCCGAAATTGCCAAAGAAGCGAAAATGGCAGGTTTGTATTATGGATTCGGCGGAGCATTAGGACGTCGTTATATGGAAGCTGCCCTGCTGTCCTCTGATGAATTCATGGCAGTGACATTTGGTGGTAACTGGTATGATGGCGGCAATTATATCCATTCCTCTCTTCATGCCAGCCTTCCAGGAGACGCACACGTGGACTGGGCCGGTGATATTCCGGCTGCAATCACAAAGTGCAATCAAGCAATTTTTGACCTGGGTGGAGAGGATGAAAACAATGCCGAACAAGAAGCCTTGATTGCTCCGGCACTTGCCATGCGTGCTTTCTATCATTTTATTTTTATGGATACATTCGGAGCAACTCCCAAATTAGACCATTTGATCGGCGATTCTGAAGCTATCGACCGTTCTCCCCGTTCCGAAATTACAAAATTTATCGAAAGCGACCTGCTTCGTGCTTTGGCTTCCGGCGGTTTAAAAGAAGATGTTGATGCTTCCACTTATGGCAAGCCAACCAAATGGATGGCTGAGGCTCTCCTTGCCAAACTCTATATAAACTGGGCTGTTTATACCTGTGATGATGTAGCTACTTATGATCCAAGCATGACTAATTCCAAATTGAATGATGTCATAAAATATTGCGATGATATCATCGCCTCTGGTCATTTCAACCTCAGTGATGGTTATCGCAAGAAATTCATGCCGGACAACGGCTATCAGATCAAAGATTTCATCTATGCAATGCCATACCAAAATAATGAAACATCAACCAGAGCCAATACTTACGCCCGTTTTCAATTCTGGCCTAAATTCAACAATGACGGCGCGGACGGCAAAGGACTGTTCGGTATAACACTATCCAAAAATGCTGGAGGCGTTTTCATCGTCACTCCTGAAGCAGCAGACCGTTTTTGCCTGGAAGGAGATGAACGCAATGACATCATCATGAAAGGTGCGATCAACTATTATGACATCAGCACACATACAATGGGAACAGAACCTTATATATACAACGGACAACAAGTTGTCCTCACCAAGAATATCACCATCTTGAATGACCAAATGGATCTTGGAAATGACTTGAACGCATGGTGTCAGGGATACCGATGCATCAAATGGGCTATTCAAGCAGACGATTATAACCTCTATAACCGGAATCAAAGCAATGATGTACCTATCTTCCGTTATGCAGATATTCTGCTGATGAAAGCAGAAGCTATTCTACGGGGAGCAACAGCTACGAACGGTGATACGCCACAATCCCTGTTCAACCAAATACGCAGCTACTGTAACGCTCCATTATTGGAGCATTCTCCTTCATTGGACGAGTTGCTTGAAGAGCGTGCACGTGAATTTTACGCAGAAACATGGCGTCGCAATGACCTAATCCGTTTTGGAAAGTTCGAAGACGACTGGGGATATAAAAATCAATATCATCCGGAAGCCAAGACCGAGAAATGGCGTAGAATCTTCCCTGTATCTGTCGGCTTGATGAATTCAAACACCAACTGGAAGCAAAATTACGGTTATTGATAAATTAAATAAGTTTTTATAAGGGCTTGTTACGGCAAGCTCTTATAAAAACCTTTAAGGCAAAAAATAATTCATGAAACGTCATCAAATCTTATTACTTCATATCGCGACATCCATCTTGGCATTATTCCCATTTCCTATACATGCCCATAAAAAGATGTACCAGGACTCTATCGAAATCGTAGTACACAGAGGAGCGAACCATATAGCGCCGGAAAACACCATTCCATCAGCTCTAGCTGCATTGAAACATGGAGCCGGCTGGATAGAAGTGGACGTGCGCAAAAGTAAAGACAATATACTTTATAATCTGCATGATGAAACTTTAGACCGTACTACCAACGGTAAAGGTCCCATTCAAGATATGCTATCCAAAGATATTGAAAAATTAGACGCCGGCAGTTGGTTCAGTTCTCGATTTACCGGCATTCACGTACCCCGTATAGCCGAAATGCTAGATACCCTACAAGGAAAGGCACACATTTTTTTTGATGTAAAACGAGGAACTCCGATAAAAGATTTGATTACATTAGTACGCCAAAAAGGATATGAAAATAAAAGTTTCTTCTGGTTTGCAGACTCAGAAATGCTGAAAGAATTTATCAAAATCGCTCCGGAAATGAAGATTAAAGTAAATGCCTCCAATATAGCGGCTTTGGAGAAATGGATGAAAATATGCACCCCGGCCTATGTAGAAACAGATATCCTCAATATCACTCATCAATTCAAAGAATTCTGCAAAAGCAATCATATCAAGATAATGGCTGCTATTCAGAATGCGAGTGAAAAAGAATATAAAAAAGCGATTGAAGTCCATCCCGATTTAGTCAATCTGGACCGGCCGGAACTCTTTATAAAAATACTCCATCAGGAGATTAAAAAATAACCCTTTTCCAAGAAGAGCTATGAAAAGTACCCTATCTTACCTGCTGATTATATGCAGCCTGTTTACTGCTTGTATCGGTCATCAGGAAGAATCCCTACTGTTCTACGTAGATACCCGTACGGGCACTGCACCAAGCGCAACCCACACCGCAGAACTTTTCGGCAAAAATACCGAAGAGTACGGGCAAACGCTGCCTGCTGTTCTAGAGCCCAACGGAATGAACTTTTGGACTCCCCAAACACAAGATACAGAAGCAAAATGTAAGGCTCCCTATTATTACAAAGATACGAAAATACAAGGTTTCCGCAATTCACATTGGATTGTCGGAGGTTGTACACAGGATTACGGTTCCATGACCTTGATGCCTGTATCGGGTACACTGAAATATCTTCCCCAAGACAGAGGAAGCCTGTTCTCTCACCAAGAAGAAACAGCAACGCCCGCCTATTACTCTGTCCTTCTCAAAGATTATTCCATCTTTGCAGAAATGACCGGACGTTCCCGTTCAGCCATTTTCCGATTCACTTATAACCAACCGGAAGATGCTTATCTCATAGTCAATCCTAACAGTGATGAAGGGAAAGGATATATTGAAATCGATACCATAAAAAAACAGATACGCGGATACAATCCCGTCCACCGCATCTATCAAGGCTGGGGAGAACCCGCCGGATACAACGGGTACTTTATCATTGAATATCAAAATGAAATAGAAGAATATGGTACATTCCGGCATGACAGTCTCTTCGCCGGACAACGACAGATAGCCGATGGAACAAGTATAGGTGCATATCTCCGGTTCAAAATACACTCAGAAGGACCCATATTAATCAAAGCCGCTTCCTCTTTTACTGACATGGAAGGCGCTCAAAAGAATCTGGACACCGAGATACCTCATTGGGATTTTGACCGCACCCGACAGGAACTGAACTCCATCTGGGAACAAAGGCTTTCACAAGTTACAGTACAGACAAACAACCGAAACGATAAAGAGAAATTTTACGGAGCACTCTACCGTGCCTCATTCCTGCCACGTACATTCAATGATGTAGACGGGCGCTATCCTTCTTTTTCCACAGGACACCCGTTCAGACAATCAGCCAACGGTAGAAATTACTATGAAGATTACAGTATGTGGGATACTTACCGTGCTCTCCATCCTTTAGTCAATATCCTAACCCCAAAGAAAGCCGGAGACATGATGCAATCATTGGTGGACAAATATGAACAAGGCGGCTGGCTGCCTATATTTCCTTGTTGGAACAGTTATACCGCAGCCATGATAGGCGATCATTGCATCTCCGCACTGGGAGATGCCTATATCAAAGGAATCCGTAATTTTGATATCAACAAAGCTTGCGAAGGAATGCTCCGGAACGCATTCAGGACTCCCGCCACCTATGAAGAATATAAAAACGGAATGGGACGGCGTGCTTTGAATTCTTATCTGAAATATGGATACATTCCTTTGGAAGACAGCGTACCAGAAGCCTTTCATACCTGCGAACAAGTGTCACGTACTTTAGAATATGCATACGATGATTTCGTATTGGCCCAAGTCCTGCAAAAGTTGGAAACATCAGATGATTACTTTCCTGATCCACAAAAAACAGGACTTTATGATACATTAATGATACGTGCACGATATTACCGTAACGTAATAAACCCTAGCACCGGATATGCCCAAGGCAGATACGCTGACGGAAGTTTCCTCACCGATGCCGGTAACGCCTTTTCTTTCACCCGCTTCATCACCGAAGGAGCTCCCTGCCATTATACTTGGTATGCCCCCCATGATATATACGGACTTATGGAATGTATGGGCGGAAAAGAAAAATACATTGCCAAACTGGATTCCATGTTCAGCGAACACCGCTACTGGCACGGCAACGAACCTTGTCATCAGATAGCCTACCTCTTCAACTATGCCGGACAACCTTGGAAAACCCAACGGGAGGTACGTCATATTATGGAAACAGAATATCTGAATGCTCCCGGTGGTCTGTCAGGTAATGATGATGCAGGACAGATGTCTGCCTGGTATGTATTTTCTGCTATGGGATTCTATCCGGTATGTCCCGGTACACCTTATTATATAATAGGAAGTCCTTCTTTTCCCCGGATGAGCATCCGCTTGGAAAACGGAAAGACATTCACCATATTAGCCCACAACGCCAACAAAAAAAATATATATATCCAGTCAGCAAAACTAAACGGAAAAGAATATGACAAGAATTACTTTACACACCAAGATATAATACAGGGAGGAACATTAGAGTTCCAGATGGGCCCGAACCCTAATACAAACTGGGGAGCATCCGCCCTCAGCCTGCCTCCCGACAATATGAAATAAGTACAAAAAATAAAAAACAACCCATATGAAGAATCAAACTATCATCAGCCTCTTATGCTGCCTCCTGTTGTTTGTGACAGGATGCAGTACTTCCCATCAAGGGAACACGTACGACATCATGACCTATGGAGCCAAAGGAGACGGACAAACAGATGATGCCGCCGCTATACAACGCGCCATCAATGCCTGTTCCGCTGCCGGTGGCGGAACCGTAATCATTCCTGCCGGACACACCTTTCTATGCGGTCCGCTATATTTGAAATCCTATGTGAACCTTCATCTGGAACCCAACTCCCGATTGCTGGCCAACCCCGATGAAAGCATCTATACAGAAAGCGCATTCCGCGAAAACCGTGGCGAAGGAATGATGTGGATCAGTGGAAAAGACTTAAAACAAATATCCATTACCGGTACAGGAGAAATAGACGGAAACGGAATCGCCTTTATGGGCAAAGAGCTGGATGATTCCTACGAGCTGAAGCCCGTCACTGATTTTGACCCACGCCCACATGTGCTTACCCTTATCAATGTAGAGAAAACCGTTATCCGTGACATCACGATCCGGAACAGCGCCTATTGGACAATACACCTGATAGGCTGTTACGATGCCTTGATTGACGGCATCTCTTTATTGAATAATCTAAAAATACGCAACGGCGACGGTATTGATGTGGATCACTCCAAAAAAGTACGTATAGCGAACTGCTTCATTGAATCGGGCGATGACTGCATTTGCCTGAAGAATCGTCGGGAATTTGAAGAATATGGCTCTTGCGAAGATATTGTAGTGACTAATTGTATCATGACTTCACGTTCATGCGCTATTAAGATAGGCTCGGAAAATATGGACAAGATTGATAATGTATTATTCAATAATTGCATTATCAAAAACAGCAACCGGGGCATCGGCATACAAAACCGGGATGAAGGTACTGTGAGCAATGTCATTTTCTCCAATATATTAGTAGACTGTATGTTCTATTCTGATGTATGGTGGGGTAAAGCGGAACCTATCTATGTCACCTCATACCCTCGTGCCGTAGGCAATCATAAAGATGCAGGCTGGCGTTTCCCCAAAGGTGCAACGAAAGGACACTCGGGAGAAGTCAGCAACATTTTCTTCAATCAGATTAAATGCACTAGTGAAAACGGCATTTTCGTAGGGGGAGACACTCCGGAGAAAGTGCATCATATCTATTTTGATGAAATAGATGTCAAGTTGTTAAAACGTACCGGTTATGAAGGCGGTGTGTATGACAAACGTCCTTGTAACGGAGATGGTTTTGTATATGACAAGACTTATGCTTTCTATCTGGACACCGCTTCGGATATCCGGATTACCGGCTGTAACATTTATTGGGCCTTCCCTCAATTGACACAAGCCGGAGGAGATATCAAAGAGAAGAATACAATACGTGTAAAAATAAACAAGAAATAATTATGACCCACATTCCATTCAAAGTTTCTTTGTTAAGACTGGTCTTCCTGCTGCTGCCCGTGACGGTCGCGGCACAGGAAGCCAGACTTTCTGATTACGTAGATCCCAGAATCGGTTCGGAAGGACTGGGACGGGTATTTATCGGTCCCTCCTGCCCTTATGGTATGGTGAAACCATCGCCCGATTGCACTGTCCATCCCAATAGTGGTTGGCTGCCTATGCCCGAACAAGTCAACGGTTTCTCCCAAGTACACGTCAGCGGGACAGGAGGAGGTCCTAAATATGGCAACATACTTGTCATGCCTTTTGGCAAAGGTATGGATCAGCTCAATCATATAGACTATCGCAAAGATGAAACAATCCGCTTGGGCTATTATGCTACCGAATTCCAGAGAACAGGCATATATACTGAAATAACAACTGCTCCACGCGCCTCATTCTACCGATTCACCTATCCCGAAGATTCCTTAAAATCCCTGTTGGTTGACGCCGGCTTCTTCCTGGGTGAACAACCGACCCCCGATGCCCGCGAAGCACAACAATTTGTAGGTTCGGAAATTCAAATCATATCCGATCACGAAGTAATGGGATATACCCGTATTCGCGGAGGTTGGAATAACGGACGTGCCTACACCGTTTATTTTTATGCAGTAACCGACCATCCCTTTGTACAAACGACCACATGGAAAGGAAACCAGATCAGCAATGAACGATACCAGCCAGACTCCCAACAAAAAACCGGAGCTTTGTTGCGTTTCCCTTCTTCTGCAAATACCATTCAACTGAAAGTCGGAATTTCATTTATCAGTTCTCTCAAAGCCAGAGAGAATGTATGGAACGAAATACCTCATTGGTCATTTGAGGACACCCGGCAAGCCTTATTGGCACAATGGGAAAACTTATTGCAACGCATTGATATAGCCTCAAATACACCCGAAAAATATAAGCGTATGTTTTATACCGGTATCTACCATACCATGTTAATGCCTGTAGACCGTACCGGTGAAAATCCATTATGGAGTGATCCGGAACCTTATTATGATGATTTTTATGCTATCTGGGACACCTACCGCACCTCAACTCCACTTATCACACTGATTGACCCTCAAAGAGAAACAGACATTGTACGTTCACTGATCAATATCTATAAACGGGACGGCTACATGCCTGATGCACGAAGCGGAAATTGTAACGGACGGACACAAGGCGGCTCCAACGCCGAAATTGTTATAGCCGATGCATTTGTAAAAGGACTACCAAACATAGATTACCATCTGGCTTTGGAAGCTATGCTGAAAGATGCGACCATACCGCCCGGAGGTAACGAAGAAGCGGAGGGAAGAGGCGGACTGATTCCTTATCTGGAATTGGGATATATTCCATACGGTATTCCCCGAGCCGGAAACCGCACAATAGAATACTCCTATTGTGATTATGCCATAGCCTTAGTAGCAAAAGGACTAGGCAAGACAGACTTGTACCAGCAATACTTGAAACAATCTTCCAACTGGAAGAACTTGTGGCGGGCCGATTATGAACATGCAGGAGTCAAAGGATTCATACTTCCCCGGGATAAAGAAGGAAACTGGTTAGACAAAATACCTTTCGGAAACTCCCATATCCAGAAACCCACCTTCACATATACCCCCGTTACCTTTGAAGGCCCTTGGTATACTCCTTGGTGGAACATGTTCTTTTATGAAGCCTCCTCCTGGGAATATTCACTCAGCATTCCGCATGACGTACCCGGACTCATTGAACAATGTGGCGGAAAAGAGAAGTTTGACGAACGGCTGGATATTTTCTTTGACAAGGGTTTCTTCAATGTGAATAATGAACCCTCCTTCCTCACTCCCTGCCTATACCACTGGGTAGGGCGTCCGGATAAAAGCGGCGACCGCATCCATGAAATTATCCAGAAGAACTATAATGACGGTTCTGCCGGTCTTCCCGGAAATGATGACTCCGGAGCCATGTCATCGTGGTTGGTATTCCACATGATGGGGTTGTACCCCAATGCCGGACAAGACTATTATTTAATCCATACCCCTCTACTGACAGAGAGTCGTTTCCATTTACAGGAAGGCAAAACATTCACGATCAAAGCCGAAGGGCTTTCCGAAAAGAACAAGTATATCCGGTCGATTTTATTAAATGGAAAGAATTATCCATATTCCGCCATCCGCCATAATGATATCATCAAAGGAGGCGAGTTGGTTTTAAAAATGGGCCCTAGTCCCGGTAACTACTGGGGGAGCAAACTATTTCCTGAATCTAAAGAGTAACATACGATGAAGAAAAAACTTTTTATATGCTTTCTGCTTATCGGCAGCCTGATGGGAAATGTAATGGCACAAGATATCATTACCAACCCTCTGTTATTTGTATTCAAACTGCATGGACAAACCCGAAAGTACCAATTTACTTTCAATCAGTCCAACGACACCCTTTATCTGCATTGGGGAATTGAAAGAAACACCCGATGGCAATCAGGCAGCTACGCCATGCCCCAAGAAGCTTTAAAAACGGCGGTCAGACTAAGCTTCTTACAGCCGGAAGACGGACAGCATATCTGTCTCCCCATTCAAGAAACCTTTGCCCTACTTTCAGCAACCGCTTTTCAGGAATTGAAAAGCCAAAAGGCATTTCATTATAATCAGACAGAATACCAACTGGCTGATACCAAGTCACAAGCTATGGGCTATTCCTTACTGCATGTAAACGACTCAGTAGACGGATGCGAAATGTGGATTATGGATAATCCGGATTTCCCTCTGATATGGGAAATACAAAATAATCCGCTCGGCATCAATTGGAAAGTAGCTCCCATAGATCTCCCCGCACACAATCTGAAAGAAGAAATCATCCAAAGCCCGGAAAAAATGGGTAGCATCTATTATGCTTATCCCACACCAAACGGCATACAAACTCCGGTACCCGAAGGTTACAGTCCTTTCTACATCAGCCATTACGGACGCCATGGGTCCCGCTGGATGACTTCGGACGAACGTTATCTAGAAGTCATTCGTGTCTTTGATACGTTTCACAATAAATCAGGACTTACCGATTTAGGTGAAGATGTGAGGCTCAGACTCCAGAAAGTATGGGAAAATGCCCGTGGGCGCGGAGGAAACCTGACCCCATTAGGAGAACGACAACACAAAGCCATTGCCAAACGGCTTTATCAACAATATCCCCATATATTCCGGGACAGCGCCAACATATCAGCGCGTTCGAGCGTTTCCGTACGTTGTATCATGAGCATGTCCGCATTCACAGAACAACTGAAAGAACTAAACCCCTCCCTCCAGATCACCCGCGAAGCCAACCAAAGACACATGGACTACATTGCCTATACTTCACCCGAAGCCGAAAAGCTGGGTTCGGCAAGTGCGCCATGGAGAACAGCTTTCCATACATTCGAAGAAAATCATATTCATCCGGAACGTTTAATCGCTTCACTTTTCAAAAATCCCAAAGAAGTCAGGAATCCCCGCGAGCTCATGATGGGACTTTATTGGATTGCTTCCGACATGCAAGATGTAGAGTTGCCTCTATCCTTTTATGATTTGTTTGAAAAAGAAGAATTATTCGGTATCTGGCAGTCTGTGAATTATCGGATGTATATTTGCAATGCCAATGCTCCCGTCAATCAGGGAGCAGCCCCCAAGAGTGCAAAATCTTTATTGAAGAATATTATAGAAAGTGCCGACCGCGCCATCCGTGAAGGAACTCCTTGCGCCACCCTCCGTTTCGGACATGATACCAACCTGATCCGTCTGTTGGCACTCATGCAAGTAGAAGGATGCTCCAATCAAGAAACAGATCCCGACCGATATTACCTGGCCTGGCAAGATTTCCGTGTTTCACCTATGGGAGCCAACCTTCAATTAATCTTTTTCAAGAATAAACAAGGAGAAGTTATTGTAAAATTGCTACATAATGAAAATGAAGTCAAATTACCCATTGATAGCCCTATTGCCCCTTATTATAAATGGGAAACGGTGAAAGCATTCTACAATCATTTATAAACATACAAATTGAGAAACAACAATTTCCTTCAAAGTCCAATCTCCCTATTAGCTAAGGCTTTTCTTGCCTACAATTAAGCCCTTTCTTACGGTTACCTACTACAGACTCCCTCAATGGACCGTAGAGTCCATTGCAGCAGACTGTATAGTCCACCCAAGCAGACCTTACAGTCCACTGGCGGAGTCTGTAGCAGATGACTGTAAAAAAAAGCTTAACTATATGGAAGAAACGGCTTACACAACCACTCTATTCCGGTTTTATCTTTTTCAGATAATCAGAAGGAGCCATACCGAATTCATCTTTAAAACACTGACGGAAATAGACCGTACTGTTAATTCCCACCTTGAATGCAACCTCTGAAATATTGTATTTCCCTTCTAATAACAGACGTTCCGCATATTGCATCTTTATTTTGCGGATATATTCATTGGTGGAAAGTCCGGTCAATGCCTTCATCTTCCGATATAGGGTAGAATTACTCATACACATGGCGTCCGACAAATAACCGATATCAATTTTCTCAGAAGAAAGACGATCTTCAATCAGCTTGTTAATCTTCTCAAGGAACTCATTATCCAATTTATTCATAGACTCGGTTACTGCCGCACGTTTGTCAATGAGTATGGAATTCGTATTAAAACGCTCTGCCAACAACTTGCGGGATTCAAGCAAATTATGGATACGGCTATGCAACAAAGTAGCACTGAAAGGCTTTGTCAGATAAGAGTCAGCACCCACTTGATACCCTTCTTCCTTATCTTGCAAAGAATCCTTTGCCGTCAGCAAAATAATGGGAATATGGCTGGTACGCAAGTCTTCTTTCAATTTCCGGCACATCACAATGCCGTTCATCACCGGCATCATGATATCACTGACTATAATATCAGGAATGCAGCCCAATGCTTGTTCCAAACCTTGTTCACCATTGGCGGCAGTCCTCACTTCAAAATCGTCCGAGAAAGATTCTACAATATAATCACAGATGTCCCTATTATCTTCCACTATCAGCAGAATACGCTTACCACTATGCACAGGTTCTATATTTTCTTCTTTTTCGTCCTTTTCATCGGAAGTTTTCTCCGTCGAGTCAGCATGCAGCACATGGGGATACGTGTTATCCGTCAGCAGACTGACATAAAAAGTACTTCCCACATTCAAAGAACTTTCAACCCTGATCTCCCCCTCATGCAAAACTACCAGGTTCTTTACCAGAGCCAGACCAATACCTGTTCCTGAAGCCTGATGTTCGCTTCCCTCTTGATAATAACGGTCAAAAATATGAGGCAATGCATCGGGAGCAATACCGAAACCGGTGTCACTCACACTGATTTCCGTATGGTGTATATTATTCCGGACCACCTGATGTAATCCTAAAGTTATAGTTCCTTTCTCTGTATATTTTATAGCATTGGAGATCAAATTATCCAGTATAATCGTTACTACCTCCTTATCAAAAAACAAAGACATATCTTCCTGCTCAATCTCAAGACAGAAATCAATCTCAGGTTTCCGGTTCAATTCCTTATACTTCAGTCCGATCTCGTGTACAAGGGCTGCCAGATTGTCACGACTTACACATAATTTCTTGTTTTGGGTTTCCGTTTTTCTGAACTCCAGTATCTGATTAATCAGGTTCAACAACCGGATGGCGCTTTGATGGATAACCGATATTTTCTGTGAATCTTTCCCTGATAAAGAATTACTTTTCTGCATATCTTCCAACGGTCCCAGAATCAACGTCAAAGGAGTACGCAACTCATGTGTGATATTGGTATAGAAACGTAAACGCTCATTATTCAGCTCCTGTTCCTGCTCATGATTTTTCTTCTCCAACTCATAGAGAGACTCCATATCCAGTTTCTTTTTATAGGCATGAAGAATAAAATACAGGACAGAAACACCCGAAAGAATATAAAATAACTTGGCCCACCACGTAAGCCATACAGGCGGATCAATACGGATATCCAGAGAAGCTATCTCATCCGCCCATTCCTGATTCCGTATTCTTGTCTTTACCTGAAAACAATAATTTCCCGGAGGTATATTACGGAAAGTCACATTATTAGGATCGGTTACTGTATACCATGAATTTTCCAACCCTTTCAACATATAAGCATATTCCACTTGATCGGCCAAGGCATAATTCTGTATATTGAAGGTGACGCTGAAGTTATTTTGCATATAGCTTAAACGTACTTCCGACTGGCCTTCAAGCGCCATCACCTTTTCATTACTGTCCGTATCACGCAACGGGCCGAATATACGCATCTCAGCAATAATTGCAGCAGGTGACTCTCGTTTTTCCAATACCTGATCTGGATTAAAACGGCATAAGCCATTGATTGAGCCAAAATACAGTGTTCCATCCTTAGCTTCTGCCACACTTCCACTCATGAAATTGCCCATAGGCACATTATCCCAATGATCGTAATTATAGAAAACCTCCTTGTCTTTCAACAAGCAGCTGATACCTTTATTGGTGCTCACCCATATATTTCCATGATTATCTTCCGTAATGGCACGTATATGGACATTGGACAGACCCTCCTCACTGCGATATACTTTATAGTCCCAACTCTGAGAGGATGGAAAACAAACCAGACCTTCTCCCGTTCCTATCCACATTCTGTTCTGACTATCCATATAAACAGTATTGATAGTATTAGAGGGAAAAAGAGAAGTCACGTTAAAAAGTTTAACGCACTGAAAATGTTCATCAAAAACCCCTAATCCTCCTCCGAAAGTACCAATCCATAAACGATTAAGATTATCTTTCGAGATACATCTCACCAGATTATTCTCTACTGTATAATGATCTGCAATGCCTTTATCATGCAAGCGTACCTTATAGATGCCATTACTAGTTCCTATCCATACATATTCTGCATCTTCATACAGTGCACGCACATCTTCCCCTGTTTTATCTTTAGGAAAAATCTGGTGAAAACTTTTCTTTTTCACATCATAAAAATCCACTCCTCCCATAAACGATCCAAACCAAAGGTTTCCTTCCGAATCACAAAGTGCAGCCTGTATGGAATTATCAGTCAAATCACCGGTTTCTTCTTTATAAACCGCCACCCGCTTGCCTTTATCAAATACATTGATGCCTCCCCCATCGGTTCCGATCCATAACTTTCCATCCCTTGCTACGCATACACTACTTGCTGTCTTATTATTCAGGCTACTACCCGAATGCTGGATAGGAGAATAACTATAAACATTAAAATAGGAAGATTCATGGCTAAGAAAATTAATTCCACCTCCCCACATACCAGCCCATACATTTTTAAAGGAGTCCTGAAACAAACAACGTACAGTAGAATTAGAGAGACTGTATTCATCATCCCCTTCCTTTATATATTGAAAACGCACTTGGTCAGGAGAAAGAAACATACGTTGCGTTAAATCCAAAATGGCTATTCCTCCAAATTCCATGGCAATCCAAAGTTTATTCCCATCAAATTGTCTGATATCAAATACGGTATGAGGAACCCCGTCCTCACTATGATGAAAATGGATAAAATTTTCGGCTTCCGGATTGAACAGTGCCAGCCCCCGGTCTGTTCCCAGCCAAATATTACCGCTTAAGTCCTTATAAATGCAAGTTACCCCATTACCTGGCAAACTGACCGGATCTTCAGGGTCATGCATAAAGTTCTTTACTTTTTTATCTTTAAGAGACAACACACTGAATCCATGATGCACATGCCCCATATACAACTTTCCATCTCCTCCATCAACAACCGACCAAATATTATCGCTAGCCAATCCCGGAACTGTTTGAGTATTGTAATGAATGAATTTTCCAGCCTTTTTATCGAAATAATCTACTCCCCGCCAATATGTCGTAATCCAAAGATTACCATCTGTAGCTGCCACAATCTTAGTAACATCATCCGTTATCAGACTTTCGGGGTTCTCGCCATCATGCCTATAGCAAAGAAAAGTGTTATTTACATAGTCATACGCATTCAGACCGGCCCTTTGCGTGCCTATCCAAAGGATAGAATCCTGAGGATCATCCAACAAACAATTCAGTTCATTGCCTGTTATACCCTGCCTTGTCAAATCTTCATTCTTCAAATAAGTAATGAAACGGGTACCATCGAATTTGTTCAACCCTTCCTCCGTGGCAAACCACAGAAAGCCCTGTTTGTCTTGAGCAATGCTCACCACATAATTATTGGATAATCCCTTCTCTATACCAAGCTGCTTAACAGAATAAGGTTGTGCCAATGAAACAACCGACAGCAGCAAGAGCCAAAGTACGAATATCTTTCTCATAGCATCAGTGTACACATTGTTAAATAATATGGTTCAAAAATACAAATAAAGTCTGTATTTTAGATACATAAATCATGCATTGCAAGATTTACCTCCCTTTTCTGCAAGATTTATATCAGGATTTTAATTCTTCTTCACGTACATTTGCACCACTGACGAATTTAATTCGTCCTCTATTAGAGTAGATGTTTAATCTTCAAATACTAATAAAATATGAAAAAGAAACATTTGTATGGTGCCATGTTATGGGCTTTTCTTGTAACTGCAAACCTATGTACGGGATGTAGTGATGATAACAACTACCCCGATGTAGACGGGCAAAATCCAACAATGACCACATCGAGTCCGGAGCGGGACATCGATTTACTATTGAAGGGACATTAGAAGACAAAGACGGTATTGCTTCTATCAGCCTACAATGTGCCGACCTGCATTTGAACAAGACAATTGATTTAATCGAAATCTATGGTGCTCCGCAAGAGAGTTATGATTTAAGTTATTACTTTGACATAAACCGAAATGAAATCGGCGAACGTTTCACAGTCAAAGTTACTGTAACCGATGTAGGAGGACGCAGTATATCTCAAGATGTATTAATCACAATGGACGGAGATTTTGCAGCTCCGGTATTTTCAGATGCCCCGGATGCCACTGTTACAGTATTAATGAAAAATGAAACGAAATTCAATCTTCGGTTCACGGCTACAGATGATCGTGCATTGGATTATGTCACAATTAATATTCCAGGTATAGACGGGTTTGACAACCGCCGTGTAGATGCTGATGGAAAAAGTTCATTGAACTTTGCCGAAATAATAGTATTCCCCAATGAACCGAAAAGTTATAATGTGACAATTACCGCTTTTGACAAGAAAGAAAACTCAACCACTACCACCAGTGTATTGAATATCTCAGAAATGCCGGATTTTCCCAAAATGTATCTGGCAGATGTGGCAACTGCCGAAGAACTGAATAGTGATATATTCGGGGTACCGATGGTAATTGAACATACAGGTGAATATCAGTATAAAGCAAATTATTACTGTCAAAAAGCCGGAACTAAAATATTCTTCTTACCACAAAAGAGTGACTTCACTCCTATTTGTTTCGGGCTTGATCCAGAGGATAACACCAAACTGACAGACGATCCCGAAACAGCAATGCCAATCGTACTTGACCAAGCCAATGTTTATTATGAAATTAATATTGATGTGAAGAACAGTACATACAATCTGAAAACTTACTCAATTGCCGATGCTGTAGACCCCATACCTTACACATACGGTTCTATCAGCCTTGACACATGGGGTGACGGTGGTTCGTGGTTACAGGAATTCTATTTCGGATATATGACCAGTAGCCCAACTGAAGTCCTGCGTTTCACTCAAGATAAGACCAATCCTCACCTGTTCTATTTGGATACCCCCCTATTCCTGGAGGCAGGTACTAAAATGAATTTCGTTATTCATAACTGGCACTCTGACGGATGGTGGAATTATTGCACGTGGCGTGTAGACAACTCAGACGAACCGGAGATCTTCGGATATTATGGTAAAGAAGCCAAATATACCAATCCGGCATGGACCAAACCCGATCATGTAGGTGACAATTGGGCAAAACCAACAGTGAACGTCACAGGGAATTATAAACTTATATTCGACGCTCATTTGGAAAGAGCTAAACTCATTCCGGCCAATTAACAAGTAACATTAGATTTAAGATATGAAAAAGCAAATATTATTATTGTGTCTTGCGCTGACAAGTCTATGTAGCTATGCGCAGACCATCACTGTAAAAGGTGTAGTAACCTCGGCTTCAGATAAAGAACCGATGATTGGTGCAACAGTGCAAGTTAAAGGTACAGGTACAGGTACTATTACAAGTATTGATGGTGATTATTCACTAAACGATGTTGCCAAGGATGCCGTACTTGTGTTCTCCAGCATAGGATATGAGACTCAAGAAATAAAGGTAAACGGACAAACCGTTATCAATGTAGTGCTGAAAGATGCCAGTGAATTACTGGACGAAGTAGTGGTTATTGGTTATGGAGCCGTGAAAAAAAGTGACCTGACCAGTTCTATATCTACCGTAAAAGGAAAAGAAATTACCGAAACTGTAACCGGTAATGCAATGGACGCCTTGCAAGGTAAAATCAACGGTGTTCAAGTAACCAGTGGTGGTGGTCCGGGCGCACAACCAAAAGTTCTAATCCGTGGTGTAACAACAGTAAACGGAACCGATCCTTTGTATGTAGTAGATGGCATGCCGGTAGGTACAAACATCAACTTCCTAAACAGTAATGACATTGAATCTATGGAAGTTTTAAAAGACGCTTCGGCTGCTGCCATTTACGGAACACGTGCTTCTAACGGTGTCATTCTAATCACAACCAAAAAAGGAATGGCAGGAAAAACAAATATCAGTTTTAATGCATCTGCAGGTTTCCAAACACTGTCAAAACCCAAAATGGCTAATGCCGCCGAATATAAAGAAGTATTCAATACCCGATACACAAATGACGGAGGAACTTCTATTTGGAATGATACAGGCGCTACTACCAATCCCGGAGGAACAGACTGGTGGGACGAAGTAATCAACAAAACTGCTTTAGTGCAAAATTACTCACTCAATATCTCCGGTGGTTCAGACAAACTGGTTTATAACCTGAGTATGGGTTACTACCGTAACAATTCACAATATGACTATGGTTATTGGGACAAAATCAACGCACGCCTTAATACAGAATATACATTTAATAAATATGTAAAAATGGGTTTCGACATTGCCCCACGTGTAGAATCATGGGATGATACCCCCGATCTTTTTTCAGCTGCCATGTCTATGGACCCCACAACTCCTATATTCAAGCCGGAAGATCAATGGGTGGATAACGAATTCAATAACTATCAGCGTTCTTACAACAACCAGGAGTGGAACCCTGCCGGTTCATTGGCTCGCCAAAATTCCCACTCCCGTGAAATGGGTACAATTGTAAATACTTATTTACAGATAAACCCTATTCAAAAACTGACCCTGCGCACGCAGTTCGGCGCTAATGCACACTTCCGCCGTACAGACAAATTCACTCCTGAATTCTATATTGATGCTTTGGAACAATCTACATTAAGTAATGTTTCCCGTGAAATGCAGGAATGGCTTGATTGGAACTGGACTAATACTGCTACTTACATCACGACTTTTGCAGAAAAGCATAATATTAATGTAATGGGTGGCTTTACAGCTGAACGCTTTGCTGAATTCCAATCAAAAGCCTCACGTGACGATGTTCCTAATAATATGGATCAAATGCAGGAAGTAAATGCCGGTACACAAAACCAAAAGTCAGAAGGTAAAACTGCTTACAGCACATTAGTATCTTATTTAGGACGCGTGATGTATAACTATGACAATCGTTACTATCTAACAGCTTCTATTCGTGCAGACGGTTCTTCTCGTTTCCCCAAAGGAAACAAATATGCCATCTTCCCTTCTGTTTCTGCTTCATGGCGTATCATCAGTGAAAGTTTCATGCAAGACCAGAAGATTTTCAGTAACTTGAAATTACGCGGAGGTTGGGGACGTGTAGGTAATCAAAACATAGATAATGATGCTACGCTGACTTTGTTAGGACAATCTGATTATGTATTCGGTACAACTCCAGGACGTGTTTCAGGTACTATGGTATCAGGCGTTGGCAATAATTTGCTAAAATGGGAAACAGTAGAAGACTGGAACGTAGGTGTGGATATGTCCTTCCTTGACTCCCGTCTAGACATGACCTTTGAGTATTTCCAAAAGAAATCTTCTGATATGCTCTATCAGAAACAAAATATCTTCGCCATCGGATACCCCGACTGGAACAGTACAGTATGGATGAATATAGGTAGTATGAAAGCTAGCGGTTGGGAATTAAGTCTGAACTGGCACGACAAAGTAGCAGACTTCCGATATAATGTGGGGGTGAACCTTTCCGCAGTGAAAAATAAAGCTGTTAAATTCTCCGGTGACGGTCCTATCCAAACTGGAGGTTTCAACAGCGACCAAATTATCCGTAATGAAGACGGTGGCTTGATTTCACGCTTCTACGGCTACGTAGCCGATGGTATTTTCCAAAATTGGGATGAAGTTTATGCTCACACCAACGAAAATGGCAAGCTGGTACAATCCAATGCCCAACCCGGTGACATTCGCTTTAAGGATTTGAATCATGATGGAGTTCTAGATGAAAATGATAAAACATGGATCGGTAACCCATATCCCGATTTGATGGTAGGTTTGAACTTGGGTTTCAGCTATAAAAACATCGATTTCACAGCCAACTTCTATGGTACATTCGGCAATGATATTTTCAATAAGACCAAAGGTTTATACTCCGGTGTAAGTGGGCAAAACGTTTGGGCAGGTACATTGCAGAAAGCATGGCATGGCGAAGGAACCAGCAACGATATTCCTCGCCTGTCCTACAATGATTTGAATCAGAATTACACACGCGTTTCAAGTTTCTTTGTAGAAGACGGCTCTTATATGCGTTGCAAACTATTACAAGTGGGTTACACACTCCCCAAGAAGTGGTTGAACGGAACCGAATTGCGTCTCTCATTGTCGGCTCAAAATCCTTTCACTATCACCGGCTACTCAGGTATGGATCCTGAACGTCCACAGATTGGTAAAGATGGCAGTGTAATTGAAACCGGTATTGACGGCATCGCTTATCCTAACCCACGTACTTTCTTATTTGGAATTGATTTAAAATTTTAACCCTCAAGGTATAAACCATGAAAAAGATATTAACAATATTAACAATGATTGCCTCGCTGACATTCACTTCTTGTGAGGATTTCCTAACAGAGGAAGTGCGCGGGCAACAAAATTTGGATACTTATTTCCAAAGTGCAGAAGAAGCCGAAGCATTTATTACTGGTTGTTACCAGGCCATAACTTTTGGCGGATGGTGGAATATCAACACAGTATGGTTGCTTTCCGAGATGTGTAGTGATGACGGTTGGATGGGCAATACCAGCCAAAGTCAAAGTGACTATATTTCTTTGGCCCACTATCAAGGTACCGGACAAAGCAATGGTGCCATCTCCAACTTTTGGCAGTATCGATACAAAGGCATTCTACGTTGCAATATCGCAGTGGAACGCATTTCACAAGCTGATTTCTCAGATGAAGAAATGAAGAACCGGCTTGTAGCCGAAGCACGTTTTCTCCGTGGATACTTCTATTTTGAACTTGTGAAGAATTTTGGTGGTGTACCTCTCATTACAGGCTTCCTGTTGCCCGAAGAAATACAAGGTATTACCCGCGCTTCGGCCGAAGATGTATATAAGTTCATTGAAGATGATTTAAAAGCCGCTGCTGATGTGTTGCCACAACGTAGTCAATATGCTGCTACAGATATGGGACGCGCTACCCGTGGAGCTGCATTAGGCCTATTGGGAAAGGTTTACCTCTACCAAAGCAAATGGCAAGAGGCACATGATGTATTGAAAACAGTCATCGACGAAGGTGAATATAAATTACTCGACAACTTCGGTGATGTATGGGATGTTGACCATAACAATAGCGAAGAAAGTCTGTTTGAAGTACAATATATGTATGATGGAACTTATGCATTGGGTGGTTCTTTGACTGTTATTACCGGTGCCCGTAGTGGTCCCGGCGACGGATGGTCTTGGGGACAGCCAACCGCTAACCTTGAACAAGCCTACATCGATGCAGGAGATACAGAACGTTTACGTTGGACTATCATTAAAACCGGTTGTACAGAAATTGCCGGAGAGAATAACTTCGACAAGTTCGTTGAAAACAACACAAAAATCGCCAATTATAAAGATTATATCGAAAAGTACGGTTGGGATCCCGAATGTTATATTATAGATCCGTCACAACATAAATCAGCACGTATTGTCCGGAAGTATTTTGTACCTATTGAAAAACGTCCGGAAGTATACAATATCGACAAAATTCCATTGGATCATCGTATCTTACGCTATGCAGATGTATTGTTGATGTATGCTGAAGCCTGCAACGAATTGGGCGAAGATGGTACAGCACGTACCTACCTTAATGAGGTACGGAATCGTGTAAAATTACCTGCTGTCACATCCAGTGGGAACGAGCTTCGCAAAGCTATCCGGCTAGAACGTCGTTTGGAACTGGCATGGGAACAAAACAGAATCTATGATATCCGCCGTTGGACAGATGACAATGGCAAGAAAATGATTTGTAACCTGATGGGAGCAAACGGTACATTTGTAAAATACAATACAGATCCCGCTACCCGCGACATTTACGAATGGGAAAATCAAGGTGAGGCAAGTGATAAAGGAATCAGCTTCAACGAAAACCGGGATATGGTATTCCCGATACCTTTATATGAGATTACAATGTCTAATGGTTCTATCACCCAAAATCCGGGCTGGAATTAATCATTTTCCAAAAAGAACAGATTGTTACAGGAATTAAACATTCAATAGGTCTTTATATTCTGTCGCGGATAGTTTGCTAGGATTATCCGCGACTATTTTTTAATCCATCTAAAACAATGAAACTAAAATATATTTTTACTCTTCCACTGTTCTTTTCTACTGTAGCCTGCAGTGACGATTCTCCCCAAACACCGGATACATCGGGGCAACCGGACAGCAGCATAAACGTAGAAAAAACAGTAACCATAGATGCCGGACAATCTTTTCAGACTCTGACAGGATTTGGCGCATCAGATTGTTGGGCACCTGCCTTCGTAGGAAAAAGCTGGATAACGAATCGTGACAAAATCAGTGAACTGCTATTCTCTTCTGAAATACAATCAGGACAACCTAAAGGTATAGGACTCTCCATGTGGCGTGTGAATCTAGGTGGTGGCAGTGCAGAACAAGGTGAAGCAAGTGGAATAGAAGACAAATCACGCAGAGCAGAATCTTATCTGACTGATGACTTAACATTAGACTGGACACGCTGTAAAGGGCAGCGCTACTTCTTGCAGCGCGCCAAAGAGTTTGGTTGTCAGAGTATAGTACTTTTCAGCAATACCCCTCCTGTACAATATACCTCCAACGGAAAAGGATTCTCCAATAGCGGAGGAGTTTCTAATTTGAAGGATGAATGTTATACGGACTTTGCCAGATACATGTCAGATGTAGCAAAATACTATGTAAACGAAGGATATCCAGTGACACATATC
>OHZQ01000139.1_pt1 | contig 28842 bp, 18 predicted proteins | sample 1580551 | NCBI WGS metagenome assembly OHZQ01 (sample SAMEA3882527, study PRJEB24775) | human gut metagenome | biome: human-associated habitat; feature: intestine environment; material: feces | place: Netherlands | collected 2009/2010 | reverse complement strand
GAAGAGGTATCTCGATATGTAAGGGATGTGTAGAATAATTACATCGGAGGTAGATGACGAACATGGATGAACAGAATAGAGTAGAAGATATTGACAGAGTTGATGGCGGGTCGACTTCTGAGCAGAATCTGGAGCAGGAAAAGGCTATGATGGCTGAGAATAGTCAGGCACAGAATGGTCAGGGTGTGCAGTCAGTTCAAGCACCATATAGTCAGGTAGCACAGCCAGCTCAGTCACTGTATCAGCATATGCCACAGTATGGCCAGCCGGTGCAGCAGATGCCGCAGTACGGTCAGCCAGCCCAGCAGCCATATCAGCCACAGTCACAGTACGGCCAGCCGGTACAGCCAACGCCATACAACAACCCTATGGGTTATATGGGATATGAGAACAGGCAGAACATACCTGATGATGTTAAGAAGGGATCCACACATGTACCTAATATGTTAAACCTGATCGGCATTATCATGGCTGTTGTATCAGTATTTATTCCTTATGCTTATATGGGGACAGATGCCAGAAGTATAGTTGGAGTGTTTGGGATAAATGTACTGTCAATGCTTGTTGCGGCGGTAGTTATCATAGCAGACGTGATCTGTGCATTTATCAACAAGGCAGGCTGTTATATAGCAGACCTTGTTATATCTATAGTTGTTGGCGGAATATTGATATTTGAATTTGTTCTGTCATTGATAGATCTTGGAAAGCTAGATGCAGCGGCAAGTGCAAGACTCGGAGTCGGTGCATGGATCAGCGTGGCAGCGGCACTTTTCATGCTGATATCAGTTCCTATATGGTGGACAATCAGCAGAAAAAAGGATAAGGCAGAGAAGCAAGATTAGAATTTAGAAATTTATATTAGTGAAGATAAAAAATAATATAAAAGAAAAATAAGTAAGAATAAGAACCCCATCATGGCTTGTACAAGCTGTGATGGGGTTCCTTTAAGTTTACGTGAGCGATACTTGTCCGAAAGCTGTCGAACAGTTTATCGTTACATTTGTTAATTGTTCTGTTAAAGATCTGTTAATTAGTCGTTAGCCTTACCAACTGATCCGAAGAGTTCCATCTTCTCCTTAACAGTAGCCTTGATAGCCTCGAAACCAGGAGCGAGAAGCTTTCTAGGATCAAATCCCTTGCCCTCAAGATCCTTACCAGCCTCGATGTACTTTCTTGTAGCATCTGCGAATGATAACTGGCACTCTGTGTTAACGTTGATCTTTGAAACGCCAAGTGAAATAGCCTTCTTGATCATGTCAGCTGGGATACCTGTACCACCGTGAAGAACTAATGGCATAGTACCTGTCTTCTGCTGGATAGCATCAAGTGTCTCAAAGCTAAGTCCCTTCCAGTTAGCTGGGTACTTACCATGGATGTTACCGATACCAGCAGCAAGCATATCTACACCAAGATCAGCGATAGTCTTACACTCATCTGGATCAGCGCACTCGCCCATACCAATAACTCCGTCTTCCTCACCACCGATGGAACCAACCTCACACTCGATTGAGAGGCCAAGCTGATGAGCTACGTTAACGAGCTCTGTTGACTTAGCAAGGTTCTCCTCGAATGGATAGTGTGAACCATCAAACATGATAGAAGTGAAACCAGCCTTAACACACTTGTAGCATCCTTCGTATGTTCCGTGATCAAGGTGAAGAGCTACAGGAACTGTGATTCCAAGTGAATCATGCATAGCCTTAACCATTGCTGCAACTGTCTCAAATCCTGTCATATACTTTCCAGCGCCCTCTGAAACACCAAGGATAACAGGTGACTGAAGCTCCTGAGCTGTGAGGAGAACAGCCTTTGTCCACTCAAGGTTGTTGATGTTGAACTGACCTACTGCGTAGTGACCAGCCTTAGCTTTCTTTAACATTTCTGTTGCTGAAACTAACATTTGTAAAATCCTCCGTAAAATTATATTTGGATACAACGTACCCACTTACGCTGATTATACCCCATATAATAAGAAAATAAAAGAATTTTTAGCCAAAAGTTCAACATATAGTTAGTTTGAACTTATCGATAGAAAATAAAACATTTATAAAGAATAGCCTGCCTTAATTGCATTGAAAAAAAATAAATGCTATGATTTTCCAGTAATAATGACAAATCTATCAAAGTGTAATGCATATAGAACACAATATGATTTTTGTAAGGAGGATAGAATGCTTCAGCTTAAGAATATCGTGAAGGATTATCACACTGGTGATGAAGTTGTTCAGGCACTTAAGGGTGTATCTGTGAACTTTAGGAGAAATGAGTTCGTGTCCATACTTGGTCAGTCGGGTTGTGGAAAGACAACGCTTCTGAACATAGTGGGCGGACTGGATCAGTACACCAGTGGAGATCTGGTTATCAATGGCAAGTCGACAAAGGATTTCAAGTCAAGAGACTGGGATTCATATAGAAACAATTCAGTCGGATTTGTATTCCAGAGCTACAATCTGATACCGCATCAGTCGGTACTGTCAAATGTAGAGCTTGCGCTTACTTTGTCTGGAGTATCAAAGGCAGATAGAAGAAAGAGAGCGAAGGAGGTTTTGGAGAAGGTTGGTCTGGGAAATCAGATTCACAAGAAACCAAACCAGATGTCCGGTGGACAGATGCAGAGAGTTGCCATCGCCAGAGCACTCATAAACGATCCGGATATTCTGTTGGCGGATGAGCCAACGGGTGCACTTGACACAGAGACAAGTGTTCAGATCATGGAACTGCTCAAGGAGATAGCCAAGGACAAGCTGGTTATTATGGTCACGCACAACCCGGAGTTGGCACAGCAGTATTCAACAAGAATCGTAAAGCTCCTCGATGGAAATATAATAGATGACTCCAATCCATTCTCAGATGAGGATGAAGCAAAGGAGGATGACGGAAGTTATGAACCTAGAAAGACATCCATGAGTATGTTCACAGCGTTCTCGCTGAGTCTGAACAACCTCATGACCAAGAAAGGAAGGACATTCTTAACAGCATTTGCCGGAAGTATAGGAATCATAGGAATAGCGCTTATCTTGTCGCTTTCATCCGGATTTCAGAAGTATATCAACGATGTGCAGGAGGAGACGCTTGCCACGTATCCGGTGCAGATAACGAAGAAAGCGATGGATTACGATGAGCTGCTCTCAAAGATGGTAGGTAACAACGAGGAGGATTCAGATCACAATCACGCTGGCGAGGACAAGGTATATTCGGGAGATATCATGGGAGACATGCTCGTGTCCATGGTGTCAGATGTGAAGGAGAACGACCTTGAGTCATTTAAGAATTATATAGAAGACGATGCAAACGGTTTCACCAAGTATACAAGTGATATAACATACACATATGATACACCATTATATGTGTTTAACGAGAACAGTGCAAATGGCGGTGTTGCCCAGGTAAATCCAAGCACCACAATGACAGATATGGGATTTGGAGGTATGGCGGAGGCACAGGAGTCAACGGCAGATTTCATGTCGGCATTCAGCTACGGTTCATCGTCAATGGACATGTGGACACAGATGCTTGACAACGACACTCTGCTCAAGCAGCAGTACGATGTGCTGGCAGGACACTGGCCTGAGAATAAGAACGAGGTTGTACTTGTTGTCGACAAGAACAATGAGATAAGTGATTTTACACTGTATACTCTTGGACTTAGGGATTCAAAGGAACTGAGCGATATGGTTTCAACCATACTTGCTGGCGGAGAGGCACCGGAGCTTGAGCAGATGGTGTTTACATACGATGACCTTCTTAATCTCAAGTTTAAGGTTGTGCTTCCGGGCGATCTGTACAAGAAGAATGATGATGGAACATACACAGATATGAGTTCTGATGCTGATTTTCTGAAGTCTGCTGTGGCCGGGGGCCTTGAAGTAAAGGTGTCGGCAGTAATCAGGGCTTCGGATAAAGCGTATGCAACTACCATGCAGCCGGGATATATAGGTTACACATCGGAGCTTGCCAATTACATAGTTTCAGAGAACGAGAAGACAGATGTGCTTAAGGCTCAGATGGATAATCCTGATACTGACATGTTCACAGGAATGCCATTTTCAGATGGCAAGGAACTGACAGCGGATGATGTGGATATGGATTCTGTTATGCAGCAGCTTATGGCTTCAGGTCAGGTTACTGAGGACATGCAGGCACAGATGGCGTCCATGACCAAGGATCAGCTCTTCGATATGCTCAAGGGTTACGGTTTCTTCCAGGAGTCAACATCTACTTATGAGGATAACATGTCAAAGCTTGGATATGCAGAGCTTGCAAAGCCGGCTTCCATCAACCTCTACTGTGCAGAATTTGCGGATAAGGACGAGATAACAAAGCTTATAGACAAGTACAACGAGGATTATCCTGACAAGGAGATCACATACACTGATTACATCGGAATCATGCTGTCATCGGTGACCAAGATCATCAACGCGATAACTTATGTACTCATTGCATTTGTGGCAATTTCATTGATAGTTTCATCCATCATGATCGGAATAATCACATATATCTCAGTTCTTGAGAGAACAAAGGAGATTGGTATTCTGCGAAGCATAGGAGCTTCAAAGAAGGATATCTCAAGAGTGTTCAATGCGGAGACATTTATCATAGGTCTCTTCTCAGGACTCATAGGAATCGGCGTGACGGTGCTGATCAATATACCGATCAGTAAGGTGATAGAGAGTTATATCAACGTTGCCGGTGTATCGGCGCTTCCTTGGAAGGGTGGAGCGATGCTGGTAATCATCAGCGTTATACTGACATTGATCGGAGGACTTATCCCATCAAGAATTGCAGCTAAGAAGGATCCTGTTATAGCGCTCAGAAGTGAGTAATTATAAATTATCTGAATACAAAAAGAAAAGGCTGCCATCTCTGGCAGCCTCTTCTTTTTGTATTAAAAGGGAGTGACTGCAACTACATTATGTGAGGGGAGGGTGTTGCAGTCGTTTATGAAAAAGGGGATGTAAACAACTCGCTTACGCTCTCGCTGTTTACATTTAATAATATACCGAGAAAATGTGTTCTAATTTTGGAGAAGTTGTGTAGAAAATGTGTTTTTCGGGTAAAAATATGAAGATGCTGTAAGAAATTTAAAGGATATGAAAACAGCATAAGGCAGACATGGCTAGAAATTAGAAAGGTAAGTAAAGGTATGAGACAAAATGTGTATTGTCCTGTTTATTTTTGCTGATCATATAATGTATAATGATAGAAATGTATTTAGGAGGATAAACAGATGGCAGGAAGTCATATAGCAATACCAACCATTCTTAAGATCGGAAAGGGAACCCTGAATGATCTGGGCAAATATATAAGTGCTTCCGGGATGAAGAATGCTGTTATTTATTTTGGGAATGGGCTCATAGACATGTTTGGACAGCAGGTCATGGATTCTCTGAAGAAGGAAAATGTGACAGTTGTGGAGTACAGAGAGCTGGATTCCACCAATATAGAGGATATAATCAAGCTGGCATTTGATATAGATGCGAAGGCCCAGGTGATCGTGGGTATCGGCGGAGGAAAGGTTATTGATGTGGCAAAGTATGCGGCATATCTCAGAAAGCTTCCTTTTATAAGTATTCCGACATCGGCGTCATCGGACGGATTCTCAAGCGCCAGCGCATCACTTATGGTAAATGGACGCCGTACCTCGGTGCCTGCAAGGATGGCATACGGAATCATAGCGGATACGGAGATAATCAAGTCTGCACCGGAGAGATTCCTTTACTCAGGAATCGGCGACATGGTATCCAAGATCACATCTCTCTACGACTGGCTTTTCGAGTCAGACCTTGGATATTCAGAGATGAATGATTTCGCGGTTATGATCGCGAAGAAGGCGGTGAACAGCTTCGTCAGAACACCATTTGAGACGATCAAGGATGACCTCTTCCTGAAGGAGCTTCTCGATTCCCTTGCCATGAGCGGTGTTGCTAATGAGATTGCAGGCGGAAGCACACCGACATCCGGAAGCGAACACCTGATCTCACATGCACTTGACAAGATGCTTGAACAGCCACAGCTTCATGGAATCCAGGTGGGAATTGCCACATATATCATGGCGGTTGTCCAGGATCACAGATATGTCAGGGTAAATGCTATATTTGAGAAGACCGGTTTCTGGGATTATGTAGCTACACTTGATCTCAAGAGAGAAGATTTCGCAAAGGCGATAGACATGGCACCACAGATAAAGCCTCACAGACACACATACCTTCATGAGGAGAAGTACAGAGAACTTGCCAAGAAGGTTCTGTATGAGGACGAGGTTCTTAAGAGAGTATTCGACTAAGAAAAAAGGTGTGAAGAATGGTACTGCAAGGTGGAAAACAGTGTATCGTGTAAAACAATGAACAGTATGTGGATGCCAGCCGTGGGGGGCATTGTCAGGAGAGTATTATATGGAAGAAAACAATTTCGGCTATGGCTTTGAACATGATGACTATGGGAGATTTGAGCAGGATATTGACCAGGACACAGCATATGTGATCAGACCTGAGCAGATGAGCGGTGGAGCTTCCCCGCAGCCACAGATAAAGAGGACGATCCCTATAGTTACGATTGCATTGATAGTGGCAAATGTCATAGCTGGCATCATGTGCATCGGTGTGGACAATTACTCCAGAACCGGTGGACTCAACTATCAGTACGTGAAGCTGAATGGCGAGTATGGACGACTTATATCGGCGATGTTCCTGCATTCTGGCTTTGATCATCTCTTTGGCAATATGTTTGCACTATATATGTTTGGCTCCACGGTGGAGAGAAAACTTGGCTCCCTGAGGACGACTATCATATACTTTGTATCAGGAATTGTTGCCGGGATCATATCCATGAATGTGTATCATATGACTGATCCTGACAGAATGCATTTCTCTATAGGAGCATCAGGGGCGGTGTTCGGAATCATATGTGCTGCTGTGTTCCTGACCTTCATGGGCAACAGGAAAGCAAGCAGAAAAGATATGATGGTATCCATAGTTGTTGTGGTCATATATGCTCTGTATACAAATGAGAAGAATATAGATATCTATGCGCATGTGGGTGGTGCGATCGTGGGAGGAATCCTTGCATTTGCACTGAATATCAAGCGGTGGGAGAAGTTTAGGGAGAACAAATTCTGCAAGCTTTTGGCAGTCATACTCACATTGTCCATGTGCGTGACAGGTATTGGTGAGGCGGGGATCGGCAAAGATGCAGCCGATCTTCCGGATAAGAGGATAGATTATATAAAGGAACAGAAGATATTCCCGGATGGAGACACAACCTATGGGGATGGTCTGGATGCCTATTGCAGCGATGAACACTGGCAGGCATTTGTCGCGACGGACGGAAGTCAGATAGTGCAGTTTGAAGGGAATGCCACATATAAGGGGCAGCAGGTGACGGTCACAGTCCAGTTTCAGATAGAGGGTGACTGCGAGGGCTATCAGCCGGGATATGTCGGGCTGAATGATGTGGGACAGAACAGTGAGAGTGCCACGGAATTCATGTTGACAGTGTGTGGAAGATCGATAAATGAGCTGAAGTACGGAAGATAAATATCGTTGTGTGAACAAATGTGTCATGGTATACTAAATCTGTATATCCATATGCGGATAGAGAAGATATGTGTCTCAGAATATGGGCAGATATATCAGGAAAAGTATATGGTATAAGATCTATTATAATCAGGAAAGTACAGAGATAGAGAAAACATGGCACTCAAATACGTGATGATAAATGACATAATTGAAGAACATAATGCAAGAATGCAGAATCTGAGGAAATATTACCCGTTTTTTGTTCTGGCTGAGACCACATTTGCGCAGTATAAGGAAGGTCGTTATGCACAGCTGGACATGGGTTATATAACCATGGCGATTCTGCGTTTTTTTATTCAGGAGAACAGCTTCAATGAGCGTGAAGTGTCATACGATGAATATGAGGAATTCATGGGGCAGCTCCTTGACCGTGATTTCGATGTGGAGATCGCGGGAGATGACAGGGCTGACCTGATAATGTATATATTTGACAAGATCAAGAACGATGGAAGAGCATTTGAATTCACGTTCTATGATCCGGGAAAGAAGCAGCGCAAGACGGGACGAGTGAAGCTGATAGACAGCCATATAGTGGATGGTAAGGTTCTGTATTTCATTACTGCGGATGGAATCGAATTCTATCTGGACACCAAGGAGATCAAGGACGAGAGCAAGATCAACGTGCAGCAGCTTCTTCTGGAAAAGATGATCGTTGGAGAGAACTTCCGTGGCGGTATCGAGGTCGTGCGCAGGATCAATAGCGAGGTGAACAGGCTGATCCGCGAGAAGGATGAGATAGTAAATCTTCTGTCCATCGACGTGTTCAAGGGCGCGGAGGAGTACGAAAATTATATGAAGACCGTCGGCAAATGGTTCGCTGACGAGCAGAAGCTCTTTGCCAAGAACAAAGCTCTGGTGGACAAAGCAATCACTAAGGCGAGCTATGATAATATGGGCAAGGGCAACCTGAAAGCTATGGAGGAGATAAGCCAGCTTGAGCTTGAACTCAAGAGGACCATCATCAAGCACGGAAGTCTGATAAGCAGCACAATGGAACTGCAGAACATATCGGACAATATCATACACAAGGCAAAGCTGCAGAAGCTTAGACCTGCATTTGACTTTGCAGGACAGCTTCAGAGTATCATAAAAGAGGACAGACCGGATAAGATACTCACCATACTTGCGCCTCTCTTCGCTCCGAGGATCGTGAAAACGTTCAGCATGACATCCATAGATCACATGCTCACGCTGAAGTCCGAGGACAATGCGAAGACCACAAAGGTGAAGAAGGAGCAGCTTGATCCGAACTTCCGTTACGAAGATGAACTGCTCGATGAACAGATAAGTGCCAACTTCACAAAGCTGTTCCACGAACTCCTTGACCAGCTGAACAAATGGGGACACCTGAGTCTCAAGGAATTCAATGGAATACTTGAAGTTAAGTTTGGAAAAGAAATCTACGACAACAAAGATTACTATTCCTTCCTCACACACCTGGCTCAGAAGGACAGGTACAGCGTGGATGAGATACTGGCAAAGCCGGACACTATGCTGGAGGGAATGTTGGTAGATCACATAGAGAGAATAAAGAAAGTTGACGAAAAAACGCTGGCGGCATCTGTATCTGGAGATCAGGCTGGTGGCAGCAGATCCGGTCTCTCCCGTGAGATGTATGCACCGGAACTCACACTGGATGCGTTCAGAGGCATGACATTTACACTGGAATTCCATCCAGACGAAGAGATACAGATTGGCGAGGACATGTACGTTACGGGAATTCAGTTTAACAAAACCAGCTGAGAGTGATTGTACGGAGAATAGGAGAAAAAGATGGAAAGTAAGAATCTGGACAAGGCGATAGAGATATATTCCAAGTTAATATCAGGTGAGGAGATCTGCAAGAAGCATCCCGACAACGGCCCGCTGTACGATGAATTCTACGGCAATGCCGAGGTGTACGACATCGTCATGAATATGATGAAGAAGATGAACCTGTCACTGTACGAGTACAATGACAGCCTGTATATAACAGCCGGAGAGGGCAACAGGGTATTTGGCTATACGAATGACGACATGAAGAAGCTTCTGGGACTTCGTCTGAACAAGGAGCTCTATCTGTGTTACTTCATTATATACATGACACTTCTCTATTTTTACAAGGATTCATCCAGCTATCAGTTCAGGGAGTATGTGAAGTCAGAGAACATTATAGATGAGACAAGCAAATATCTTGCGGACATAACGAAGAAGCTTGATGTTCTGTCAACTGATGAGGTGGAGCAGGACAGCTTCAAGGCGATAGCGCTTCTGTGGGATGAGCTCCCGGCGGTGACGGGCAATCAGGAGGGCGACAGCGCCAGGGCGTCCAAGGCATCCCGGGCGGGTTATGTGAAGCTGGTGTTCAACTTCATGTCGGCCCAGCGGTTATTTGTGGAGAATGCGGACAGGTACTATCCGACAGACAGGATGAAAGCTTTGTCGGAGAACTATTTTGAGGAATACAGAGGACGGCTGTATCAGCTGCTTGGAGGTGAAGAAGAGGATGCCTAGTATCAACAGGATAAGGGTCAACAATGTAAAATATAACTTTGGTACACAGCAGTACGATGACTTCACCATGAGAATGTATGGAAAGAACACGCTGTATGATCTGGCAAATGGAGGAGGAAAGAGTATTCTCATGCTTCTGCTCCTTCAGAACCTGATACCGAACTGTACTCTGGATGAGAAGCAGCCTGTGGAGAAGCTTTTCCGTGCGGGCGGCGGCAACACAGTCATCCATTCGCTGATCGAGTGGAAGCTTGACGAGGCGGATATAAAGGATGGCTACAGATACATGACCACCGGATTCTGTGCCAGAAAGGCAAAGGATACGGCGGATGCCGGGGAGGTACAGAAGGACACTGCATCCATAGAGTATTTTAATTACTGCATTTTCTACAGGGAATATAACAAGAATGACATAGTGAACCTTCCTTTGTCGGAGGGGAATGAGAGGATCACATTCAACGGTTTAAAGACATATCTCAAGGATCTCGGACACAGGGATATGAGCCTGGAGGTCAGGGTATTTGACAAGAAGGGTGAGTACCAGAGATTTATAAGTGGCTATGGTCTCCACGAGAGCCACTGGGAAATCATACGTGGAATCAACAAGACAGAGGGGCACGTAAGAACGTATTTTGAGACAAATTACAGGACCACAAGGAAGGTAGTGGAGGATCTGCTTATAGAGGAGATCATAGAGAAGGCATTTGCCACAAAGACAGGACGAAACGGTGAGGAAGACACCATGGCAGAGACTCTTCTCGACATCAAGGACAAGCTGAACGTTCTGGCACAGAGAAAGCGTGACATAGCCAACTATGACCACCAGATAGAATTGATAAATGTGCTCGAGGGCAAGGTGAACTCATGCATAGGTCTCTACGAGGACAACGACAGGATATGTAAGGGCCTGGCCGATGTGTATGCCACAGGAAGGGCGTGTACACAGGAGGGCGACACCCATATGGAGGAGCTGGCGAAGGCAAAGGCTGACGCTGGGGAGCAGATGGAACAGCAGAACAAGCGTCTGGCAAATCTCAGGGTCACCAGGGATTATCTGCGCCTTGAGGAAATGAACCGCAAGATGGATGACACTGCCACGCAGATAGAGGACAATGAGAAGAAGCTTGCGGAGCTGAAAAACCAGATCGGCTACAAGGAGAGTGCAAATGACTACCTTGTATACAGGGAGAACAAGCGACAGTACGAAGAGAGCAGACTGATAGTCGACAATATAAGAAACAACATCGGATCATCCAGTGAGAAGATGGCGGTGTATGCGTACAACAGACGCATCCGTGATGAGAAGAAGCTTGCAGAGCTCATGGCGGCAAGGGAAGAGGCCCAGACCAGCTATGATCACGCACTTGAGGAGGCGGAGTACTGCAGAAAAGTCATGAGGGAGGGCGAGATCGCCCAGGCGGTGGCGGAGAACAATATCGCTGATGCCACAGCCAAGATTGATGAGATAAGTGCCCGCATAAGTGAGCTGGCTGCATCGGTCAACCTGCTCGTAGTGGGTGATGTGAAGGATATGATGAACAAGGCTCAGGAGGAGTCTGACAGGATACTTGCTGAGATGACAGAGTTGGAGATAGCCATAGCAGATGGCAGGACAAAGCTGTACGATGACAGATACAGACTGACGACTGTGCAGGCTGAGTATGATGCGCTGGAGAGAAGCTGCGAGGATGCAAGGCTTGACGCCGAGGCGTACAGGCAGTCGGGAAGCCAGCTCGACAGCATCATGGCAGTATACTCTGTGGAGAATCCACAGGATATAACAGGTGTTATAAATGACAGGATTAGGGGCACCATAACAGAGACGATCAAGCGCCAGCAGGAGATCGACAGACTGACAAAGCTTGCGAAATGCTATGAGGATGGCAGACCATTTCCGCCGTCGGAGGGTGCTGAGACTGTGATAAACTACATCTCCACCAGACATGGGCTCATGGCCATGCATGGTGCGGATTATCTGTCGGCACTCCCGGGTGATACAAAGGAGGAGCTGCTTCAGGCAAATCCATACCTGCCGTACAGTGTTGTGACAAAGGGATTTGATAGTCTGGAGGACGATATAAATCTCGGTTCGATAGACACCGGCAGCGAATGTGTAATGGTGTACGATATGGATAAGCTTTAAGACTCAGCGATAGTTCCCGCCGAGAACATGCTTATCATAGGAAGAGACAGGAAATATTTCATGTCTAAGGACTCCATAGAGGACGCCAGAAAGGCAAATGCTGATAAGATAGCAGGTCTCACGGAGGAGATCAGTCTGATAAATGAGAAGCTTGCGACTTATCAGGAGGATCTTGCATTTGTCACAAGGCTTGTGGATGCGAGATATACAGGTGCCGAGGACAGGGAGAGAGAGCTGAACCAGGCACTGCTCGATAAGAAGGATGAGCTTGAGGAGCTTAAGACATCGATCAAGGTTACAGAGACGGAGCTTAAGAATAACACCGAGAGATATGGAGATCTGCAGCAGAGTCAGCAGAAGGAATCTGACAGAAGACAGACATTTGTCATGATAGAGCAGCTGTCGGATCTTGCAAGACCGGAGGAGCAGAGACTTGCCGAGTATAAGCAGAGGAAGTCTGACCTTGTGGCAAAGCTGTCAGGACTTCAGAGCGATGTGCTGAAGTGGTCGACGACGGTTGGAGAGACTGAGGCAAAGCTTGCGGGGCTTACAAGGAATATAGAGGATATCCAGTACAAGTGGACGGAGTATTTCGAACCGTATCTGCCGAAGTCTGAGAATGCGGGAGTTGCTGAAAATACAGATGGTGTAGGCGTGGCTGCTGCGGCATGGCAGGACGGAATACCGGAGGAATACAAGGAGACTTTGGACATTTCAGATGAACGGCTTGAACAGGAATTTATGGCTATGCTGGCGGTTTCAAAGGAGCATGCGCCGGATCTTGAGGACAAGAAGAAGCTCATGGATGCGCTGAAGAAGTCAATGGACAGAATACAGAAGACCATAGAGAAGAGAGGCTTTGACATGGCGGTATTTGCCGAGGCAGGAGAGCTCTATCCGACGTCTGAGGACAATCTCAGGGAGATGGACGATGAGCTGGCAAGGCTCACGTTGATAGAGGCGTCGCTGATGCAGCAGCAGAAGGCTGACCAGAAGGCGTATAGCAAGCTTGAGGGAAGCATAGAGTATGCGATAGAGAACATCAACCGCACATACGGCGATAGCAGCTATGTACGTGAGGAGATATCTGCAGCCGATGCAGATACAGCCATAGCCAATGGCGATGCGGTGCTTGCGGATATGAACCGCATATTCAAAGAAGCTGAGAAGGCGTACAGCGATTACTATAAGCAGTATGGTTTCATGGTGGATCTGTACAAGGATGTAAAGAGAATAGTCGATACAAATGACATAGATGTGTCCGGTGGAAATGTACTGGATGAAGACATGGATACCCTCAGACAGTTATTTGAGACAAGTCTCATGAAGTACGACAGGAGCATGAAAGCCCTTGACCGCGCGAAGAATGAAATCATGAGATTCAAGGGACAGACGGCGGATACACTAGTGGAGATGGGTGTATTCGAGATGGCCAATACGATCAGACAGGATGTGCAGGTTCCGGATACCTACAGTCAGGCAAAGGAACTTCTGGCAAATCTTCTTCAGATTATTGAGTTCATCAAGCTGGAGAAGGAGCGCGTTGAGAAGGGTATCGAGGATATGGTTGCCATCAAGGAGAACTTCGAGAATCAGTGTGTACAGAGATGTATGGATGTGAAGACTGAGCTTGAGAAGCTTCCAAAGCTGTCACGTATCACGGTGGGCGATGATGTGATCAAGATGGTCGATCTCACCATACCTTACGTGAAGGATGAATTTGTAAAGCAGAGGATGTCTGATTATATAGATGACATAGTGAAGGGTGCGGATGCCTACGAGGATGAACGAAAGAGGATCAAGTACATCCGTGACTGTCTGGGACTCAAGAAGCTGTTCGGTGTCATGGTCACAGATATGAATGCCATCAGACTCAATCTCTACAAGAGGGAGAGGATAAAGGAGCAGAGCCGGTATCTCAGGTATGAGGAGGCTGTTGGAAGTACGGGACAGTCCCAGGGTATCTACATTCAGTTTCTGGTTGCTGTCATCAACTACATTGCAGGAATGTACAGCCTGGCACCGGAGGAGTCGGTACAGTCTAAAACAATATTTATTGACAACCCGTTTGGTGCGGCGAAGGATATATACATATGGGAGCCTATATTTGCCATGCTGGCAGCTAATCATGTGCAGCTCATCGTACCTGCCCGTGGCGCGACACCGGCCATCACAGGACGCTTTGATGTGAACTATATCCTGGGACAGCAGATGGTGGGCGGAAAGCAGCAGACGGTAGTGGTGGACTACACCAGTAAGACGGATCAGGAAGAACTGGAATATCAGGAACTTTCCTATGAGCAGGCAACCTTCGACTTCATCTAGGGGGATTCAGGTTATGAGTTTCACAGTTTGCCTGAGTGATGTGACATTAAAAATGCGGGATATAGACGTAAGATGATAACATTTAAAATTCTATAAGGGAGAATGTATTATAATGACTTGGAACAGGAAACAGCTTAAAAAGGGAGCGTGGAACACGGTATTTAAACGTGGACTTATGGCTTGGATGGCTATGGTCGCTGTGTGTTTTATTTTCTCTTATCTTGGGGTAGATGATTCTTCCCAGACAAAATTCGTGAAGGGAATAGATCAGGTGCTTGGACAGGAGACCGAGCATGAGGCTGACAATGTGACCATACTCAAGGAGTATGTAAAGAATATGCCGATGATTGAGCATATGTCGGAGAAAAAAGCCGAGACAGTAGCCCGTGCGATAGACTCGGTGACGGCGAAGCAGACCTGGATCATCAAGCTTTTAGGCGCCAACACGGCATATGTGGAGAGAAATCCCGGCGAGGTCATAGTGATGCTCCTGATATCTGCTCTTATCATGGCTGTTGTCCATTTCTTTATACAGAGTGCGGCGATAGTGGGCAAATGCCGTTATGCCATGGAGTGCAGATACAGTGACAAGGTGTCCGTCAACCGGATGTTTGCACCTTTCCACAGACATTATTTACTCAGACTTATGTGGGTCATGTTCTGTTACAATGTTGTTATGACACTCTGGTGGCTCACGATAATCGGTGGTGTGTACAAGTATTATCAGTATAGGATGGTTCCATATCTCCTGGCGGAGAATCCAAGACTCAAGTGGAGAGATGCGAAGAACATGTCAAGGGAGATGACGAGAGGCTATAAGTGGAAAATGTTCCTGACGGATCTGTCATGCATCCACGTGTGGATGATCAAGGCTATACCGGTTGCAGGACTTCTGGTAGCATTACCGTTCCAGATGGAGCTTGATGTGGAGATGTACTTCTGGTTCAGACAGAATATAGGTGTGGAAAATTTTGTCGAGGAAGCATTCAATGCTGCACCATATAACAAAAAGGTTATCGAGGCTGCTTATCAGTCGGCAGGAGACGCGGGAGTTGCTGAGGTATGGACCAAGCCGGTCTATATTCTCCAGGATGTCGCGGTCGAGGTGCCTGAGGGAATGAAGGTGAAGAGTGAATACAGTCTCAGGGACTTCATTTTCTTCTTCTTCGTGTTCTGTTTTATAGGATGGCTTTGGGAGGTCTTGCTCTATATAGTTATGGATCATGTTCTCGTAAACCGTGGGACCATGTATGGACCATGGCTGCCTGTGTATGGGGTTGGCGGTGTTGCTATTATATTCCTGCTTGACCGCTTCAAGGCAGATAAGGCAAAGCTGTTTGCTATGGCGATGGTGGTATGTGGAATCATAGAATTTATAGCGAGCTGGGCACTGGATTTCTTCTTTAACTCACAGTATTGGGACTACAAGAACGAGTTTCTTAATGTAAATGGAAGAATATGTCTGGTGGGACTTCTTGCATTTGGTTTGGGCAGCCTGTTTGGAGTGTATATAGCGGCACCGAAGCTCAGTGAATTTCTGAATTCCAAGAGCAAAAAAGTGCAGAACATTATATGTATCACATTGTCGGTATTGTTTATCATAGATCTGATATGCTGTGCCATCTTCGGATTTAACAAGGGCGAAGGAGTTGGCGGCACATTATAAAGAGAAGGAACCAATATGACGAAGTCATATAAAAAGGAGGAACCAATATGACGGATATACAGAATGGTAAAATGATTGATCCGGGGAAAAAGTCCTGGAATATAAAGGCAGGAGTATTCAGCTCCTGTATGCTGCATATCATTGCGATGGCATGCATGCTCAGTGATCACATGTGGGCAACGTTGTTTCCGTATGTGGATATACTTACGTGCATAGGAAGAATAGCATTTCCGATATTTGCGTTCATGATAGTTGAGGGATTTTACCATACCAGTAATTTCCGCAGATATCTGTGCAGAATGCTGATATTTGCGGTGATATCTGAAGTTCCATTTGATCTTGTGTCCGGAGACAGTGTCCTGTATCTGTTTCATCAGAATGTACTTTGGACATTCCTTATAGGATTACTGCTGATAGCATTGATAGACAAGGTGAGGAAAACGGGCAAGGTATGGCTGTGGATCCCGGTTGCGATTGTTGTGACTCTTGTGGGATATGTGATAGGAACGATCACCATGGTTGATTTCTATGGAGCGGGAGTTGTCATGGTTATAATGTTCTATCTGTTCCGGGGCAAGGAACCATGGAAATTGATAGCACAGCTCGTGTGTATGTATTATATCAATGCACAGCTGCTTAGTGGATATTGTTATACATTTAGTATAGCGGGACATAGCTTTGAATTCCCGCAGCAGGCGTTTGCGCTCATCGCATTGCCGGTGATATGGCTATACAATGGAAAACTGGGATACCATAAGAAGTGGTTTAAATACTTCTGTTATGCATTTTATCCGGGACACTTGCTTGTATTGTACATAATCTGGCAGATGGTGATGTAGACATTGTATGAGCAGAGAATCGGTGGTTTTTGCAGATATTGGGGAAAAGGAGAAATAAGATGAATGCAGCTCATAAGATAGTGGTTTTGGTTGGCAGTATATTCCTTGCTGTCGGTGTTTTCGTGGGAATTATATTTGCAATTGTGGCGGAGCCTGGCAAATTCCCCCTGGCTATGCTGAGCCTTCCGGGAAGTTTCTTACTGATCGGTGGGGGAATGGACATAGTGGTGGCGATATTGGTTCACAACAAGAAGATGATAGTGAAAAAGGGCGTGAGGTACCCTGCAAAGATATATGGATACACGGAGAATACTTCTGTCAGGGTGAACAATACATATATGATGGACACAATCGTGCATTATTTTGACAGCTACCATGTTGAGCGGGAGGCTATAATACCAACGGGATTCACAAGGGGTGCCGGCATGTACCCGATAGGTCTGACGATAGATATATTTGAGTACAACGGCAAATACGGCTATGATCCGGATTCAGTAAGGGATGAGAGGCTTCCTGGTGAGGAAGAGCTCATGGACGACAAGCCGGTGGCACCGGATAAGCTGAGACTTGTGGCGGTCAGATGCCCGAATTGTGGTTCGAGTTTCCGTGCAGCGACTGGATATTCCAGCAAATGTCCTTATTGTGGAAATTACTTGAATGTGAATATGTAAGCCTGAAAAAGAGCGTGGGTGAGTCGAACCCACGCTCTAGCAAAAAGGAGATAATTTTATGCACAAACCTACGAAACAACAAAAAAAAGATAAAAACAAGCCGTTATAGAAGATTCCACTAAAATGCCGAGAATGAGTCAAAACTGCCCAACTCAATATGCAATTTTACCCGTGTTAAGCAAAAAATACACTTGACATATAACTATTAACCAGTGTGAATTGGTAAAAATATCTATAAAGAAATCAATAAATCGCAAAATTTTGCTAATTAATCCAAAAATATTCTATTCTTTCAAAACCCCTGTCAAATTATAATGAATACAGTCAATGAGGCAAGACGAAAAAATAAAACACACAAAGCCAAAGGATGTGTTAAGTTTCAGAAAACTTAACATGCAGCATCAGCCCTTGCCGAAGGCAATTACAAATGGGCTGATGTTCAAAGAACAGGAGGGAATGTAATATGAGAAAAAGAAGAATTTTAGCTGTAGCAGCAGCTGCAACACTTGCTTTATCAATGGTAGGATGTGGATCAGGCGGAAGCTCAAGTGGCGGAAGCTCAAGCAGTGGAGTAGCCAACAAGGACAAGCCACTTTGCTGGTTCAACCGTCAGCCATCTAACAGTTCAACAGGAGAGCTTGACAAGGACGCTCTTAGCTACAACAAGGACACATATTATGTAGGATTTGATGCTAATCAGGGTGCTGAGCTCCAGGGCCAGATGGTTCTTGATTACATCAAGGCAAATGCAGCAACGATCGATCGTAACGGTGATGGAGTCATCGGATATGTACTTGCAATCGGTGATATCGGACACAATGATTCAATCGCACGTACAAGAGGTGTTCGTTCAGCACTTGGCACAGGAGTTGATGCAAACGGAGCAGTTGATTCAACACCAGCCGGAACAAACGTAGATGGTAAGGCAACAGTAGTACAGGATGCTAAGCTTGATGTTGATGGCAAGACATATACGATCAGAGAGCTTGCATCACAGGAGATGAAGAACTCTGCAGGAGCTACATGGGATGCAGCTACAGCTGGTAATGCAATAGGAACATGGACAGCATCATTTGGTGATCAGATCGATGTAGTTGTTTCAAATAACGATGGTATGGGAATGTCAATGTTCAATGCCTGGGCAAAGGACAACAAGGTTCCTACATTTGGATACGATGCTAACAGCGATGCAGTTGCAGCAATTGCAGAGGGCTACGGCGGAACAATTTCACAGCATGCAGATGTTCAGGCTTACTTAACACTCAGAGTTCTTCGTAACGCACTTGATGGTGTAGACGTTGATACAGGTATTGGCACAGCAGATGAAGCTGGTAACTGCTTAACAGAAGGTGAAGATTACAGATACAGCGAAGAAGAGAGATCTTACTACGCATTAAATGTTGCAGTAACAGCTGATAATTACAAAGACTTTACAGATTCAACAAAGATTTATGACAAAGTGTCAAAACAGCTTGATTCAAGCAAGAGTCCATCTAAGAAAGTATGGCTTGATATTTACAATGCATCAGACAACTTCCTGAGCTCAACATACCAGCCACTTCTTGAGAATTACGATGATCTGCTCAACCTGAAAGTAGATTACATCGGTGGTGATGGTCAGACAGAGTCTAACATTACAAACCGTCTTGGTAACCCAGGCGAGTACGATGCATTTGCAATCAACATGGTTAAGACAGACAATGCAGCATCATACACATCAATTCTCTCTAAGTAATATAAGTTACCTGGATGATTGATCAATAGGAAATGATTTAACTCAGAGGGGTGTCAGACTAAACATTTGATACCCTTCTTTTACTAAGAGCATGTATCAAGTTTTCTATGAAAACTTGATATGTAGCATCAGCCCTCGCCGAAGGCGACTATTAATGGACTGATGTTCAATGAAAGGAAGTAGAGATATGGCAGAAGATAAGAATAAATACATCTTATCGATTCAAGGCATGAGCAAATCATTCGGCAGAAACAAGGTCCTTAACCATATTAATTTGAATGTTAAACCTGGTTCGATCATGGGACTTATGGGTGAGAATGGTGCCGGTAAATCGACAATGATGAAGTGTCTCTTCGGAACCTATCAGAAGGACGAAGGCACAATAATATTAGATGGAAAAGAAGTAAATTTCTCTGGCCCTAAGGATGCACTCGAGAATGGAGTTGCGATGGTTCATCAGGAATTAAATCAGTGTCTTGAGAGAAGCGTTGTTGACAACCTGTTCCTTGGACGTTATCCAAAGAACTCTCTTGGAGTCATCGATGAGGGCCGTATGAAGAAGGAAGCTTCAGACTTGTTCAGAAAGCTGGGTATAACGGTCAATCTTACACAGCCGATGAAGAGAATGTCAGTTTCCCAGAGACAGATGTGTGAGATCGCAAAGGCTATCTCGTACAATTCCAAGGTAATCGTACTTGATGAGCCTACATCATCACTGACAGCACCTGAGGTTGCAAAGCTTTTCAAGATGATGAGACAGCTCAAGGAGCAGGGAATTTCCCTGATCTACATCTCACATAAGATGGATGAGATATTCGAGATCTGTGATCAGATATCAGTTCTCCGAGACGGTAGTCTGGTCATGACAAAGGACAGCAAGGACACCAACATGAATGAGCTTATATCAGCCATGGTTGGTCGTTCACTTGATAACAGATTCCCACCGGTCGACAATACGCCGGGTGAGACGATCCTCTCAGTACAGGGACTCTCCACAAAGTATGCACCGAAGCTCCAGAACATCACATTTGATGTGAAGAAGGGTGAGATATTCGGTCTCTATGGTCTGGTTGGCGCAGGTCGTACAGAGCTCCTGGAAACTATATTTGGTATTCGTACAAGAGCAGCAGGAAATGTAATGTATGGTGGCAAGATCATGAACTTCACCGGTCCAAAGGATGCTATGGATCACGGATTTGCCCTCATCACTGAGGAGAGAAAGGCAAATGGTCTCTTCCTCAAGGCAGATATCACCTTCAATACCACCATTGCAAATATGAACCACTACAAGAGCGGCGTGGCACTGTCACATGACAGCATGGTTCGTGCCACAGCTGAGGAGATCAAGGTCATGCACACCAAGTGTATGGGACCTGACGATATGATCGCCAACCTGTCCGGTGGTAATCAGCAGAAGGTTATCTTCGGAAAATGGCTTGAGCGTTCACCAAATGTATTCATGATGGATGATCCTACAAGAGGTATCGATGTAGGAGCCAAGTATGAAATATATGAACTTATAATCAACATGGCAAAGCAGGGCAAGACTATCATAGTTGTCTCCTCTGAGATGCCGGAGATCCTGGGTATCACAAACCGTATAGGTGTTATGTCAAATGGACACCTTGCCGGAATTGTAAATACCAAGGAGACTAATCAGGAAGAATTGTTAAGACTTAGTGCTAAATATTTGTAATAGAGAGGAGCATGGATATGGCAGATAAAAATATGATCCTTTCGGCTGATGCAGAGGAAAAACTCCTCAAGCCGATTGATGAATATGTTGGAAAGATACAGGCTCAGATCGATGAACTTCGAGTTGATGGATCTGACAAGGTTCGTAGTTTGAAGAACCATATAGCTATCGCAAAGGAAGATAAGAATTTATCAAAGGAAGAAAAGGATAGCATAATCGCAAAGGATAAGGCAGCCCTGGAGAAGGCAAAGGCAGTTGAGGCAGCTAATAAGGATAAGGTTGCAAAGCTTATCGCTGACGCAGAGGGATACCTTAAGGAGCATTATGACAGCGAGTACTACAGCAAAGTAGTGGCAAGCTGCGAGACTGAGAAGGCAGCAGAAAATGAGTCCTATGAGAGAGTAAAGGCAACACTCAAGACAGAGCATGAGCAGACACTTGCAAAACTCTCTGATCCGGAAGAGATCAAGGACGAGAAATATGTATACAAGAACAAGCTCTTTGATGCACAGATGACACATGAGTCAAGACTTCAGGAGATTAAGGACAGAAAGCATGATGCATTTTCACACAAGTATCATCTGATAGATCTCCTTAGAATGTCCAAGTACACATTCATGCAGAGCAGAGCACAGAAATTTGAGAATTACAAGTACACATTCAACACAACACAGTTCCTTTACAAGAACGGTCTGTATATAGTAATCGTGTTGATATTCATTGCACTTTGTATCATCACTCCAATTGTGAAGAACACACAGCTCCTCACAGTTACCAATATACTGAACATACTTCAGCAGGCATCACCTAGAATGTTCCTGGCACTCGGCGTTGCGGGACTTATCCTCCTGACCGGTACCGATCTTTCGATTGGACGTATGGTTGGTATGGGTATGGTTACAGCTACCATTATCATGCACAATGGTGCAAATACAGGTGGTGTGTTTGGACACATATTTGATTTCTCAAGTATGCCGGTTGTAGGAAAAGCATTATTTGCACTTGTTGCATGTATTATCCTCACAACAGTATTTTCAAGTATTGCAGGTTTCTTCATGGCGAAGTACAAGATGCATCCGTTCATTTCAACAATGGCGAACATGCTGATCATCTTCGGACTTGTAACATATGCGACAAAGGGTGTTTCATTTGGTGCTATTGATTCAGCAATACCAAATATGTTCATCCCAACAATAGGAAACTTCCCAACTATTATCATTTGGGCAGTAGTTGCAATCGTAGTAGTATGGTTCATCTGGAACAAGACTACATTTGGTAAGAATCTGTACGCTGTAGGTGGAAACCCAGAGGCAGCAGCAGTTTCAGGTATATCAGTTTTCAAGGTAACACTTGGCGCATTCATCCTTGCCGGTATCCTTTACGGATTCGGATCATGGCTTGAGTGTAACAGAATGGTTGGTTCAGGTAGTGCAGCTTATGGACAGGGCTGGGATATGGACGCCATAGCAGCCTGCGTTGTTGGTGGTGTTTCATTCACAGGTGGTATCGGTAAGATCTCCGGTGTTGTAACTGGTGTTCTTATCTTCACATCACTTACCTACTCACTTACCATTCTTGGTATTGATACAAACCTTCAGTTCATATTCGAAGGTATCATCATCCTTGCCGCTGTAACTCTTGACTGTCTCAAGTATGTACAGAAGAAGTAAGGAACAACAAATTTAACTCTCACAAAACCTTTATATAAAAAGCCGCTCGGATCGTCTACAGGATGGATTGAGCGGTTTTTTTCATAAGGAGGGGCCCCGCATAAGCGGGAGGATTCCTTGTGAAGTGCACGAAGTGCACGCATGACGCAAGGCATGTGGATTGGCGGACGCCTTCCTGCATCTATGCCACTTTTATGCATGCCACCTAATCACGCAGCCGCTTCCTTCACTCCAATGATTTTATCTGCATGCGGCGCCGCGCGCGATAAGGGCGTTTGCGCGCTCTGCCTTAGCAAAAATCATTGAAGCTCAGTCGCGTCTAGCTATCGATTAGGTGGCATGCATAAAAGTGGCAGGCGCATGCACAGAAGGCTGTGCTGTGGAGATATTTATATATTGTAAAATCTTGGGCGAGTGTTCCGCTTCCTTCGCTCTATTTTCCTGCAAGGGTTATATGTGGGGGGGGGAGTTACAATTTTATCCTACAGCAGCTATTTTGTTGGAGATAGAGAAAATATTCCAGATTACGGGAGGGCAAGATGTTCAGCCGGAAACAAGCTGGATCCTCAGCCGGAAACAAGCTGGATCCTCAGCTGGAAACAGGCAAGGTTTCGAGTCACGGACAGGTGAGAAAAATTTCTTGACGGTATAGATGAAGAAATAATAATAAAAGTACAGATATTCTCTGCGGTATTTGATATAATTACACTGCTGGAAAAGACCGGTGAACCGGGTGGCATTTGATATATAGAAAGGATTTCTGTTAGATGGATAAATACAAGGTTATCCTTGTCGATGACGAGGAAGAGGTTATAGATGTTATAGAGAGAAAGATCCACTGGGATATGCTTGGGTTTGATGTTGTGGGAAGTGCCAACAATGGTGTGAAGGCTCTTGAATTGGTGGAGAAGCAGCAGCCGGATGTGGTCATAACGGACATCAAGATGCCGTATATGGACGGTCTTGAGCTATCTAGACGGCTCAACAATGATTATCAGAATATACACATCATCATATTCACAGGATTTGATGAGTTTGAGTATGCCAAGGAGGCGGTGCACCTTGAGATAGAGGAGTACATGCTCAAGCCTATAAATGCCTTAGAACTCTCGGACTGTCTGAAGAGGGTCAAGAACTCTCTGGACAAGGAGAGGGAGGAAAAACTGAATGTAGAAAAGCTTGCAAATTATTTCAATGCATCTCTGCCTGTTCTTCAGACAAATCTGTTTGTATCCCTGATAGAGGGCAGAGTGAGCGAGTCGGATTATGAGAAATTTCTTGCAGCATACCAGATTGATATGAAGGGACCGCTTTATTGCTGCGCGGTTTTTCATACATCGGAGCATCACGTTCCAGATGGAATGAATCCGCTTCTGTTGTCAATGTCGGTGGAACAGCAGATCAAGGACAGAATTGCTGATACATGGAAATGCAAGGTATTTACATATCTGGGCAACTCAGTGCTCATCATCGAAATAGCCTCAGAGGATGCCATGGCAGAGCTGACGGATGCCTGCGACAGATTCTGCAGATGGGCTTACCGAGTCATGGGTGCCGTGGTGACTGCCGGTATTGGCAGAGTGTGTGACAGTCTCCTGAATATCAATAATTCATATGAGGGTGCCAGGGAAGCGGTATCATACAGGGTCTTATACGGAACCCAGAGGGCTATAAATATTGCTGAGATCGCACCGAAGGAGCAGAAGGCCGCAGTACAGTATGAAGATGCAAATATGCATGAACTTATCAAGTCAATATATCTTGGCAAAAGAGATGCCATTGAGGGAGCGGTACATGATGAGATAGAGAAGCTGCACAGATCTGCACAGACCATGAACAGGTACAAGCTGACGCTCATGGAGATGGTAGGAACGTTCTACAGATTCTGCGCAAATAATTTTATAGATTTTGATAATTTTTCAGGTGGGATCAGCAACCCATACGAGAAGGTTCCTGAGATGGATGAAGTTACCCTCACAGCATGGCTCATAGACACATCGATGGCGATCGGCGAGGAATTGAAAAATGCCAGAAATAACACGTCAAGAAGAATGGTAACGGATGCCCAGAATATGGTAGTTGACAGGTATATGGAGCCCGATCTGTCGCTGGATACGGTGTGCTCAGAGCTTGGTGTGTCCAATTCGTATTTTTCATCAGTGTTCAAGAAGGAGACAGGCAAGTCATTTATCTCGTATCTGACGGATTACAGGATGGATCACGCAGCCAATCTCATACTTGAGACAAATGAGAAGAGCTATAAGATAGCAGAGCAGGTGGGATATCAGGATGCAAATTATTTCAGCTATGTGTTCAAGAAGAGATTTGGAATGTCGCCATCAAAGTACAGAACTGAACATACGGGGAATAAGTAGAGCAGAGAAAGTATAAGGGGAGTAGAATTGTTTTGAAGATTAGAGAGAAAAAGGATGCTCAGGGCAAAATGCAGAAAAATAAATATTCTCTGCGCACGAGGCTGCGAGGCTGGTTTCATCATGGCAGATTTATAGGATTTGACATACAGTCAATAATAATGGCGGTGCTCACAGGACTGACGATAACCACAACTGTTGTTATGGGATTTCTTATTTACAATAGATTCAAGCTTGCGATAAAGCAGACTGCAGTGTCAAATGCAGAAAGCATGATAGAGAGTACTGTGGATAAAGTGGATACAGACCTGGCAGGCATTAGACAGATATCTAATGGAGTGAATTATAACATTATCCAGGAATATGACATCTCCAGTCAGGAGTTCAGCAGACAGTTCAGCCTTTTATATGAGGTGAATGTTGACAAAGTGCAGAGTATGGCGTTGTACGACAATTCCGGGAAGCTTGTTGCTGCGGAGCCGGTTGCAGTGCAGAAGGATAAGGTTAATGTCGAGGAACAGGAATGGTACAAGAATGCATCTGAAGATATAGAGAATATGCACTTTTCTACACCTCATATACAAGATCTGTTTCAAGATGGCGCCAATAGGTATTATTGGGTCATATCCCTCAGCCGTTCTGTTGATATCAATGATGGAGATAAGCCGGTAAACGGCGTGCTTCTGATAGATATGAAGTATTCCGTGATCGAGGAGGCTCTTTCAAGGATCAATGATTTTTCAAGTGAAACTTATTATTATCTGTGCAACCGTGACGGAGATATCATATACCATCCGCGAAGAGCAGAGATAGACAGAGGCTTTTTCACAGAGGAAAGTACAGAGGCAGCGGTATACGATGACGGTACATATGAGATCAAGATGACGGATGGCACAGAAAATGTTGTTGTCAGCAGTATAGCCTACACTGGATGGAAGATCATAGGAGTTGTCCCGGAAAGTGTTCAGACTGCCAGCATCAATCAGTACAGATATTACATCATAACTACGGTTGTGATATTGCTTATGATGCTCTTGTGGGTGAACAGGATCATAACAAAGAAAATCTCAAAGCCTATACTTAAGCTGAATGAATCAGTAAAGTCATATGAGACAGGTGGAACCACGGATATATATATTGGAGGATCTTCCGAGATAAGACATCTGGGATATTCGGTCAAGAAATCCTATGAGCAGATAGAGATTCTGATGCAGGAGATAATCAGACAGCAGAATGAGCGGAGAAAGAGTGAGATGGATGCGCTCCAGAGTCAGATCAATCCGCATTTCCTGTATAATACACTGGAGTCCATAACATGGATGGTGGAGGCGAACAGAAATACAGATGCAGTATTTATGATATCTGAGCTTGCAAAGCTGCTGAGGATAAGTCTGTCAAAGGGCAGAACTGTCATAAGGATAGCGGACGAGATCCAGCACAGCACGAGTTACATGAACATACAGAAGGTAAGATATAAAGAAAGATTTGCTACAGAATTTATCATAGACGAAGAGATAAATGACTATTGTACAGTTAAACTTATCGTGCAGCCGATCCTGGAAAATGCAATATACTATGGTGTGGGCAACATGGATGAGGACGATGGCGGCAAGATAACTGTCCGCGGTGAGAAGAAGGGCGACGACATATACATTTCAGTTGAGGATAATGGCATGGGTATGTCGGAGGATGTTGCCCGGAACATACTTGTGGACAACAATAAGGTGCCAAAGCATGGCTCCGGAGTGGGTGTTATCAATGTTCACTCCAGGATAAAGCTGATGTTTGGCAGCGAATATGGATTAAAGGTTTACAGTGAGCCGGACGAGGGAACAAAGGTTGTCATTCACATTCCAGCCATTCCTTACACGGAGGAGAACAGAGAGAGACTTGAGAGGCAGGATTTTGGAAGGGGGATGGCGACAGATGAAGAAGAGTAAGATAACATTCCTGATCGCGGAGCTGTTTCTGGTGGTTATAGCCGGATTCTTTATACACCAGATATTCCGGGAAAATGTGCCTCAGAAAAGAGTAGCGGTCATACTTTCAAATTCCGGTGATAAGAGGTGGGATGGACTTATAAATGGACTAAAACAATCAGCAAATGTCAATGATGTCCATCTTATCATATGCAACACCGATGATATCGAGTCAGCCCAGGATGAGAAGGAGCTAATAGATGAACAGCTTGAAAATGATGTAGATGCATTCATAATTTGTCCTGCACCGGGCGAGGATACATCGGATATGCTGGGACAGCTTGGCGATGTACCATTTGTACTTATAACCCAGGATGCATACAGTGAAGATGGCGCCTCGGGGTTTGTCACAATAAAACCTGATAACTACAAGATAGGATATACCCTTGGAGAACAGATCAGGGCAAATGATGCGGACGGACTCCGTGGAAAAAGCATAGGCATTATAACCGGATATTCCCAGACAGAGGGAAGTGTGAGCGGAAAAGCAGGACTTATGGATGCGATAGAAGGAACCGGATGCGAGGTGAGCTGGGTGTACAGCCGATGTGGCAATCAGAACATATGTGACATTGTGGATATTCTGGGAAAGGTGGACTACATGGTTGTGATGGACACATATGCGATCGATGAGATAGGAGAGAATGCGGATAACGGTATGTACAATGGCGCCCAGATATATGGAATGGGGACCAGCGTAAAATCTGTGGCGCTGCTTGATGCGGGCAAGATAAAGTGCCTTGTTATTCCGGATGGATACGGTGTTGGCTATGCCAGTGTGACAGAGGTAGTAAAGGGTCTGAACAGCAGATTGTATACGATGAAGAGTCGGGAGGAGGGCATAAAGATAATATACAGTGACGATTTGTTCTCCGATGATGTAGAGAGGTTTTTATATTCATATGAGTAGACAGAAACGAAGAAAAATATATGTGCTTTTGCTGGCAGCTGCGATGATAGTCTCGCTTATGGGCTGCGGCAGCAGCAATAAAAAATCAAACAAAACCATGAGAGTCGGGGTGGTCACTTATACAGCAGATGATCCATTCATAAATGCCATGATTGAAAAGGTGAAATTTCAGCTTAACACTATGGAGACCACAGACATGAATGTGATAGTATCGGTGAGAAGTGGTGATAATGATCAGCGTGAGCAGGATGAGATAGTTGATGAGATGATAGATGCAGGCTGCGATGTGCTGTGTGTAAATCTTGTAGACAGAACCGCACCGGCAAATATTATCAAGTCAGCAAGGCAGAGTGATATACCAGTGATCTTTTTCAACAGAGAGCCGGTGCGTGATGACCTGATGCAGTGGGAAAAGCTCTACTATGTTGGCTGTGACGCAAAAGAATCCGGTGATATGCAGGGTGAGATTGCGGCAAATTATATAAAGAAGCACAGCGAAGTGGATCGCAACGGTGATGGCAAGATACAGTATGTTCTTCTGGAGGGGGAGGCCGGACATCAGGATGCCATAAGCAGAACCGACTGTTCGGTGAAGACCATCATGGATAAGGGAGTGGATCTTGAGAAGCTCAGTTATCAGTTTGCAGACTGGAACAGAGGTCAGGCGGAGAACAGAATGACTCAGCTTATAAGTCAGTATGGCAGTCAGATAGAGCTTGTCATATCCAACAATGATGAGATGGCACTGGGCGCAGTTGAGGCGTACGAT
>OHZQ01000102.1_pt1 | contig 36406 bp, 31 predicted proteins | sample 1580551 | NCBI WGS metagenome assembly OHZQ01 (sample SAMEA3882527, study PRJEB24775) | human gut metagenome | biome: human-associated habitat; feature: intestine environment; material: feces | place: Netherlands | collected 2009/2010 | reverse complement strand
GCGCGCCACCGCGCTGGAATTCGACTGATCCAAACGGAACGCAAGCAAAAAGGAGCTGAATGCCTTTGTCCCCCCCTGACAGGGGTAACAACTAATTCCGGGGATCCCCCGACAGGTTATCGTGTTTACGATGCCTGTCGGGGTTCTTCTGCTTTCAGGGGTTGCAGGCTTTCCATGTCCTGATGCTGTTTGTCTATGAAGCCGATGCCGTTGTAGTAGATCTCCACGGTCTGCGGCGCGTGTTTAGACCACTTCACCTCTTTTTCGTGCACCACGATCTTCTCAATAAACAGCCGCAGCAGTTCCGGCGTTAGTTCCGTAATGTCCATGTACCGCTTCGCCTTGTCGAGGAAACCATCCGTCCCGCTCACCGTTTCCCGCAGGCGTTGGATGTCAGCTTCTTTCTGCGGGATACCTGCGGCGATTTGATTCTGCTCCTCCGTGTAACTGCTTGAGAGCATTTGGAACTGCTCTGTAGTAATGCGGCTAAGCACACTGTCCTCATACAGCTTCTTGAAGATGGTGTCCAATTCCATTTTCCGCTTCCGCATGGCGGCCAGTTCTTTCTCCTGCCTGCGAATTTCACGCTGGATCTCGGCGGACTGCCTGCTGCCAATATAGGCGGCAAATTCTTCTGGACGTTCCCGTGCCATGGCCGTTACTCTCCGTAAGTCCTCCAGCACCACTTCATCCAGAACGCACTCTCGAATATAGTGGCCCGTACAGGCTTCTCCATCCTTCTTGTAGGTGCGGCAGGTAAAGTGATTGTAGCTGGCGGACATGGTATGCGCCCGGTGCAGCACCATGTTGGAGCCGCAGTCGGCGCAGAACACAAGGCCGGAATACTTGTTCTGTTCTTCCATCTTTGTCAGACGGCGCTTGTTCTTCCGGACTCTCTGTACCACGTCCCAGACCTCCCGCGTAATGAGGGCGGGATGGGTGTTCTCAAAGACCATGCATTCCTCTCTTGGATGTTCGACCCTTCGCTTGTCCTTGTAGGATCTGCTGCTGTGCTTCATGTTGACGGTATTGCCCAGATAGATCTCGTTCTCCAGCAGATTGGCAATGGCGCTGTCTGACCAGTTATACGGATGTGCTGTATCCAGACAGGTGTGCGTGATGCCGTACCTGGTGTAGGCGTACATGGTGGGCGTCAGGATCTGCTCTTTCTTGAGAATGCGGGCAATTTGGCTGGGGCCACTGCCGCTGGCGCACATGGCAAAGATCCTGCGGACGATGGCTGCCGCCTCCTCATCCACGATTAGTTTTTTCGTGTCCGGGTCCTTTCGGTAGCCATAGGGCGCTCTGGTCCCCAGCCGTTCGCCCCGTTCCGCTTTGGCCTTCAGAACCGCACGGATCTTCCGGCTGGTGTCCCGGGCATAGAACTCGTTGAACCAGTTTTTGATGCCCGCAAAATCGTTGTCCACACGGTTAGGGTCAATGGTGTCGTAGTTGTCGTTGATGGCGATGAAACGAACACCGTTCTGCGGAAAGGTGAAGTTGGTGTAAAGCCCGGTCAGCGCGGAGTTGCGGCCCAGTCTGGAAAGGTCTTTGGCGATCGCCACGGCCACCCGTCCCGCCTCGATTTCGGCCAGCATGGCCTGAAAACCAGGGCGGTCGTAGGTCACACCGCTTACACCGTCATCCACGAAAAAGGTTGGGTTGGGGAAGTGATGCTCCCTGGCATACTGCAAAAGCATGGCCTTCTGAGACGAGATTTGTCAAGGTTATTTTCTCCCGCTGAATACAAATGTCCAACTTTACTGTGAATAGCTCAGATATAATAAACACAGAGCCGCAGAATGGCCAGGGTTGCCATCACCGCCGCAATGATTAGGATGGTGTTTCGGTTTTCTCCGGCCACTCCGATGTCAATCATACTGGCCAGGGCAGTAGGCAGCAGCATGGCTGTCACAGCGGAGAGCAGCATCAGCGCCAAGAGGGCGGCCACATGCTTTCCGCTGAGTTTTACACGGGAAAAAATCGTACCCATAGTTTTCCTTTCTGCTCGTCGTACTCGCATTTTAGCTTGACAGGGCAAATAGCAAATGATAGTATAAATGAAACGATAGTATCATAGATGCTATGAATATCACAGAAGCAGGCGTTGTCAATAGTCCGAGCGAAAGTGGAACAAATGACAATCCTTGTTTCAATGATACGCAATTAAAGGAGACGTTTCTTATGCGAAGGACAACGGCTACAACAGACTATCTGAAAGAATGTATGGGTACAGCGTTGCTGGAACTAATGAAAGAAAAACCCATTGAAAAAATCAGTATTGAGTCCAATGGTATGAAGTCAAGTGGGTGAGGAAGAAAAAAATTAAGCGAAACAGAGTAAAAAGCACTGTGTAGGTAGCAAAAAGGCAACACAAATCTAAACCCTGCCCCCTGAGTTTTTGAAACAGGGCGATTTCGTCAGAGCGGCAAGCGGTGTGCTCAGCCCTCCGGCGGGATATACAGGCGGTTGTCTTTCAGCAGCCGAAAGACCAACCGAACCAGTTTTCTGGCAGTTAAAGCGAGTGCTCGTTTGTGCTGGTACTTGTTGACCTCTTTTAATTTGAGGTTATAGTAGCGCCGAAACTCGGAGTCGCATCTTCTCACAGAGTTGGCTGCTTCCAGCAGGTAGTAACGGAGATAGCGGTTGCCGGATTTAATCATCCTGGAATGCTCCGCCTCGAAGTCACCAGACTGATTTCTGTTCCAGACAAGGCCAGCGTATTTGGCGACAGAGGCTTGGGATTCAAAGCGGTGGATATCGCCAATTTCAGCGATGATACCAGCGGAGTAGACCTTGCCAATACCGGGGATGGATGTCAGCGTGTTCGGGATGATTTCAAACTGGTGTTCAATGGCCTTGTCCAAAACCTTGACCTGCTTCTCTAAAGCCCGTATGGAAGCAATAGATACGGCCATGGCCTGGTTTACAGAGTTGTTCACGGTAACTGGCAGACGGTAAGAATCTCTGGCTGCACTGCGAATAGCCTTAGCTTTTGCTGCTGGGTCAGCGAAGTTCCTGCCCTTTTCATCAATGAAGACAGTCAGTTCATCCAGATTGGCGTTCGCCAGGTCATCCACAGTTTCAAACTGTTCCATGAGCGCAATAGTAGTGGCGCTGGTGTTCTGAATGTCTTTGTCCTGGGCCATGCCGGAGCATTTGAGGAATAAGTAGTTGGCGAACCGCTGCTTTTCACGGGTCAAATTCTGAATAACATCAAATCTGGCCCTGGTAAGGGTTTGCAGGGCTTTGTAGCGGTAATCGTCCATGTAGACCTCCCTGTTGATTCTGCCAAAACGGAGATGGTCGGCAATCACAAAGGCGTCCACCCAGTCGTTCTTTGGCAGGTCAGAATAGGCTTCCTTGAACTTCCGCACCTGCTTGGGATTCAGAACATGGATTTTCCTCTGAAACCGCCCCAGGCTGCCATCCTCACGAAGAGCGTAGACCAAGCTGTCCCCGTAGATGGAGGTGGCCTCCAGGCCAATCACCACATCGCTGAGCTGCATGGAACGAAGTGCCGACACGATTCTCTCTGACAACAGCTTAGCACCGCCAAGATTGTTTTGCACAGAGAAATTGGAGTGCTTGCTGCCGTCCGGCTTCATCAGGTAGGCCACATTGTTCTTGCTGCTCACATCAATGCCAACGAATAGTGGATTCACAATTTTCACCTCCCCATGTGGAGATTTCAGGCCAGCAGGCTTTGAGATACCCATGATAACCGGAGCATCCTCACCCTTGCTTATTAGAATCATTCCAGAGTTGGTCAATGCGATAGCCCTCACTGCCAACAGGGCGACCTTATCTCTGGCAAACAGCCAATGAGTTTGCAGCTAACTTCCGGCTCAGGGGAACAGACTCAAACTGAAGTAGCCTTTTGGCTCAACTGGAGATGATAGAACTTGACCCTGCTGTCCTACAGCTATTGTATCACGGGCATCTCAGAGCCTGCTGATACCTGAAATATTTGCTTTGAAACTTATTATACAAGGAGATGACTGCCAAGGCAGATGTAGGTCGCTCCACTTATTTCCGTTATTTCAAAAGTAAAGATGAAGTTCTGTCTTTCAAAATCACATGTCTGTGGAAGCGCTTTTCCGACGAACACGGTGCTACCAACTTCGCCACTGGTAGTTATGACGGCATCAGGCTGTTTTTTGAATTTTGCCTTTCCACTCGTCCTATTTGTGATCTGCTCTACTCAGCTGATCGCCAATATGTGATTCTAAACTTCTATTTACAAGAAGCGGCATCCATTGTCGCTAATGCCGATGCCAAAACGCACTACTTTATCCAATTTATTACATATGGATTGTTTGGGCTTATGAATGCGTGGGTATTACGAGGCTATAAAGAAACCCCACAGGAAATGGCACAAATAGTTTGCGATTGGGAAGCATCTTCGGAGGAGAAATAGCATAGAGGAGGGTAAACATATGGGGAAAATCATTCGACGCATTCTAACAATTATTCCAGCGGTGGCTTTACAATCGCTCTGGCTTTTGCTGTTGATGAAATGGCTGACCCCTTACGCACCGATTATTGTGTCACTGCTTTCCGTTGCAGCGTTTTTCTTGGTGGTATTTATTATTATAAAGAGAGATGAAACCGCTTATAAATTGCTTTGGCTGCTGGTTATTCTGTCACTACCTTTGGTAGGAGCGTTACTATATCTGCTCTTTGGAAATAAACGGACGGCCCGCCCTCTAAAAAGGCGCTTGCAGCAAGTTCAAAAGAGTTGCAATCCGCAGCCTCTTCCAATAAAAGAAGCGCCCTTTGACGGCGAAAAACGCATGGGGCAAACAGTGCGGTGGCTGGAAGAAAAAACGCAATATCCGATGTGTGCAGTTGAGCAGGTTCGTTACTATCCGTTGGGCGATAATATGTTCCCTGATATGCTTGCCGATTTGAAAAATGCAAGAAACTCGATTTACGTAGAATACTTCATTATTGAGCCGGGGCATATGTGGGACGCAATCGTGAACGAACTGGAAATAAAAATGGAGCAGGGCGTTGATGTACGTGTGATATACGATGATCTTGGCAGTATTTCTTCGTTCAATTTCAGTAATGTCCGTGAACTGAAAAAGAAAGGCATTCCATGTATTCCTTTTAATCCTTTCCTTGCCTTAAAAGGAACTGCAAACTATCGCGATCATCGCAAAATGCTGATTATTGACAACGAAGTTGCTTATAGCGGAGGTATCAACTTATCAGATCGGTATATCAATTTGGAACATCCCTATGGACACTGGAAGGACACAGGCTTTCGGATTACTGGTGAGCCAGTAAAAAATTTTACCCATATGTTCTTGACCTTTTGGAACGCATTTTCGCTGGAAAAAGAAGCAGGACAGCTTGCAATGCCCACATATCCCAAAAGGTATCCTGCGCCGCCGCACACATTTGATGGTTATGTGCTTAGTTACTACGATTCGCCCCTTAACCATGAAGCTACCAGTAATCAGCTCTTTATTGACTTGCTTTCTCAAAGCACGGATTACGCATGGTTTTTTACACCGTATCTTATGCTTGGCGATGACTTGATGGATGCAATGATTTCCGCTGCTCAACGTGGTGTAGACGTGCGGATCATTATGCCCGGCATCCCTGATAAGAAGCTGATTTTCCGTATGTCTCGGAGCTTTTATCAGGTGTTGCTGACTGGCGGCATCAAGATTTATGAGTATACTCCCGGCTTCGTTCATGCAAAGAGCTTTGTATCAGACGACAAAGTTGCGACGATAGGAACTGTCAATCTGGACTACCGCAGTCTCTTTCTCCACTTTGAAAACAATTCGTTCTTTTATCGTTCCAGTATTATTGCAGCAATAAAGGACGATTTCATCGCTACACAGGCAAAATGTAAAGAGGTAAAGCCCTATGATATGAAACATTATTCGCGCCGCTGGGTCGTAGATGGTGTCCTTCGTATTTTCGCACCGCTATGTTGAGGTTTTTATGAAGCATTTTCTTATGTGTCTGCTATATATCGCGGCGTTAGGGGTTCTCTCCTTTGTAGTGGGGCGCTTGATCCCGAAGCATTGGTTTCACGCCGATCGTTTTCCTTGGGTCTGCCACCCGGCAGAGCAAAAACTATGGAAGCGGCTTCATGTTCGGAAATGGCAGGCAAAGATCCCCGATATGAGCCGCATATTCGTTAAAATCATGCCGGAAAAGAAACTGACAAAGGAAAACTATGAGAACTTGCCGCGCATGATAGAAGAAACTTGCGTGGCAGAGTGGACACATATTCTGTTGTCTATCGCCGGTCTTGGACTGCTGAAAATATGGTCCGGTGTTGGCGGGGTATGTATAACGATTATCTACATTGTGCTGGGTAATTTGCCGTTTATTGTTGTCCAGCGCTATAATCGCCCACGCCTGCAAAAGCTGTTTGCTATGCAGCAAAGGAAAAAATAGGAGATTCAAATGCAAACACTAATTCTAAGCTGCAACACTGGCGCAGGGCATAACTCCTGTGCGCAAGCAGTTCAGGAAGCCTACCACTCTCGCGGAGAAATCTGCAATATTACAGATTCTTTGCAGTTTATTTCAGAAAAAGCATCCACGTTTATTTCTAATTGGCATACCCGAATTTACCGCCATGCTCCAAGGCTTTTTGATGCTGGGTATCAGCGTGCGGAATCTCACGAAGATATTTTTTGTGAGGGAACGCCGATCTATAAGCTACTTTCCTCCGGCGCAGAGCGGATGTATCAATACATCCGCTCTGCAGGCTACGATAATATTATCTGTACTCATGTATTCCCAGCCTTGGCGTTGACAGAAATGCGCCGACAGCACCCATGCTTACAGCTTGTAACGAGCCACATTTCTACAGACTATACCTGCGCTCCCTGCACAGCGGATTCTGCGCTGGACTGGTATTTCATTCCGTCCACTTCGCTGTTAGGTGAGTTTGAACAATGTGGACTTCAACCTCAAAAGCTGATCGCCAGTGGAATCCCTGTGCGGCAGCAATTCTACCAGCGTGTGTCACAAGAAGCAGGAAAAGCCAACGCCGGAATCTCTCCTGCTCATCAGCATATTTTAATGATGTGCGGTAGCATGGGCTGCGGTCCAATGGAGGAGATTATATCGTATCTCTGCCCTTACCTCACAACAGAACAAGAACTTAGTGTTGTATGCGGCACAAATGATGATTTACGCAAAAAACTCCAAAAAAGAACAGAAAAGTATTCTCAAGTTCATGTTCTGGGAACCGTCAATAATGTGCCGCAGCTCATGCAAGCCTCAGACCTATTCCTGACAAAGCCCGGAGGTCTAAGTACATCTGAGGCAATGGCGGCAGAGTTACCAATGGTGCTTATCGATGCAGTGGCTGGCTGCGAGACACATAATCTGAATTTTTTTCTGCGTAATGGAATGGCCGTCACAGCCAATACGCCAAAAGCAATCGCAGACACCACAATAAAAACGCTAAATGCCCCAGTGCTTCTTTCTAAAATGCGCGCGGCAATGCGGTCGCAGACGGAATGTACGGCAGCCGATAAAATCTATGAATGGATATACAGTCATGCAAAGTAATCATATAAAGCCGGAAGTTAATTACCGTGAGTTCCGCATCCATAAACTTAATACACCTGAATTTTCTCACGTCAGGCTATTGCTTTACTGGCCAATTTTCGGCTTGCTGTTTTTGTTTCTTGAGCGGTTGCAACCGCAACGAAATTACTATCCCGTCTATTGTGGACTCGATGATATAATACCATTTTGTGAATGGGCGTTGATTCCGTATCTATTTTGGTTTGTCTTTCTAATCGGTACGTTGGTTTATACTTTTTTCGTCGATGTACCTGCATTTCGGCGTATGATGTATTTTGTGATAGTCACCTATACGATCACGGTTTTGATTTACCTGTTCTTTCCAACCTGCCAAAATTTGCGGCCAGAAGCATTTGTACGCAATAATCTACTTACACGCTTTATTGAATTATTCTATAGTTTCGATACCAATACAAATGTTTGCCCCTCACTTCATGTAATAGGCTCTGTTGCCGCGATGTTTGGGTTATGGGATTGCAAGGCGCTCCAAAGCGTCGGATGGAAAATCGCTGCTACATCAATCGCCGTGTGTATCAGTCTCTCCACCGTTTTTATGAAACAGCATTCTATCATGGATGTTCTCGCTGCATTGCCAGTCTGTTTCTTTGGTTGGTGGATTGCCTATAAGATACTCCCCAATAATAAAACAAACCGATTTCTTACGAGGATGTAATCATGGATAAATCCTACAAAAAACCGCTTCTACTAATCACGTTTGGGGTGATCTTATTTGCGGCATTCAACAATCTAAACTATGTTGCCAACTTTCTAAAATCGTGTATTGGCTTGCTCGCTCCGATTTTATCAGGCCTTTTGCTGGCCTTTGTTCTGAGTGTACCCGTGCGCGGACTGGCAAAGAGGCTTCGACGAAAGCTGACTAAAGCTACAGATCGGCAAATAGACATGATAAGCCTGTTACTGACGCTGATATGTGTTATTGCGATTATTGCTCTTCTGTGTGTAATTGCGATTCCACAGCTCACTGCATCTGTAAAAAGCATTGCTGCTCTTGTTCAAGAAAAATGGCCTGACTGGGTCGGCTTATTGCAAAGATACGGCATTGACACAGAGAAACTGTCGGCACATTTTGCTGCGCTCGATTGGAAATCTATTCTGCAAAGCATTTCGAGCGAAATGAACACAGTGATTTCCTCAGTTGCCAATGTTGCTGGCTCTACGGTATCTGCGATTGCTGATGTTGCAATTTCACTTGTGATCACATTCTATGTGCTAATTGGATGGCGTGAATTGAGCAGTCAAAGCAAACGGGCACTGTATGCCTACTGTAAGGAATCCGTTGCAGATAGAATTTGCCATATTTCGAAACTTGCACATGACACCTATGCGAAGTTTCTTTCTGGTCAGTGTGTCGAGGTTATGATTCTTGGAACATTGATCTTTCTTTCGCTTTCTGTTGCAGGGATTCCATATGCGGGGCTAACAGCCGTTTTAACTGCCGCCTTTGCATTCGTTCCTTATATTGGAGCATTTCTCTCCTGCGCTTTCGGCATTTTGTTTACTTTATTGGCGGCTCCGAACAAGGCGCTCCTATGCTTCATCGTCTATCAGGCAACTCAGTTTGTTGAAAATCAGTTCATCTATCCGCACGTCGTGGGAAACAGTGTAGGGCTATCCCCGTTCTGGACGTTGTTGGCGGTTTTGCTGGGCGGTAAACTGTTCGGTGTCCTTGGCATGATTTTCTTTATTCCGTTAATGGCTCTTGTATCTCAGCTTCTACACGAATCAATCGAACGGCGGCTGCATACCCGCAAACCGGAGCTGTCCAATGTACAAAGCAACTCAGACGAGAATGATAGTCCTCATAAATAAGTCAATTTTGCAGATAAAATTAGCAACTCAGGAAAAAATGATTTGCTTGGAGAAATCGAATCAAACATGAAAAAAACCTTTCGCATAAAATGCTTCAAACTAGTTTTAGGTGTGTCATTATGCTTTTTGATATATCTACTTGTTTCTTTAATTATTCCTCCGCTGATTGGAACACATGAAAAGAGTGATACGCAGGCAGAAGTATCCATAACAACGTCTGAACGAGTTTGCTTGATTGACAATAACGAGGATGCACTTCTTTGGAGGCTGAGGCTCATTCGTTCGGCACAGGAAGAAATCATTCTCTCAACCTTTGACTTCCGCGCCGACAGCAGTGGAACAGATGTGATCGCGGCGCTTTGGGGCGCGGCAGAGCGCGGCGTACAAGTACGGCTCATTATTGACGGAATCAATGCGCAACTGCATTTAAGCGGCAGTGATGTGTTTCAGGCATTGGCAGCGCACGACAATGTGGAGGTCAAATTCTACAACCCTATTCGGCTGACGCAACTTTGGACGGTCAATTATCGCTGCCACGATAAATACTTGATTATCGACCGATCTACATATCTTATGGGTGGGCGGAACACCAGCGACTTATTCCTTGGGAGTGGGGGTACGTCACGTCAGAACATAGATCGTGATATAGTCGTATACAACGGCGGTTTCACAACAGCGTCCGCTAATACCTTGTTAGAATATTTTGATAGGATATGGTTACTTGATACCAACCGTGCATTCCACGCAGAGGCTGAGAATCACAGGGTTAAAAAAGCTACTGCCATTCTTGCAAGACGTTGGACTGAGATCAATGACACAAAACAGTTAACAGCGATTAACTGGGAGACAGAAACGCTCCAGACAAATGAAGTCGCACTTTTAAGTGGTGATTGCACTGCGTGGAATAAGGAGCCGATGCTTCTGAATACCTTGACAACGCTGATGCAGAAGGGTGAACAAAATATTGTGTTGCAAACCCCATACATGATCTGCAACCAAGCTATGTATAATGCACTCAAAAAGGTCACCGACAATGTACAGGTACAGGTCATTACCAACGCGCCGCAGAGTGGAGCAAATCCGTGGGGCTGCGCTGATTATCTCAATCATAGGGATGATATTTTAGAAACGGGTGTTGATATATGTGAGTGGAACGGCAGCTTCTCCATGCACACTAAAACGATTCTGATTGATGATCGAATTAGCATCATCGGATCATTTAACTGGGATATGCGTAGTGCCTATCTGGATACGGAAATGATGCTGTTGATAGACTGTCCTGCACTAAATGCTATACTTCGGGATGAAGCACAGCAGATGATGTACGAGGGCAAAACCATATCACCAGACGGAGTGACAGTTACGGGAGAATTGTATATAACACCAAAAGTTTCAGCTACCAAACAAGTCCTTCAATCGCTGTTGCGTATTATTGTACGCCCGTTTCGATATGTTCTATAAAGTGCGCATTTCATGTATTCACATACGATACATGCTTCGTCAAAAAACGCCATCTCGTAATTTCACGAGATGGCGTTTTTGCATTATTCAGATATTTGCAAGAGGTCACGCCGCTTAGCGCTTCCTGTAATATGAATTATTTAAGCTACTGCATTGAATAATCAAGACATATTTCAAAAGAAAGGGGAACAGTAGAATGTAATAGGGTGATTGAAAATGTCTAAAAGAGCAAAAAAAGAAAAGCGCCCTGTTGCGAAAATCGACTTCAAGCCGTATGGTGCAGCAATCAAAGCTGGGCGCACAAAGCAGAAAGAATCCCGGAATAAGGCGGCCGACGCGCTGCTTATTTCGCCGCGCTATCTTGCCAACATCGAAAATAAGGGGCAGCATCCCAGCGTACAGGTATTCTTAGAACTGATGTCCCGCTATCATATCTCTGTGGATCAGATTCTTCATGGTGAAACTATGGAGGGCAAGTCCACGGAGCGGATGCAGTTTGAAACGCTGTTGGATGAGCTGACGGACGCTGAAATCAAAATCCTCACAGCAACCGCGCAAGCGTTGCTGGACGCAAGGACGGACAACGAGGGAGAAAATTGAATACGGTATAAGGAACGCTATGAACAGGTGGTTCATGGCGTTTTTCTTTTGAAAAAGTTTGCCTGCGGTTTGCCAAATTGCGGCTGTGCCGCCGTTGTAGTAGTGAGGGAGATACCGTAGCAAGCATAGGGAGTGTAGCCACACTCCCGAAAAAGCACCTGTTTGTGCTTTGCTTGTTGGGATAATCCCAAACCCTTATTCGGAGCGGAAAGGACGGTGAACAAATGGCAAACCGAACGCGGAATATCGTGCTGCGCGTTCCTGTGACTGCCGAGGAACGGGCAATGATCGAGCGTAAAATGCAGCAGATGGGTACGGGCTGCTTCTCCGTTTATGCGCGGAAAATGCTCATAGACGGCTATGTAATCCGGCTGGATTACAGCGACGTGAAAGCAATGACCGCCGAGCTGCAAAAAATCGGCACAAACATCAATCAGATTGCGAAGCGCGTGAACGCTACGGGAACGCTCTATGCGCAGGACATTGAGGACATCAAGGGGGCGATGGCGGAGATATGGCAATTACAAAGATCCATCCTATCAAAAGCACCTTAAAAAAAGCTATTGACTATATCGTTGATCCGGCAAAGACCGACGATAAGCTGCTGGTGTCCTCGTTCGGCTGCGCCGTGGAAACCGCAGACCTTGAGTTTGAGAAAACACGGCTGCTTGCTATGCAGAAAGGCAACAATCTCGCTCACCATCTGATACAGGCCTTTGAGCCGGGCGAAGTCAGCTATGCGCAAGCCCACGAGATCGGGCGGCAGCTTGCCGATGAAATCCTCGGCGGCAAGTATGAGTATGTCATTGCTACCCACATCAACAAGGAGCATTGCCATAACCATATCATTTTCTGTGCTGTGGATTTTGCGGAACACAAGAAGTACATTTCCAACCGCAAAAGCTATGCGCAGATCCGCCATGTCAGCGACAGGCTGTGCCGAGAAAATGGGCTGTCCGTTGTTACGCCCGGCGCGGAGCGCAGCAAGCAGTACGCTGAATGGGACGCGCAGCGGAAAGGGACAAGCTATAAGCAAAAGCTGAAAATTGCTATTGACAGGCTCATTCCCATTTCCAAAGACCTTGACGACCTCCTGCGTCGGCTGGAAGCCGAGGGGTATGAAATCAAGCGTGGAAAGTATATCTCATTCCGCGCTCCCGGTCAGGAGCGATTCACCCGTGCAAAGACGTTGGGTGAAGCCTACACCGAGGAAGCCATAGCCGAACGCATCAAGGGCAAGGTCATTCTGAAAACGCCGAAGCCGGAGCGCAGCGGCGTGTCGCTGCTGATTGACATTGAAAACTGCATCAAGGCGCAGCAATCCGCAGGCTATGAACGCTGGGCAAAAATTGAAAACCTGAAACGCGCCGCCCGCACAATGGTATTTCTCGACCAGCACGGCATTTCCCACTATACCGATTTGGAGCAGAAGATCACGGAGCTTCAGGACAGCAACGAGCAAACTGCCGCTGCGCTGAAAACGGCGGAACACCGACTGTCTGATCTGGCGCTGCTGATAAAGCATACCGCCACCTACAAAGAGCTAAAGCCGCTGTATAGCGAATACAAGAAATCCCATGACAAGGAAAAGTATCTGCGCGGACGTGAGCGCGAAATCATTCTCTTTGAAGCGTCGGCGCGGGCGCTGAAAGCGGCGGGCGTCGGTGACAAGCTCCCTGACCTTGCCAAGCTGCGCGAGGAATATTCCAGACTGTCCGAAGAAAAGAATCGGCTGTACGCTGAGTACGGAAGCCTGAAAAAACGTATGCGGGAATACGATGCCGTCAAGCAGAACATCGACAGCATCCTGTCCCCCAACCGCGGGCAGGAGCAGGACAAAGCCTTGTAGCTTCTCTGACATTCGCACATTATTTTCAAACAATTTGATGTGTGTTCGTCGTTCCACGGTTGACAATCGCACATTATTTCTCTATAATATAATGTGCGATTGTCAAAGCGAGGTGAGAAGCATGAACGCCAAGGAGAAAATCGAAGAACTGCTGGAAGCATCGGAGGACGGCACGATCACCGCAGCGCAGGTGACGGAAGCCGGACTGCACCGCAGCGTCTTACAGGAGTTTGTCAAGAGCGGCGAGATGTACCGCTTCGGGCGCGGCCTGTATGTACGGAGCAGCGCATGGGAGGACGATTTCTACCTCTTGCAGCGCAAGTATGGGCGCGGGATCTACTCGCACGATACCGCGCTGTATCTGCTGGGCTATTCAGACCGTACCCCGGCGAAATATACGATGACCTTTCCCAAGGGCTACAATGCCCTGTCCTTAAAGCAGGAAAATTTAATTGTCAAGCGCGTTGTGCCGGAGAACTACGAGTTCGGCAGAATTGAAATTGAATCCCCCTCCGGCAATCCGATTCGTGTTTACGATTTGGAACGGACGCTGTGTGACATCCTGCGCGGCAGCGGCAGCGATGTTCAGATCGTCGGAGAAGCTATGAAACGCTATGCAGCGTCCAAGGATAAGAACATTCACAAACTGATGCAGTACGCAGACCAGCTTCGTGTGAAGCCCAAGGTGCTGCGATACATGGAGGTTTTGTTATGATTACAAAAAATCCGATGCAGCTGAAAGCCTTTATCAAGAACAAAGCGGCGGAGAAGCATATCTCGGCGCAGCTCGTCATGCAGAACTATATGCTTGAACGGCTGTTGGAACGGATTTCGCTCTCGCCCTATCAACACAATTTCATTCTCAAGGGCGGATTCCTGATTTCCGCCATTGTGGGGCTGGACACGCGGGCAACAATGGATCTGGACACAACGATCAAGGGCTTCACCCTGACGCATGAAGCAATCCGCAAAATCTTTACAGAGATTTGCGCTGTCCAGATTGCCGACGACGTGCAGTTTGAGGTCGTCGGTATCTCTGACATTCGGGAAACCGACGATTACCCCGGCATCCGGGTCGCGCTGAAAGCGAACTATCCGCCGATCAGCGTACCGCTGACGGTGGATGTCACCACGGGCGACATGATAACGCCCCGCGAGGTGGAATACACATTCTCGCTGCTGTTCGATGACCGCACGATCAGTATTCTTGCCTATAACCTTGAAACGGTGCTGGCGGAAAAACTGGAAACTGTGCTGTCCCGCAACATTGCGAATACCCGTCCGAGAGATTATTACGACGTACATATCCTGTACGCGCTGCGCGGCGCGGAGTGTGACAGAGCGACGCTGCGCAGAGCGCTGGAACGGACGACGCAGAAACGCGGCAGCGGCATGATCCTGACAGACTACCCGGAGATTATGAAAGAGATTCGCGAAAGCGATACGCTTCGCAAGCTATGGGAGAAATACAGCCGCGAGTATGAGTACGCAAAGGATATTTCCTTTGATGATACCTGTAATACCATTCAGACAATTATGGACGCAATCATGGTGTAAACGAAAGGGGGGCTTCTTTATGGGTTGGCTGGCAGCGCAGGGCGCGATTATGGCGATTGGGCTTTTTATCGGGCTTGTCTGCTCGGTGATTGGACTATTCTTCGGGCATATCATTCTCTTTGACAGCATCGCTCTCGGCATTGCCGCCGGAGTGTGCTGCAATCAGTTCACCGCAATTCATCCAGCGCTGTGCCTTGTGATCGGCGTTGCAACGTTCCTGCTACTGTTGTGGCTGCAAAATACCAGCATCGGTTTCTGGCTCGTCGGCGGGCTGCTTACGCTGATCTATGCAGCGGTGTTCGGACTGCTGGCCTACTTCATTTCGGAGCATGATCCCATCTGGGGCTGGGTGATTTTCGCTCTGGTATTCCTCGTGGTCGGTGCGCTGCACCTACGCGCACGGGATAACTAAAAGCAAGTACAAGGTCACGGCTTAAAGTGCCAATATGCCTTGCTGAGAGCGGCTTTACAGCGTGGGAAACACAAAGGGCGTATGATTTCCTGCCAGTTATGAAAAACGAGTTTGAAAGCGTGACAAATGAGATTGAAAGGAATGATTGTATATGTTCAAATATCCTTTGGCAGTAACGATTGATACAAACATATTTGACGCAGCAAAATTCGACCTGTGTGATGCCAGTCCCCTCAAAACGCTCGAAAACTATGTTAAAAACGGGAAAATCAAGGTTGTTCTAAGTGATATTGTTGTACGGGAATCAAAAAGACATATTGCAGATCAGATCAAGAAAATATGTGGGATTATGCGAAAGGCAAGAGCTGCCGCTTTGGAGGAATCTACTGAACATCTCATAAGCACTATTGGACTGGGCGAGATATTGAGAATCGTAACAAACAAAGGTGAACTCATATCAAAAGGTGAGGAAATGTTTGATGATTTTCTCCGAACGATCAATACCGAAATTCTTGGCGCAGATTTAATAGATGTAGGTTTGGTACTCGGTGATTATTTTGAAACTAAGCCACCATTTGAAAACAGCGAAAAGAAAAAAAGTGAGTTTCCAGATGCATTTATTGCTCAACAGATCAGAAAACGATTTGGCGAGACAGAAGAAGTTGTAATTATCAGTAACGATAAAGGTTTTATAAGGGCTTGCGGAGAAAGTGAAAATCATCTTTTCTTCAGTTCCTTAGGCAAGCTATATAATGCAATAAGTAAAGAAGATGCAGCGTATGATGAAACAATGGCCGTTATCAAGGACCTACAATTACGCATAAGCGCTGCTGTGAAAGAGTATATCAAAGGCAACGAAAATATAGATGTGCATGGTCTTTCATACGACAAAGACGGGATAGAATCCGGGTACGATTACAGTGAAGTTTATCTGCATAGCATTTCAGATGTGACATTTTCTGTCCATTCCGTAGATGAAATTTCCGAAAATAAATCCATCGTCACGCTCTCATGTAAAGCAGATATTTCCGCTGATTGCTATTATGAGGATTATGCCAATGCCCCTTGGGATCCGGAAGAAAAAGAATATGTATTTGTTGATACGATACAAATGCGCGAGGAACATAAAGCACGGTTTGGGTGCAGAATTGAGATTGACCGAGAAGCAAAGACATTCAAAGTGTTTCCGTTTATAGTTGCTTTGGGTGGTGATTCAAGAAGCAACAGGTATGAAGTTGAAGAACACCCCGGCGAAGATGATGAAGAAAAAATTCGGGATATGGACAGAGAAGCACTTGGATTCCAGGCGCTCGGAAGCTATGAATCATACTTAGAGGATAATTTGCCTGATTCACATTTTTACGCAGATATAATCGAAAGGTTTGAGAAAATAAATGGCTTATACCGAAAGTATGATGACTGCTGTATTAGTTTTGATGACTTGTTGGCCGAACTTAATACTGCCAATCCCAAAGAGATCATCAAACTGATATACGAAAGATTGTTGGAAGTATCAGATATACCGCACATTGCCAATATAGAAAACATCACAGATTCCGAGATTGAAGAAATCCAAGCATGGGCAAGTGCTCAATATGAAAGAGCATCTGAGATTGCGGATATAGACACACTGCCAGATGTAATATCTTTCGGGGAAACGATTGTAATTAAGGGTATAGACAGCAGTAAAGCATCATTGTCCATAGGTGATAATCAGATAAGCCCTGACGAGGGCAGCGAAGAAGTTATTGACATTTGTTTTTCTAACGGGGATGAAAATACGACCAGCGGATATATAAAACTGACTGTTGGCTATTTGAATTTCGATGAAGACGGTGGAGCAGCGGATGGTATAAGTGATGAGGTAGAATACGAATATCACGACATACTAAAAGAATTGGATAATTTCATTTATGCTCAAAATTGTCTTATTGAAAAAGACACTCGTATTGCTGAGATTATCAGCGAAGCCATAAAAACAAATGGTGACAATACCTAAAACAAAAAACGCGGGGCGCAGCAGTCATCATCGGCTGCCGCGCCCGCGTCATCTTTTACTCTGCGTCTGAAAGCGTCATGGTGAACTGCGCTTCCTCAAATGCTGCGTCGGTCATGTTGTGCAGCTTATGGATCGTCTGCTCCGCCAGCGGACGCATATCTGCGTGCATATCCGGCAGCGCGTCGGAAATCGCCGCAATCGTTCTGCGGCGGTCGTGCTTGTGGTAAATGCAGATCAGATTTTCTTCCTCAATGGTGAACGGAACATTGCCCATGCTCATACCTCCAAATCATTATCTTTTGTCTTTGCCGCTGCCTTTTTGGGTGCAGCGGTCTTTTTTGACTGCCCCTCTTTGAGCTGCGCCCGGACAGAGGGGCGCTGCTTGCGCAGCGGAAGATCACGCCGCTCGTCCTTGCTGATAAAAGCGAAAACGCCGTGCCTGTCCTTTACCGAAGAAAGATACAGCGTCTTATACGGAAGCAGCGCAAATAGCCGCTCATGCTCCTTGCTGGATGCGATACGCTCAAACCACGGCGACACTTCTACTACAAAATGCGTTCCGTTGGGGCTGTTGGGCGCTTGCAGGGATTGAAACGCCGCCGAAAGGCGCTGTGCTTCGGCAAGCACCTTTTCGTCGGAAAGCCGCCCGATATGCTCCTTGAAATTGCCGGGTTTCAGCCGCTCACGCTTTCGGCTCTCGTCGCGCAGCAGATCCCGCAGCGCGTCCGGGTCATGCGGAACGGCTTCATAGCGCACAAACTTTCCGTACTCCCGATCCGGCGTCGCTTCAAAGCGGTATTCCTTGGGTAGCTCCCGCGAGCCTTTTTCATAGATTAGACGGTTATTGTCTGTCCGCAAGGCGGTCTGGATTGCAAGCTCGGCTTTCGCTGCATAGTCCAGCTCATAAATGCTGCCTTTTACCTTGCCGCTCTCCATGCCGGACAGCACCACGGCATAGGCAAGCACACGCTCCTTGGTCTGCTCATGGTAGAAGCGGAATGTATTATGCTCCCGCGTTCCGCGCAGAAACACATCCCGTTCCCGCAGGCAATGCGTTCCGTTGGGACGGGAAAACCATAGATAGACCTTATCCTCGGCATTTTTACTCTTTGCCGCCTGTGTCAGAATCTTCTTGTCGATGTCAAAATCATTCTGAAAGGCGGCTGTGTTCTGCTGCATGATCTGTTGCAGGGATGCCAGCACATCCACATTTTCAAACTTATTCATAGGTCACTCCATTTCCAAAGCCTGCCGGATGCTCCGCTTGGCTTCCTGTTCCTTTTCTCGCTGCTGCGGCTTGCCGGACTGCGCACGATTCGCTTTGAGCTGCGCACGGATAGGCGGCGTTCTGCCGTCCTCGGTCTTGACCGCTGCGGCAAGCGCGGAGAGCGAAATCACCTCGCCGCGCTTTGCCTTTTCTTCCAGCTCGTCCACGGACGGGATGTTGTTGATCTGTCCGTCAATCATGTTGTAGTTCTGTTCGGTGGACAGCTCCGCCGTGCGCATATAGTTTTCCTGCTCCCGCTGCTCGGAGGCAATGGCAAAGGCCTGTGTGCCGTTGCCCATGATAAGGTATTTGCCGTCATCGGTGCTGTGGTGATACCCATAGCCTGCGGCTTCCATCTGCTCACGGGTCATATTGGCAACATGAAAGCTGCCACGCGGCGTTGAAACGCGCTCCCCGGTCAGGTGGGTGTCAGGGGCAGCGGATTCCTGCTGCTGGGTGCTGCGCTGTACGTCAATGGGTTTTTCCCCGGAGATAGGCTGAATACAGGAAATGTACCCTGCGGCGTAGTATGCGTTTTTGTTAAGCTGGCGCTGCCATGCGCCGACGCTGGGTGCCCAGCGGAAGCCATTTGCTTTCAGCTCATCCCGCGCCGCTTCGTCCGGCTTGCCGTCAAAGAATACTTGCAGACGGTTATCCGCTTTGTTGGCTTCCACGCGCCCGCCGTCAAATTCCCATCCGGCGAAATGGGTGTCCTCATGCTGCCGCACCTGTTCAATGCGTCCACGGATGCGGCGGATCTCAGCGTTGTTGTTGGAGAGCATATAAGCGGGGTACGGCCGGCTCTTATCCAGATGCCAGGACTGCGACATTTCCTGCTGCAATTTGGTGATCTGCTCCGGCGTCAGACTGGGGCAGCCCTCCAAAGTCTTATTCTTACGGAAATAGGCGTTGACGGCTTTCATGGTTTCCTGCGCTGATTCCAGCTTGACGAGCTTGGCTTCCAGCTTTGCCGCTGCCTGCGGGTCGTCCATGCTGATACCGCCCATGCCTGTGCTGCGGATCTTGTCCAAAATCCCCTGAACATCCTGCCATTCCTGCATATTGCGGTCACGGGCGGCGTTTTGCTTCTCTTTCTTGCGAACAGGGAAATTGCTGCCGCCTGCAACGAGGATAGAGGGAACACGGGCTTCAATGGCATAGTGGTCGTTCAGGTTTTCCGCCAGCTTGCGGGCGTAGGTGTCCAGCAGCGCGTCAATTTTCTCATGGTACATGGGATCGACGCGCTCTTTCTGCCGCTGCGCAATCGCCGCTGCCTGATCTACCATCTGCCGATATTCGGCGGTGGCGCTGCCTGCGGCGTAGTCGCGGTAGCTGTTTGCATCGTTGGCACGGCGGGCAGCGCCCTCATTGATGGTGTAATACCTGACGGCGGTTTGCTCCGGCGCGGTATCTGCGGGCGGCGCTTCCTCCGGCTGCTCCTGTACGTCGGCGGGCTGCTCCTGCGGCTCGTAGCCATTGGCGGCATGTTCCTCCACGGTCATGCCTGCGGCTTCGGCTTCCTGTGCGATCTCACTTTCTACATGGGCTTTGTAGTCCTGAAGCTCTTTATCAAAATCGGAAAGCTGCGGTGGATCGGGCAAGTGATAATCGCCCGCGTTCAGCTTTTCCCGGCAAGCGTCCACATAGGCAAGAACCGCATGAAAATATGCTGTCTGCTCCGGCGTCAGGGCTTCTCCATTTTCCAGCATATCCGCAGCGGTGCGCTCCTGCTCGGAGAGATTGCAATGCAGCCGCATATACGGTACAAACTCGGCGAGAAGCGTTTCACGCTTGGCCTTGTCCTTTTCCCACGCTTCCGTACCCTCGTTGTGCAGCACAAAGTTTTTCCAGTTTTCGTCCTTGGCGTAGTATTCGTGATAGGCTTGGATATGGTCGATCAGAGCGCCGTCCCCGTCGCCAAAGTCCTGCCGTCCCTCGTAGCTGTCGCGTTCCCCGTGGAATGTGCAGTCAATGCGGAATTTGGTTTTATCGTACCAGCCGCCTGTGTAACCGGGCTTCTCACGCTCGGAACGCTTTTCATCGTCCAGCGCCTTAAAGAGCGCGTCGGCACGGGCAAGCGGGAGCCGTTCACCCTCTTGCAACTTATCGCTCTCGCTCCAAAGAATCGTTACGACGGGCTGTACCGCAGGATCAAGGGAGGGTGCTTCCTTGCCGGACGCTTCCTCTTGGTCGTGGAACATGGCAAGTTGCTCGTCGCTGGCATAGGTCAAGTCGTCAAACTCCAAATCGTTCAGCTCGCCTTGGATCAGCGCAGCCAGCGATTCATACGGTCGGCTCTCAATCAGCACATCACCCAAATATTTTTCAATGTGGAAGTCCGTCAGGTTTGCGTATGCCTGAATGGGGACTTCATCATCCGTAACGGTCGTGTGTCCAATCCCAACGGCGGACAGGTCGCTGAAATCTGCACCGGAATGAAATTCTTCGCGGCAGTAATCGTCAATCAGCTTTTTCGCAAGCTCCAATTCGGCGCGCCCCCGTGCGGCGTCGCTGAGATGCAGAGAGTAAAGGCCGGAAGCAGAGGAAAAGCCGACGTTGTTGAAAACATAGTCCACATCACTTTCTTTCAGCGCTCCGGCTGCGTAGTAATTCTCCCGCGTGGGCGTCGGGCTTACGCTGCCGGATGCAATGTCGTGATTCAAGCCTGTTTCCAAATGCGTGCAGATTTTTCCGTCCACCGCCAGCGTCGCATAGTACCAACCTATGTAACCGCTGCTTTGCTGATCTGCGCCGTCGTTGAACTCCACGTTCAGCAGCGTGTAGGGCTTCAATCCCTTTGCTTCGGCAATGGCATTGTCCTGAAGCTCGCGCTCTTTGAGGGCAGTATAGGCAGTTTCTTTTGCAACACGGATGATTTCAGGGTTATACCGCACCAACGCGCTATCGACAAGCTCCTGCCGTATCTTTTTGGTTCTGGCTTTCCGCGTTATGTGGTTGCCCAAAAACAGAGAGCTGCCATTATCAAAGCGAATGGAAATATCACTTGTGCCGCGCCATTTTCCCGTGCAGGGTGAGGTTTCAATCGTGCCGGACGTGCAGCCGAACGCCTGCGCGATCACGCCGATTTTCTCCTGCATGGAAAGCGTTTCATACCGCTTGGCAATTTCAACAGCCTGTTTCTGTAACTCTGTCAGCGGTCGTTCCGCTGGCGGGGCGTCAGCCTGTGCTTCCTGCTCTGCGGTCTGCTCCGGCTGTAAAAACTCCGGCACTTCGGTATAGCCGCCACGATCCAGATAGTGCGCCGTTTCCTGCTCGCCGCGATGCAGCACAATGACATCGGACATAGAAAGGCTATGCCCGGTAAAATCCTGCGGTCTGTCCATATTGAAGCGAACGAAAATGTTCTCCAGCGTGTCCGTGTCAGACAGCGGCGCAGTATAGACCAGCTCATAATTTTCGCGGTCAACACGCAGTCCGGCAGCCTTTACCTGTTCCAACGGCTCAAATCGGAGATTCCTTGTTGCGTCGCCGTCTTTGAGCTGATAGATAGAAAAGGTGTTCTCCGGCACATCCTGCGCAGCAGCCTGTTCCTGCTCTGCGGTGTGCTGCGCCTGAAGCTCTGCAAAATGCCCCTCGATTTCGGAAATAAGCTCGCTGGCGGCGGTGCGGATGGTTTCAAGGGATGCTTTCAGCTCCTTAATATCGCGGCCGCTGCTCCACCCGGCGACGTAGCCAAAGGAGTAGTCCGACGTGTCCAGTCCGAAATGCTGGCACACCGTATAGGCGACGCTTTCCGCCTGCACCTCGCGGGTGCTGCGGTCGGGTCGCTCCGCCTGCTCCGGCGCGTTCAGGTCAATATCGTGCAGCTTGGCATGAGCAATCTCATGGATCGCCGTCTTGATGGTTTGCAGCTCGCTCATGCCGTCGTCAATGGCAATGCGCTTTTCTGCAAGGTCATAATAGCCGTGTGCGCTGCCGTCGATTTTTTCAAGTGTCACGGGAACGGGAGAGGTCAGCTTCAAGGCTCGCCAAAAATCCTCGTACTGTTCCACATTGCCCGTGAGCGCGTCCACGGCAATGTCGGGAATCTCCTTGCCCTCGGTCTGGCTCACATCAAATACCGACACCACCTTGAACGCCGGGATCGTCACCTCCTGCTGCTCCGTGACGGGCTTACCGTCTGCGCCGATCATGGGCTGCCCGGTGTCCGGGTCAGTTTTCGCCACATCCTTTTTGATTTTATAGGGTGCGGGTGCAAGGATTTTGATGCCCTTTTCGCCGGATTTGACATGGCGTTCAAATTCGTCGCGCCACTTTCCGTAGCCTGCGACAAGGGATGCGTCCGGCTTCTGCATAACGATCAGCAGCGTATTGTTCAGGCTGTAATTGTGGAAGCGGGACATGGCTTTCAGATAATCCCGATACCGCTCACTTTCAAAGACCTCCTGTACGCCCTGTTCCAAATGCTCGGTGATCTCCTTGATTCTACCCTGCGTGTCGGTGGCGTTCAATACCAGCGGACGCACGGGGATTGGCTCTGCGGGCAGCGCCGCGCCCTGCGGCAGCTCGTCCATATCCCGTTGGGGGGTAGGCTGCGCAGTCAGACGATATTCCTGCGGCACTTGGTTGGCTTTGTACCATTCTGCATAATCGTTGCCGTTATTGTAGACATAGCCATAATCAGTAAAAATGCCGCGATCCTCTTTAACCGCTTCGCGCCCATAGCTCTTGTAATCAAAGAATCTCTTGGCGGCGTCCGGCAATTCCAGCTCGTCAAGATCGTCAATGAGGTAATGTCCGTAATCGTCGGAATTGTGTACGGTGGGATAAAGCCAGTAGCAGTCCAGATTGTGCGTCAGGTTGATTAAGTCTGCTGCGCTTGCCGCATGGTCGCCGTACTGTGCGGCAGCGGCAAACTTGTCGCGTTCCTCGTTGCTGCGCTGGGTGAGCAGCGCGGCAAGATAGTTCAAGTCGTCCAGACTTTCGCCGGGCTTCAAGGCTTCGCTCCATCCGTCCAGAGAGGAATGATAGGCAGATACCTGATACTGTTCCGTGTCGCTCCCGTCCACGCCCAGCCGTTCAAAAACGGCTTTCATCGTTTCGGCGTCGGTGGGCAGCGATACCCATTCCGCAACAGGCGTTTCCTCGGTGTGCCGTGCGGTGTTGATAAGATATACTTCCAAAAGGTGTTCGTCCACGTCTGCGCTCCTTTCTGACATAAGGGTTTGGGACTATCCCAACAAGCAATCGCCGCCCGGTCTGTGCCGGGCAGCGATTTTCGGGAGTTGTAGCCACACTCCCTATGCTTGCTGCGTTACTGAATCGTTCTTTTATCTCCGTAAAAATGCGTTCTGTCACGCTTTCAAAGCCGCTTTTCGCAGTTTCCATAGGAATACCCTGCATACTCCAAAAGCGTGTCTGGAAAACCGCTTGCCGCAAGGCTTTTGAAGCCCTTAAACCGTGACACACCGCGCCTTTGCCCGCTGGCGGCGCTTGCGCTCGGCTGCATTGCGCCGGGCAGCATAGGGCGCACAGCGGTCACAGTATTTTGCACGGTTGCTGCGGGCGGGAAAGGGCTTGCCGCACAGCTCGCATTTCTTGCGGGTGTCCGCCGTGGCTGCAAGATCTGCGCATAGCTCCCGGTCTGCGGGCAGCACCGCCTCCCGGAAGTATCGGCAGAGCAGCGAATAGCTGATGGCCTGCACACAGACGCACGGCTCGCCGTCGTCCAGCAGCAGACAGCATCCGCGCACATTGTTGGCGCAATGGCAGCGGGTCAGCTTTTTCACTCTGCGATGCTGCGCGTCATTCAGCCGGATCATTTTCTCTGCTCGATACGGTAATTCACATACTTCTCTCCCGTATCACACAGCAGCACCGTCCCGTCATAGGTCTTGTCCGTGCGCTCAGAGTACAGCCCCTTGACTTTCGCCTTGCCGTCCTTTAGGAGTGCGGCGGCGATTTTCTTGGAAAAGACGGTTCTCCGGCTTTCAAAGAACTTGTCATTCTTCCACATGACAAAGCGGCAGGAGCGGTCAGAGCAGTAGAAATTCTTCTTGCCCTCATAGACAGGGCTTTTGCAGCGTGGGCAGATGCCGACTGCTTCCTTTTCCGGTGCGAACAGCTTTTGACCGTCCTCGGTGATGTGGGAATACTGCTTCACCAGCTCCCGCGTCATATCCTCGATTCCCTGCATGAAGCTCTGCGGGTCGTCGCTGCCCTTGGCGATCTCCGTCAGGCGGGTTTCCCATTCAGCGGTGAGCAGCGGCGATTTCAGCATATCCGGCAGGATGACAGCGAGATTGATGCCGTCCTTGGTCGGCACAAGACTTTTGCCCTTGCGCTCGACAAATCCGGCAGAGAGCAGCTTTTCAATCATCGCTGCCCGCGTTGCCGGAGTTCCCAGCCCTTGCCGCTCTGCATCCTCCGGCATATCCTCCTTGCCCGCGTTCTCCATTGCGGACAGAAGCGAATCCTCTGATACGTTTTGTCAAGGGTGTTTAAGAACTTTTTTCGCTGTCATTCAAAATCAGACGCTTGATTTTGTCGCTCATGGTTTCTTTGCTCGTTTCACTGAAATGGATTTTGACGCGGTAGGTGGTCTTTCCGATTTTCTTTATCATTACAGGTGACGCGGCTTCCTTTACGGTCAGAGGGGAAGCGGTTGCGGGGGTGCTGCGGTTGCTGGTGTCGTTGTTCATAGGCTCTCCTTTCCATGAGAAAAGCCCCATGCGGTCATACATGGGGCGGTGGTTTTGAGGTTGAAGTGGCGAAGTGGCAAAGTGGCAAGGTATCTGGGTTTTGCCACTTGGATTTTGCCGTTTCACTTTTTAAGAGCGTGATACCATGCCGCGCCAATGCGCTTTGAGGTAATGCGCCCGTCAAGGTTTCTCTTTGCCGCCCGGACGGTACGGGCGGATATGCCCGCTTCTGTGGCGGCTTTCTCTATGTCCTCGCTGGCAAGCTCTTTCCCGTCTGCCAGTAAATCCAGTATCAGCCGTTCCGCCTGTTCGGTCTTGGTGGCGGTGTTGCCGCCCGCGCCGGACAGCAGCTCGTCGGCGGTGATGTCGTATTCGCCTATCCACGAAAAGCCCGTTTCCGGGTCAAGGCAAAAGGCAACGGGCTTGCCCTCCGGCGCAAGGGAAGATTTGTCATGGACGATAACGCGCACATTCGGTTCTCGCTTCACGCGCCCGATCAGCAGGACGCTCCTTGCTGCGGCACGGAAGTCGATAGAACCTAAGCCCCGGTATGCGCTCTGCCCTCCGGCAGCTTTGTTGAGATGTCCGATAAGGATAACGGCGCACCCGGTACGCTCGGCAACATCGGCAAGGCGGCGGAACATGGGGCGCACTTCGTTTGCCCGGTTCATGTCGGTCTTTTCGCCCATATACGCCTGTATGGGGTCAAGGATAATCAGCCGCGCCCCGTTCTGCGTGATTGCCTTTTCTATGCGCTCGTCGGAGAGGGTAAGCTCCCGCTTGGCTTCATCAATCACAAGCACCCGGTCAAGGTCGGCTTCTGCTTCCATCAAGCGGGGCTTGACGGTATCGCCCAGCCCGTCCTCGGCGGTCTGGTAAATCACTTGGAATGGCGGCAAGGATTTCATTCCCGGCAGCGTTCCCCCGGTGGTGCAGGCGGCGGCAAGGCGTAGGGCAAAAGTGGTCTTACCTTCGCCGGGATTGCCTTGCACAATGGTTACTTTCCCAAAGGGGATATACGGCTCCCATAGCCATTCAACGGTCTGTGTATCAACCTCGCTCATGCGGATAATCTCAACGGTTTCTTCCTGGGTTGGCTCTTTCAAGCCGTAAATCGCTTCACGGATATACTTCCCGTCTGTGATTTCTGCTCGGTGCTGCAATACCTCGTTCCAGTCCTTAAATAGCGGCACAAGGCGGTGGACGGTCAAGCCCTCCGGCACAAGCTCCGCAAGGCGGCTGCAAGCATCGTTTCCGGCGTTGTCGTTGTCAAGGCAGAGGTAAACGGTCTTGATGTTCGGACGGTCAGAGAGGAAGCGCAAGAGGGCTTTCTCGCCCACGCCGCCCAACGCCAGATAGCTTTGCTTCTGCCAGTCCTTTTTGAACAGGCAGAGGAAAGAGAGCAGGTCAACGGGGGCTTCAAAGACAAACAATCTTTCGCCCTCGCCCCGGTAGCAGAAGTTAAAGGCTTTGTCGCTGCCTTTCACATCAAGCCGGAAGCTCCCGGCTGTGCCGCGCTGGTGGGCGTAGCGTGGTACTCCGTCCTTGTCACGCCCCACAAATACGGCGTTGTGGTGGGCGGCTTCCTCGTAAATGTCGCCATTGGAAAGAAAAAAGCCCGTCACATCTTCATCAATGCGGCGGGCGGCTGTGAGGTAGTTCCTCGCTATGCGGTTGTCGGTGCTGCGGGGTGGCAGTCGGAAGTCAGAAAGGGGCGCGGGGCTTGGTCTGTCCGGCGGCGGGGCTGCGCCTTTTTCTCCTGTCAGCATTTCAACGGCTTCGGTAAAGCTCTTGCCGAAAAACTCCATGACAAAATCAATGGGTGCGCCGCCCTTACTCTGGCTGTGCCTGTACCATTTGTTTCCCCGGATAGTCAAGCTGTCGTGCCGTTTCCAACGGTATTCCTGTCCGGCGCGGGTAAGCTGCTCGCCCTGTCCTTGCAGAAAAGAAACAAGGTCGGCTTGGTTGGCGCGGTCTATCTGTTCTTGGGTGTAATACATGGCTGATACCTCTCTTTCTGTGGTTGAATTGTTCATAGTTTTGATGTAGAATGAAACCGAAAAATCGGAAGTTAGTGAGGTGCTGGATTGTGAATGAAAGAGAAAAAATTATTCACTTATGGTTTGAAATGTGGCTTACAAAACAGGATTTAGGTATTGATGATATTTTTGCAGAAGATGTAATTTATACTGAAAGTTGGTGTCCAAAATATAATAACCGTCAAATCGTAAAACACTGGTTTCAGGAATGGAATACTCGTGGCAAAGTCGTTGCTTGGGAAATCAAACAATTTTTCCACAAAGGAAATCAGACGATTGTGGAGTGGTATTTCAAAAATGAAATGAACAATGGGAGCATAGAGGAATTTGATGGAATTTCGCTGGTTGAATGGACAAAGGATAATAAAATAAAATCATTGAAAGAGTTTGGTTGCAATTTGAATAATTATAATCCTTATGAGCATAGTGACCAGCCCGAATTTAGGGACGAAAGAGCAAGTTGGTTTTAATATTAGGTATCAATAGCGTCCATTTTATCAGAAAACATTTAGGACGGACAGGCAAAATAGCTTGCCCGTCCTTTTCTTTATCTCTCCTGTTCCTGCCGCTTGGTGCGGTTCTGTGTCTGCTCCGGCTGCTCGGCTTTCAGCGCAATATCCACGAATTTGCGGATTTTTTGAAGCTCGGCAACCTCGGCGCGGGTCTCTTTCAGTTTGGTATAATCGCTGTCCCTTTGTGTTTTGAGGTCAGCATATTCCTGTTCCCATTCCGCAATAGGTAAGGTCTTTGTTCCTTTCGGCAGATTTGCATGGAGATAGCGGCTTGCTGCGTTCCATAGGGTCAGCTCGGCGCGGTGGGCTTCCTCGTACTTGTCGCGCTTGTTTGTCCAGCCGTTTTGCAGCTTTTTCAACTCATCGTGAATGGGCTTGTAGGTCTGATAATTTCTGCCGTACTCCATGAGTTTTTGCAGTTCTTTCATGCGCTGCTCGGCGGTTTTCATTCCCTCCCGGATTGAATAGGCTTTATCACTGACAGAGGAAAGAGAAGCGTCCAGCTCGTCAAGATTAGAGATACCATGCTCGGAAAGATAGTTGACCGCTGCCGCTATGGTTTTCAGTTCATCGGCTGTGTGCTGTTGTTGCCAACTCTGCGAATACTTCCGGCTCTTTTCTCTCTGAATGCTCAAATACTTCATCAACAGATTTGCAAGGCCGGGAGATTGCGGCGGCTGTTCCGGGGCGGTTTCCCGCGCTTTGAACAGGTCGGCAATCCATTCCTTGAGCTTGCTAATCTGCGCCCGGATTTCCCGGATAAGGCGGTTTGTCTTTTGAATACTGCGGTTCAGTTCGCCTTTCTCGGTGGCGATACCTTTCTTCTCCATCTGGCAAGCCGCCACGCCCATGTGGACGGTGGGTATCTCGTCAATGCCGCGCTCGGCGTTGCTGCGGTGGTCGATACGCTCCGGGCTTCCATTCCTCTCCAAAAAGTCGTTGGTATAGTCAGCCCATGCCCTGCGCCACAAGAGGGTGTTGTCCTTGTCGTTCCAGCCTGTAAGGTCAATTTTGCGCGTCTTATATCTGCCACTTGGCAAGCGGATGCGCTCACCGTTTTCATCAAGGTCATATTCCTTTTTGGATTTCGCCGCCCATGTGCCGCGCTCGTCAAGGGGGCGCATAGTCAGCATGATATGACAATGGGGATTGCCGCTGTCGGTGTCGTGAATGGCAAAATCCACACACATTCCTTTGGAAACAAATTGAGAGGAACAGTATTCCCGGACAAGCCGGATCTGTTCCTCTCTGGATAATTCTATGGGGAGCGCCGCGTCAATCTCTCTGGCAAGCTGGGCGTTCCCGGCTTTCTCGTAAAGCTCCACGCTGTTCCACAAGGTTGAACGGTCAGAGAAAGAGGGCGGGGCATGGGGCGGCAGCATGATTTCTGTATGGACAACGCCGCCTTTGCGGGTGTAGTCATGGGTCATTCCGTCCCATTCGTTTGTCAGCTTTTCACCGCTTCGGTAGGCGGCTGCGGCAACGGCTGATTTGCCTTTTCCTCGGCTCACAATGCCGATGTTCCAATGGTAAATGGCTATGGGTATCACCTCCCGGATAGGATAATAAAACCCGCAAAAATGGTACAGACGCCAACGGCGGGTGTACTGTTTTTGTGGGTGTGCAGGGATAGCCGCAAAGCGGCGCAAGGGGTGCAGCCCCTTGTTGCGGCAAAGCCGCCATATCGGAGCGCGGGGAAATCTCCCTGTGCGGAGATAAGCCCTCGGCAGAGCGCACACGCCCGCAAGGGTGTATAAGTGCGCCCTTAGTTCCTAAGGGATTTTCAGCTTGTCGCTCCCTCGGCTCGTTTTTTCAGATATTCCCGCGCTGGTTCACTCGTCAAGGCGAGCCTAAGAAGTGCTGCGGCTTCCTCGTCGGTCATGTTCTTTGCTTCCGGCACAATGCTTTCAAAGACTGCGCCCCGGACAATAAGGCGGTGGCTGCGCGTTCTGCGTTCCTCTTTGGATAGCTTCTGACGCAACATCTTTTCCCGGTTCTCAAATTGCCGGATTTTCTTCTTTCCGTCCTCAATCTCGGCTTGCAATTCCTCGCGGGTTTTCTCTCTCGGTTTCGTCATGGGTGTCGCTCCTTTCTGCCCGTAGGCATGGAAAAGGGCAGTCGATTTTCTCGGCTGCCCTTGCAATATGAGGATAAGATTATTCAGTTTGCTGCGGGGTCTTGTTCTGATGCTTCTTCACCAGAAGTTTGGTTATTGGGGAGTGGGTCATACCCGTCTGGGTTTCCGTCAAAGTCTGTGTTATGATAGTGTTCATATAACCAGTATTTTCCCTCAAACTCAACGACAATGTTATCGCCGTACTGATAAACCGCAGCCCCTACAATATCATCATTTGCTTGGAAATTTTCTTTTGGTTCTTCCGAAGAACTAACGGTGTTTTCGATTTTTCCTAACAAATTGAAAGAACTTTTTTCATCTGCGAAGTTGGGTTGAGAGTCAACGATTTGATAAAGCGTATCATTTACATAGACCATAGGAGCAATATCTCCAGAAATGGGAACCAATGCCTTTAGCAAATCTTCTCCTGTTACACCTAATTGTGCTTCATCGCTTGCAAAAGGAATACGCAGCAGGTATTGTTGGTCTACTTCGTAAAGATATATATAAATGCCTGAGCCAACATCTTGTGTGTCACCTAAAAGAGAAAGAACATCTTCTCTTGTCATGGTCGGTGTTAGTTCTTTAATTTGCTCAGATGTTACCTGCGTCGGTGTATCGAGCGGTTCTTTGTTTTCTGGTATTAGACTAAGGATTTCTTCAGTCAACGGGTTACTTTCTCCTGCGTCAATCGTTTTTGCAGCTTCTTTTATTTCTTTATGAGAATAGTCGCTCAAATCTTCAACAGCAATGCCGAGAGAATTGAGATAATCAACCGCTGCATTATATTGAATTATATCAACGGCAAATGCGGTCAATGGTATCATCAAGCACAAGCAAGCTGCAATAGCCCCCCACTTTACCCAAATGGGCTTTTTGGCTTTCTTCTTGTAGTTGAGAGCTTCATCGACATATTTTGTGTCAAGCTCGCTCATAGCGTCGGAAAACTTCTTTGCATTCATACGAATACCTCTCTTTCAATCAAATATTGCTTCATCTTCTCGCGGATACGGGTCAACCGGACAGAAATGTTTTTTTCTGAAAGCCCCATAAACTCGGCTATGTCCTTATAGCTGTCGGAAAACCAATAGCGGCGCATGAAAATAACGCGGTTTTCGGTAGTCAGCGTGTCTAAAAATGCTTCAATGATACGGGCTAACTCTTTGGCTTCGATTTCTGCTTCTACTGTATTCGGGGCTGCTATACAGGCTTCAATTTCTTCCAAAGCAATCGTGTAATGGCTGCTCCGTTTGGCTGCTTCCTTTCTCCAATAGATTTTGAGTGAAATGTTCCGAACGATTTTAACAAGATAAGATAGCAGCGGGTTAGGTCGTGCCGGGGGAATGGCGTTCCATGCGCCTAAATAAGCGTCGTTTACACATTCCTCCGCGTCTTGTCTGCTGCCTACGATATGGTAGGAAAGATTGTGGCAGACCTTTCCGTATTTTATATCCAGCTCTCGTATGCCTTGTTCTGAACGTCCAAAAAACATTTCTATGATTTTTTCGTCGTCTATCATCTCACCGCCTCCTTTCGGGCTTCATCTATGTACTACGGTTTCAGCGGCAAATACTACATCTAATCCGAAACTTTTTCAAAAAAATTATAGCACATCTTTTTGAATAGGGTGTGTCAAGTTGCCGGAATGTTTCTTTGCCGCTTTGCTGGCGGCGTTCCTCCGTTCCTCACTGTATGGGGCGGTCAGACGGAAAGAGAAACGCCCCTTTGCAATATCAAACTCCATGCAGCCCGTTTCCGGGTCTGCGTCGGTCTGCTGGCAGATCGTCGGATAACGGCGGCTGTATGCAAGTAGCCGCTTTTTCAAATCGGTGTTGTGGGTGCGGACATGGATTAGCGGGTCTTTCTCGTCAAACCAAATATCGGTGGTCTTTTCCTGCTTGGTAAGCCCTGTTCTCATAAACTCTCCTTTCTGCGCCCCTGTTACGCAATAGGGGCATTTTTCGGGTGTTTTTCCCGGCTCTTGACTTGGGGAAAATGAGGATTTTCAAATAGAAACCGCCCCGGTGAACCATTCCTCGTCCGGGCGGTTCCTATCGCAAGATTTCTGTTTTTTCCGGCTCTTGACCGTCAAACATAAATTAGCTCATGCTATGTGTTCTCCTTTCTGTTCGGCGGCAAGGGGCAGTTGCTCGGCTTGCTCCTGCTCCTGCTGCTCTTTCCATTGTCTGCGTTTCTTTTCCATATAGCGTCGATTGTATTCTGCTTTTTTTGCTCGGCGGCGTTCCTGTTCCGCTAACGCGGCCTTTTCTTCCTCGGTCAGTTTCACTTCCTTGTGAGGGATGTCCACCTTACCAACAAAATTAAAGAAAATTTCAATTTCCTGCGTTCTGCTTGCTCCTTTGCCCTGGGCTTGGTGGACGAGGATTTTTTCTACAAACTCATTTATCATGGCAGGGGTCAACTCGGAAAAGTCTGTATATTTTCTGACAAGGGAAAGAAACTTTTCGGCGTTGATGGTTTCCCTGCTTATGCGTTCAAGTTCCTGTTGGTCTTGGGAAACGATTTCTGTCAAATCGCTTAGCTCGGCCTCGAAATCTCTGAGCATTTGTTCAAAAAGGGTATCGGAAAGTCGGCCACTTACATTGTCCTCATAGAGCTTTCGGATTAGGCGGGTCAGTTCATCGGTACGCTTCTCGTTGCGCTGCTTCCGCTGGCGAATGGATCTTGCAGCTTTTTCTTGCCTGTCCTCGGAAGCGGAGCAGACCTGTGCCATAAACTCAGCTTCATTGTTCAACGCATAGTCACAAACGCCCTTGATGGCTTCCAACAAAAGCTCGTTTACAACAGCAGTACGAATAAGGTGCGTCGTGCAGTATTTATCATAATGCTGGTTGCCCAAATCATAACGGGAACAGTTGTACTCGTCACGATCCGGACGCTTTTTCCCGTTGGGTCTGCCCGCCCAGTCACGCGCGTTTCCGGCCTTGCCCCTGTGGTTATACATCTTTGCACCGCAATCCGCGCAAAACATCAAGCCGGTTAGTGGATTGGCCTTTCCTATGCTGTCTGTCCGGCGAATGGTTTTCCGTAGAGTTTGTACGCGTTCCCATGTTTCCTTGTCGATGATAGCTTCTTGTGTGTTCTCAAAAATGACTAAATCCTCTTTGGGGGTCATTTTGACGCGCTTATCTTTATAGCTCTCCTTATAAGTCCGAAAGTTTACCGTATGCCCCATATATTCCTGCTTGGAGAGTATGTCGGCAACTGTACCGCCGCGCCATGTGTAGGGGTCTGCGGCATTGTAGTTTGATTGATGGTTTCCCATACCGCGCTGTGCAAGATAGTAAGAGGGGCGCTCAACCTTTTCCGTTGCCAATATGCGGGCAATTTCATACGGGCCTTTTCCCTCAATGGCCATGCGATAAATCCGGCGTACTACTTCGGCAGCTTCCTCGTCGATAATCCAATGGTCTTTGTCGTTGGGGTCTTTCTTGTAACCGTAGATACAGTGGTTGCTTGTGTGCTTGCCGGACATACCTCTTGCCCGTAAAACAGAGGTTATCTTACGGCTGCAATCACGAATATACCATTCGTTCATAATGTTCAAAAAGGGTGCAAACTCGCTGCTTTCCCGTTTGTCGCTATCTACTCCGTTGGTAATGGCAACAAACCGCACACCTTTCTCTCTGAACATCACTTCGGTGTAAAAGCCCACCTGTAAATAATCTCTACCGACGCGGCTCAAATCTTTAACAAGGACAGCAGCGATTTCGCCTTTTCCAATGCCCTCAATCATGCGCTTCCAACTTGGGCGGTCAAAACTTCCACCAGACCAACCATCATCTGTGAAGTGGACGCAATTCGTAAAACCGTTGGCTTTCGCATAGTCCTCCAGCATTTTCTTTTGATTGATAATGCTGTTACTATCACCTGTGAGGTCATCGTCACGGCTCAATCTCTCATAAAGGGCGGTGATTTTACCGTTGCCTAATTTCTTGGGTTTCATGGGAACGCTCCTTTCTATGGGTGATTTCTTATCCCCCTTTCACAGCATATATCTTCGGTGTAGGGCTTGGGCGGCGTGGTATAATGCTCGGAAACAGAAGCCGTGACCGTTTCAAAAATCTGCCCCTCGGAAAGCTCCGGCAGCGCCACATCCTCTGCGCTGTCCTCGTCCGGCTTTGCTTTGAGCGTGGCGCGGAAACGGGCGTCAATGTCTTTCCAGCCCGCAATCAGAATCGTTTTGCCCTTGGCGGTGAACGGCTTGCCGCCGCAGTCAAAGGCCGCCGTAACGGTTTCATACTCCTGCGGCGCTGCAACGGCGCACAGCAGCTTGCAGCAGACAAGGGACATCAACTTCTTTTCGCTCTCCGGCAGTCCGTCAAAGCCGTTGCCTGCAAAGGCCGCCGTGGGGATAATCGCGTGGTGGTCGGAAACCTTGGCGCTGTTGATGACGCGCCCGATCTCCGGCACAAGCTCCGCGCCCCGCACAAAGGGAAGCACAGGCAGCAGCGCCGCAACAAGGTCAGTTGCCGTCTGCGCCATATCCTCGGTGAGATAATTGCTGTCGGTGCGGGGATAGGTCAGAAAACGCTTTTCATACAGGCTTTGCGCATAGTCAAGGGGTCTGCTTGGCGGTAAAGCCGTAAACGCGGTTGGCTTCCCGCTGCAAGCAGGTAAGGTCAAAGAGCTTCGGCGGCAGCGCGGTTTTCTTCTCTTTTTTGAGAGAAACACAAACGGCCTGCGACGCTTCGCAAGTCGTTCTCAGCGTATCCGCAGCGGCAGCGTCGGAAATGCGTTCACTTTCTGCGTCCACGCCGCCGCAGCCGATATGTACGATGTGGTATTTCTCCTTGTGGAACATCGTAATTTTTCCGTCGCGCTCCACCAGCAGATTCAGCGTGGGCGACAGCACCCGTCCCACATTCAGGGTCTTGTGATACAGCACGGAGAAAAGTCGCGTCGCATTGATGCCTACAAGCCAGTCCGCCCGCGCACGGCACAGCGCCGATTGATACAGCGCGTCGTATTCCGTTCCGGCTCGGCGTCCGGCAAAGCCCTCGCGGATGGCGCTATCCTCCATTGAGGAAATCCAAAGGCGGGAAAAGGGCTTCGTGCATCCGGCCTGTTCATAGACAAAGCGGAAAATTAGCTCACCCTCGCGCCCGGCGTCGCAGCCGTTCACTACCTCGGAAACGTCGCTGCGGTGCAGCAGCTCTTTCAGGATGGCAAGCTGCTTTTCCTTGCCGGGAGTAGGGGCATATTTCCACGTCTGCGGAAGAATGGGAAGCTCCTCATAGCGCCACTTTTTATACCGCTCGTCATAGCTGCCCGCGTCTGCCATGCTGATAAGATGCCCGATGCACCACGACACCAGCAGCCCGTCGCCGGAAAGATACCCGTCCTTTTGCTCCGCAGCGCCCAGCGCAAGGGCAACAGTCTTTGCCACGGATGGCTTTTCACAAATAATCAAAACACTCATTCTTCATTCTCCTGTTCATCGGGATCGCTGGCGCTGTCTGCGTCCTCATAATCCCCGTATTCTTCGGCTTCGTCATCCTCGTCAAAATCGAACTCGTCCAGCTCGTCGCCGCCCTTGACGCTGGATTTCGGCTTGCGCAGTTTGAAGTACCACAGCGCACCGCCGCCACCCGCAGCAAGAATCAGCACAAGGATCAGGATGCCGCCCACATTGTTTTTCTTCTCCGGCGTCGGCTCGTCGGGCTGCTCTGTTTCCTCCGGCATCGCTTCCTTTCCGGCGCAATTCGTCATATCCGTTTTGCAGAGGGCGCAGTTCGTATTGACCTTGCCAGCGGTGCATTTTTCGGTACAGGAGCAGACAACGGGCGTATTCTGGCTGTCGTCCTCCAGCAGCGCCATCAGGTCGGCTTCATCTACGGGATTCAAGAAATATGTCTGATAGCGTTCTTCTTCCTCGTCCAGCAGCTTGTCATAGTCAATGACGATATACAGCGTATGCCCATTTCGGGTTTCCACGGTGATAAACTGCTTGTTGGTGTGTTTATCATAGAGAAGATCGCGGGTTGCGGCGATGCCATCCTCGGTGAACGGAGTGCCGGGGACAATCGTGGTGTCCTCCGGCTGCGGTTCCTCCTGCCATGTTTCAGGCGGCAGCTCGTCATCGTAGTAGTCGCCGCCGTCCGCATACGCGACGGTGGCAAAGGCCGTCATGCACAGCACCGCGCAGAGCAGCGCGGCGAATACAGAGCGAAAATGCTTATTCTTCGTCATCGGTCATGTCCTCCTGTTCGTGATAGGCGGTTTCCACGGGCGGCGCGTCGTTACCGCCGCCACGCAGGAAGTTCATCAGCTCGTCACGGCTCATGCACATCGAGCGGACAAGATTGACGATTTCAAAGTTCTCCTGCTCGGTGCGCTGGGCTTCCAGCTCTTTCAGCCTGTTTTGGTACTCGGTGATTTTACCGCGGGTCTTTTCGATCTCACGGTCAATGCGGTCAATTTTGCTCATAGCCATAGGTTAGCAGCTCCTTTCATTCAACCGCTTTTCGTAGCGGTATTTCATTTGCGCCGGATAGAGCGGCTGGGCA
>OHZQ01000081.1_pt1 | contig 43450 bp, 30 predicted proteins | sample 1580551 | NCBI WGS metagenome assembly OHZQ01 (sample SAMEA3882527, study PRJEB24775) | human gut metagenome | biome: human-associated habitat; feature: intestine environment; material: feces | place: Netherlands | collected 2009/2010 | reverse complement strand
CCTTCTCTATGTCCAGATTCTTCGCCACACACATATCCCAGTTGTCTACACCGCTGTACAGTCCCAGCGCCTCGGCTCTGGAATCACCTATGAGCAGAGATGTCGAGAAATACTGGTCATCCGTGGCATTCGCCGGCATGTATATATTGCTGTCATATTTGTCCGCTCCCTTGCCGCTCACATCAGGGTTGGTGTAATTGACAAATTGTACATACTGACCATTTCGCTGATCCGGAATGGCCGCATCCTCCGCAGTTGCCAGATACTGCTGTGCAGCCCCCTCCGTGTCACTGTATGACATATCCTGACTGCTGCTCTCACTTATATCTGCCGATGTTCCGCTCTCAGGCTGGAACTCCTCCTGGCCGTTCACATTCTTTTTCAGGTTGCCCTGTCCAAGCGCAAATATCATTATGACTGCGACGACCACTCCTATTCCGCTCTCGACGAGTTTCATTCTGCGGTGATGCCGCTGTCTGTATATCTTTTTTCTATAATCAGTGTTATTATTCTTAGTCACCTTCGACCTCCGAATTAACTAACTTTCATGTCTTTCGCAAAATATCCTATGATAGTATAGCAATTAATGATAAAATAATCAAGAACGCCGCGTTTTGTGAACCTCATTGTTGCCATACAATTTTTTCCGTGTTACTATTTCACATAGGAAAGTTCAATGTTTTTGCGGATTTCAGCATACAACTCAAACACAACATATTTATAGAAGAGGAGAACACGATGAACACTACAGCACGTACAATAGACTACAAGGGCGAGACTTGTATTGAACTTATATCAGGCGATTACCGTGCACTGATCGCACCATTTAACGGGAGCAACATTATGAAGATGGAGAACACAGCTCTGGATATTGATATATTCAGGAACGATCCTTCCCTGACTCCTGCACAGCTCAAAGCAGCAGCAGAGATCTACGGAATGCCTACCCTGTATCTCCCTAACAGACTGTCACACGGCAACTTAAGAACCTCCGATGCCATGTATCATTTCCCATGCAATGATCCTCTCGGCAACCATCTCCACGGTTTCCTTCATCTCAGAAACCACAGCATAGAGAGCGTGTCAGTGGATGGAGACAAGGCCATCGGCAAGACTTCATATGTATATGATGAGAAGGATGAGTTTTTCACTACATACCCTGTGAGCTTTAGAGCAGACTTCACATTCACTCTTGCTCCGGACGGTATGCACTACGAGTTCACACTCACCAACCTCTCCGACAAGCAGATGCCATACGGCGTATGTAACCACGTTGCATTCAAGGGGCCTTTCACAAGCACAGGAAAGGGCGAGGATGTACGTCTCTGTGTACCTGTTGGAGACAAATGGGAGCTTGATGAGCACGCTATCCCTACAGAGAAGAACCTTCCTATAACAGATTACGATCTCCAGTACAAGAACGGAACCATGGTACCTGTTCTGAAGGACATCGACAACGATCTCTACACAGCGGAGATGAACGAGCTGGACGGCAAGCCTTTCTACGGAGTATACGCAACTGATGTTGCCACAGGCAAGAAGGTCTGCTATGAGGTTGACGACACAATGAAGTTCTGGATCATGTGGAACGATCACGGCGACAAGGGTTACTTCTGTCCTGAGCCAATGAGCTGGAATATTGACGCTCCAAATCTCTCAGGAGCACCGGAGATCACAGGCTACACAGAGCTTGCTCCAGGCGAGTCCAAGACAGTAAAAGAAAGAATATTCACAATGGCATAAAACATGACATTTTCTATGGAACGGTCTCTCGGCGGAGGCCGTTCTTTCATATTATTAATTTTTCCCCTGTCTCGTTGTTTTTCTCCCCCCAGTATAATAAAATTATTATAATACCATATGCAAGGAGGGATTCTATGAAAAAAATACTTAGATTTTTACTAGTTTTCGCGGCAATGTTCTGTATGACATGCTTCACAGCATTTGCAGAAGATACCGACGATCCAGACACATACTATCTGGAGTTGGATGCAGCAGGAGGACAGTTATCAGGGGAGACTTCCACTGTGATAAGCAGCCCATCAGCAGAATTTACGACTGTTGACCTGTCAAAGTACAAGCCGGAGAAAGACGGCTTTACATTCACAGGATGGTACAATGACAAGACAAAGGTCACCAGCATTGACACATCATACTTCCAGTCTACAAACCGTATAAAGCTGACAGCGATGTACACCAAGGACAGCTTCTCCGGTTCAGGGCTCACCTTCACACTGAATGCAAATGGAGGCAAGCTCGGAGATGCGGACAGCGGAACATATGACTTTGATGTAGCAGGATCAGGATATGGCGTGGCACTGAACGACTACCCACCGACCCGTGAGGGCTATGAGTTCAAGGGCTGGAACACGAAGTCCGACGGATCAGGCAAGACCGTGAACATCATATACACCTCTTCCTTTGAGAAGGCGGCAGATAACGGATATGAGTATTCCGATACTGATGACTCATCGGCTAAAAGAAACCTGGTATTTTATGCGATGTGGAAATCAGACTCTGCTCCTACAGGCACCATCAGCATGGGCGATAAGAACTGGAACGGTCTCCAGGATGTATCATCATTTGAGCAGTATTACAACAAGACCCAGAAGGTTACCATCACCTGTGACAACAACTCCGACCCTTCCATCACAGTCGGCTACCTGATAAGCGACTCAGCTCTGTCATCGGACGATCTGGGTGCAGCAACATTTACCGAGTATAAGAAAGCATTTTCCATAAAGGACGAGGGCAAATATGTTGTATACGCAAAGCTTTCATCAGAGGACGGCAAAACAACATACTTATCCACAGATGGCTTCATCATCGACACACACGCGCCAAAGGTCACAGGAATCGCCGACGGAGAGACTTACTGCCTGTCAGCCGTGATGACCGTGAAGGAATCCCATCTGGCAAAGGTCACAGTGAACGGCGAGGAGAAATCCCTTGACGACGATCACTCACTTGCTCTGGAAGCCACAGATGGTGAGCAGACCATCATCGTATCCGACAAGGCGGGAAATGAAACCAAATTGACTGTAACAGTAAACAAGAAACACACCGCAGAAACCGACGACGGTGACTGCACGACACCTCAGAAATGCCGCTACTGCGGTGAGATCGTCGTAGAGGGCAAGAGCAGCCACGACCTCGGCAACTGGACAAGTGATGGCAACGGCAAAACCCATTCCCGCAAGTGCAAGAACAAGGGCTGTGGATATAAGGTCATCCAGGACTGCTCCGGCGGAACCGCAACATGCCAGAAGAAGGCAGTGTGCTCTGTGTGCGGCAAGAGCTACGGCAAACTCAGCACAACGAACCACACAGACCTTAAGAAGACTGATTATGTAGCAGCAACCACCTCCAGCAAGGGCAATATAGAATACTGGTATTGCTCAGCCTGCAAGAAATATTTCAGCAACAAGGGCTGTACAAAGGAGATAAGCAAGGCTGACACAGTCATCGACAAGGCAGCACCCGAGATTATCGGCGGCAAGGGAAGCAAATGGAGCAAGGCCAGCAAGAACACTATCAAGTTCAGATCGAACGCTGAGTACGCTGACTTTGTCTGTGTCCTCATAGATGACAAGGAACTTGACCCTTCATATTACAACAAGAAAGAGGGAAGCATCATAATCGAGCTCAAGACGAGCTATCTTGAATCCCTCTCGGTCGGAAGCCACACCATAACCATCAGATCCAAGACCGGAGATGCTGTGACAACATTTACAGTGTCCAAGAAGGAGACTTCCACAACCACACAGACAACTACCAGAGCCACAACCGAGGCGACAACGGCAAGTACGACCGAGGTCACCACAGAGTATAGAAATACATTTACCCCTGTGACGACCGAGGCGACCACAACTGAGATATCCACGATAGAGCGTACCACAACCGAGACGACCACTGAGGTCACAACAGAAAAGAGCACACTCACCGTGGGCAGCTACGCTTCCACTGATAAGAGTAAGAGTAAGGTACATAACCTTCAGCTCATAATCCTTATAACAGTGCTTGCGACCATTCTAGTCTCGTTTGTGATAATCATAATTTCAGGTATGAAGAAGAAATAATACCGAAAAGTTCAATAAGGCAGCACGTCAGGACAACCTGACGTGCTGTTTTTCTATGTTTTTCCATGTGACAACGTTTTCACTTAAAATAACGTTTTTATCTGTTTTTACCCACATCCCACACTCAATCCAGCCATATATAGTTTCATTTTTATGCATAGATTGTGCATGTGACAACGTTTTCACTCTTTTCTTTTGATTTCCAGCATTTACAAGCATATATTGCATACATACCCGATATGAAAACGGGAAATTAAAAAAAGAGAGGAAGAAGATTATGAAGAAACAATTGGCAACATTACTCGCAGTCACAGCACTTGGAATTGGAGTTCTGTCAGGATGCGGTGTGAGCGCAGCATCTAACTCAACCGGCAGCTCATCTGACTCAGCGGGCGCTATTGAGATAACGAACGTATCCTACGACCCAACCAGAGAGCTATACGCAGCGTACAACGATTTATTTGCAAAGCACTGGAAAGAGGAAAAGGGACAGGACGTATCAGTTGTTCAGTCACACGGTGGTTCAGGAAAGCAGGCGCTTGAGGTGGCAAATGGGCTTCAGGCCGATGTGCTTCTCGCATGGGAGAACGAGGCGTTCCTCTCACTGGATGAGCATCCTGGTGAGTACGAGATCGTGGTTCCTTCCGTATCTATACTGTGCCAACCTACAGTCTCAGTAGTCGACGAGGTGGTTGACAAGAGAGGCACAAGGGATGTCGCAACCGAATATCTGAACTACCTGTATTCCGACGAGGCACAGAAGCTTGAGGCAGAGTGGTACTACAGACCATCAGATCAGGATATCCTGAAGCAGTTCGAATATCAGGGACAGAGCAACACCATATCGGAGCTGCCACAGGACGGCAAATGGATCATAACAAATGTTGACCTCACAGACATATCACACTTCGGAGGCTGGACAGAGGCCAGCAAAAAGCATTTCGCGGACGGAGGGCTCTTTGACTCCATATACGAGGAAAAGAATTAATTTGAAATGGCAGTCTGGCGGGAAATCCAGATAATACATACAGGAAAGGAATGACTGAGACATGACACATCGGCACACACACGCAAAAAAGAAAAGTAAAAGCATCATACCGGGATTCGGTTTGTCATTTGGAATAGTAATGGCAATCCTCGGAATTATAGTGGTGATCCCCCTGTGCTCTCTGGTGGTATTCTCAGCCAGACTGTCACTATCCGAATTCTGGCAGACCATCACCAGACCGAGAGTTCTGTCCAGCTACGCCGTAAGCCTGTCCACAGCGGTTGCAGGCATAGCTCTCACCCATCTCACGGTACAGAACGGCTGGGTAGGAAGGATATTTGCCAGATTCGGTATAGATATCGCGTATACACGGATAGGTATAACCATAGCTTTGGTGTTCATTGGAATACCATTCGTCGTGAGAAGTGTCCAGCCGGTTCTCGAAAAGGTTGACAGGGAATACGAGGAAGCAGCCGCCATGTTCGGAGTCTCCCGTATCCAGATATTCTTCCGTGTCATCCTGCCCGAGATACTTCCGGCACTGATCGCAGGTTTCACCATGGCATTTGCCAGAAGCCTGGGGGAATACGGAAGCGTCGTGTTCATAGCGGGCAACACTCCATATGAAACTGAGATAACCCCTCTGCTCATCATGTCAGAGCTGCAGGAATACGACTACGCAAGTGCAACCTCGATAGCACTTGTGATGCTTGCGATAGCATTTGTCATACTGCTTGTCAACGCATTTATCCAGAGCCGCACATCAAGAATAGTCAGCGGCATAGACTGAAGGGAGGTAACAACATGAACATAAGAAACGACCGTGGCATAATCAAATGGCTCCTCATCGGTCTGTGCGCCATATTCCTCATCGTGGCACTTGTGCTCCCACTGGTGTATGTCATAGTGACGGCGCTCCGGGACGGATGGAATGAGTATGTCACCGCCATATCCGACACCTACGCAGTGAAGTCAATACTTCTCACCTTGAAGGTCGTGGTCATCACGGTGGTGGTCAACACAATTTTCGGACTTTATGCCGCGTGGCTCATAACCAAATTCACCTTCCGGGGCAAAAAGATCATATCAACGCTCATCGATCTGCCGCTTACCATATCCCCGATCATCGCGGGCCTTATATTCGTACTTACATTTGGCAGGCAGAGCTTCCTGTATCCATACCTTGAAAAGCTCGGGATACAGATATTCTCACAGATCACACTCCCCCACATACGCTGGGCTCTGCTGTACGGAATTGTACTGTGCTCCGCAAGGGCCATGGGTGAATTTGGAGCTGTGTCAGTTCTCTCGGGACATCTCAGAGGACTCACCAACACCATGCCACTCTATATCGAACTGCTGTACCAGGCATTTGACTTCACAGGAGCCTTTGCCATGTCGTCCATACTGGTCATCATGGCAGTCATCATACTGATACTTAGAAACATACTTGAACACAGAGGAAATAAAGAGGGAGGTATATGATATGAATACACCTACAGATACACATTCATACGTAGAGCTCAGAAACATCAATAAAACATTTGGAGATTACAGGGCATCCGATGATGTCAGTTTCTCCATTGAGAAAGGAAAGCTCATCGGACTTCTGGGTCCAAGTGGAAGCGGCAAGACCACTATCCTCCGCATACTTGCAGGACTCGAGACCGCGGACTCAGGGGACATATACATAGATGGCAAAAAAGTAAATGACATTCCCGCCAGCAAGAGGGAGATTGGCTTCGTATTCCAGAATTACGCGCTGTTCAGATACAAGACAGTGTATGACAATATCGCATTTGGAATGAAGATACAGAAATACCCAAAGTTAGAGATCCGCGACAGAGTAACGGAGCTGATAGAACTGGTTGGACTGAAGGGCCTTGAGAAACGATACCCAAGGCAGTTGTCGGGAGGCCAGCGTCAGAGGGTCGCATTTGCCAGAGCTCTTGCCACCCAGCCACAGCTCCTGCTTCTCGATGAGCCATTTGCCGCTATAGATGCAAAGGTCAGAAAGGAGCTCCGCGCATGGCTCAGGGATAAGATCTGGAACGCAGCTATGAAGCTCAACTACACGCCAAACCAGTCTGCCCGCCAGCTCAAGAATGGAAAAGGCGCGACTGTGGAGAAAACCTACTATATAAATGTGCTCATGACCAGAATGGACTCTGCCACGTCGGACCCATTCTTTACAGAACTGCTGCATGTCATAGAGAGTGAGATCCACAAGAACGGATGCATCCTGTCCAAGGTATGGTATCGGTCCATCTTCTCCGACGACAGGAGATGCAGGTATGAGAACGTGGATTCTGTAATCCGCAGGATGTGCGAGGAAGCGGATGGCCACAACGACGGACTTATTGTCATCGGAAAATGCAACCGCGCAGCCCTGAAGAAGCTCAGCCAGTGCTATCGCAGCACAGTGTATGTCAACAGGGATTCTGCAAACGGCGAGGTGGATGAGGTCATCTGCAACGGTAGCCAGATTGCCAGAACAGCGGTTGAATACCTCATATCTCTTGGACATGAGAATATCGGATATGTGGGAAACTGCAATAACGAGGCCCGCTACAAAGGATATCTTGAAACTCTTCACGATCATGGACTTGATATCGACACGGACTACGTCATCAACACAAAGCTCAGCGAGGTTGAAGGATTTGAGGCCATGGAACACTTCATGAAGTCCGACAAGAGCCCAACCGGAATATACTGTGCCAATGACATAACGGCCATAGGGATGCTGAAGTACCTTGCCAAATGCAAGAACAGGTATTACACTCCTTCCATCATATCCAGCGACGGTATCGAGGAAGCCCAGTACACAACTCCGATGCTGACCACCGTGGAGATATCCAAGACGGACATGGGGCACTTCGCCCTGCAGCTTCTAATGGACAGACTCAAGGGCGGTCACAAGGGAGTCACAAGAATTGAGCTCCAGTGCAAGCTCATCAAGAGAGATAGCTGCACACTGGCAGAAGACAGCAAATGGTGCGAATATTACATTTAATATCCGCACCATTTGTCGTCTGTTCATGTATCCATGTCCATATATTCAGTTTCTGTATTCAATATCTGTATCCAGCAATTATCCTTCTCGTGACTACTCTGTCGTATCATCTGTAGTCGTATCTCCCGTAGTCATAACTGTTCCGCCGAGATACCACTCTCCATCCTTCTCATAACAAATGATATCCATGTCCAGATCATACGGTGAAGTCTGACCCTGGAATGTCATCATTATCTTTCCGGTAACTGGAATGACATAACCCTTTGATATACCTGCTTCCTTCTGGGTCTTTCCATATACAGTGCTGCTGACTGCCGCCAGATCGCTGGACTCTGCCACATGCCCATCACCCATGGTATAGCTGACTGTATATTCTATATTATTTTCTTTATAAGTCTGGAACACAGTGACCAGATCCTTTGACGAATCGCTGTCTATGGTATCAGGATCCATAACACTCTCCACCTTGTCAAGATCCGCTTCCTCAAGGCCCTCCATGTAGGTCTTTATCAGATCCTCGCTCTCTGATTTTCCGGTCATATTTTTCTGACAACTATGTATATCACCACTACTATCACTGCTAACACGATCGCACCAAGTGCTATAAACAGCTTCTTTTTGCCTTCTTTTCTGCTCTCCTCCATAAGCTGTATATCACGCTCGTCCAGCTCCATATCATCCATTCCGCTTCCGCCTACATAATTCTTAGTTTCATTTTTTCCCATAGTAAATAACTCCTATACTGTTTTGATATTACACAGTATAACACAGCATAAGCATCAATTAATTACTCAAATACAGGAATTAATACATTTAGTAATTGTGCAATTTTCACTATAACTTTGTTGTGTTTTAAAGTCTTTTATTATATAATCAGAGTGTATGGCTGACTTTAAGGGAGAATTTAGCACAAGTCGATACAAAAGCGGCTTCAGGGGGGCTGGCATAGCCATCTGGAAGCCTTCACAAAACATTGGAAGGAAGGTATATGCTACATGAAATTTGGTTATTTTGATGATGCCAACAAGGAGTATGTCATCACATCTCCTAGAACTCCTTATCCTTGGATCAACTACCTTGGAACACAGGATTTCTTTTCACTGATCTCCAACACTGCAGGAGGTTACAGCTTCTACAAGGACGCTCGTCTTCGTAGAATCACAAGATATCGTTATAACAACGTGCCTATAGATATGGGCGGACGTTATTTCTATATCAACGACAATGGTACAATATGGAATCCGGGATGGTCACCGGTAAAGACAGAGCTTGACGAGTATCAGTGCCGTCATGGTATGGGATATACAATCATCACAGGTAAGAAGAATGACCTTAAGGCTGAGGTTACTTTCTTTGTTCCTCAGAACTACGCTGGAGAGGTTCAGCAGGTCGTTCTTACAAATGAAGGCTCAGAGGAGAAGACATTCTCATTCTTCTCATTTGAGGAGTGGTGTCTCTGGGATGCACAGGATGACTGCACCAACTTCCAGAGAAACTTCAGTACAGGTCGTGTAGAGGTTGTTGGTTCTACAATCTACCACAAGACAGAGTACAGAGACAGACGTGACCACTTCGCATTCTACACAGTGAATGACGAGATCGATGGTTACGATACAGACAGAGATTCATTCATCGGACTTTACAATGGCTTCCACAACCCACAGGCTGTTGAGGCTGGCAAGTCAAATGATTCATTTGCTGATGGATGGTCGCCTATCGCTTCACACTACAAGAAGATCACTCTTGCTCCAGGCGAGACAAAGACTCTTGTATTTATACTTGGATATGTTGAGATGCCTGTTGACCAGAAGTTCGAGGCAGACGGCAAGACTATCAATAAGGTAAAGGCTCTCGAGATGATCGAGAAGTACAACACTCCTGAGAAGGTTGCTGCAGGTCTTGAGGAGCTCAAGGAGCACTGGAACAGACTGTTGAGCATTCTCAACGTTAACACACCTGATGACAAGGTTAACCGTATGGTCAACATCTGGAATCAGTATCAGTGTATGGTTACATTCAACCTTTCACGTTCAGCTTCATACTTCGAGTCAGGTATCGGCCGTGGTATGGGATTCCGTGATTCCAACCAGGATGTGCTTGGATTTGTTCATCAGATCCCTGATCGTGCAAGAGAGAGAATCATCGATATAGCTTCAACACAGTTCCCAGACGGTGGATGCTACCATCAGTACCAGCCACTTACCAAGAAGGGTAACGCAGATATCGGTGGAGACTTCTCAGATGATCCATTATGGCTGATCCTTTCAGTTTCAGCTTATATCAAGGAGACTGGCGACTGGGGCATCCTTGACGAGATGGTTCCATATGACAACGATATGTCAATTGCAAAGCCTATGCTTGACCACCTCAAGGTTTCATTCTACAAGATCGTGAACAACCTTGGACCACACGGACTTCCACTTGCAATGAGAGCTGACTGGAACGATTGTATCAACCTTTCATGCTTCTCAGATACACCAGGTGAGAGCTTCCAGACATACACCAACCCTAAGTTCGCTGCTGAGGGTGGATACTCAAAGGTTGCTGAGTCAGTTATGGTTGCTACACTCTTCACATATGCAGGTCCTAACTACGTTGCTATCCTTAAGCACCTTGGAATGGACGCTGAGGCTGATGCTGCTCAGGCTGAGATCGACAAGATGAAGGCCAACATCATGGAGTCAGCATGGGACGGCGACTGGTTCCTCAGAGCTTACGATGCAAACGGTGAGAAGATGGGATCCAAGGAGTGCGAGGAAGGTCAGATCTTCATCGAGCCACAGGGATTCGCTATCATGTCAGACATCGGTAAGGATCAGGGCTGCGACAAGAAGACTCTTGCTGCAATCGATGAGAGACTTAATACACAGCACGGACTTGTACTCAACAACCCAGCATTTACAAAGTATTACATCCAGTATGGTGAGATTTCTACATACCCAGGTGGATACAAGGAGAATGCCGGAATCTTCACACATAACAATGCATGGATCATCTGTGCTGCTGCTTACGCAGGTGCCGGTGATCAGGCATTTAAGTACTACTCAGAGATAGCTCCAGCTTTCACTGAGGAGACATCAGATATACACAAGACTGAGCCATATGTATACGGCCAGATGATCGGTGGTAAGGATGCCGGATCTGATATCGGCAAGCCGGGCAACCACTTCGGTCAGGGTAAGAACTCATGGCTGACTGGTACTGCTGCTTGGAACATGGTAGCTATATCACAGTACATCCTTGGTATCTCAGCAGACTTCGATGGTCTGAAGATCGATCCATCAATTCCTGCTGCATGGGATGGAATGACAGCTACACGTCAGTTCCGTGGTGCTACATACGACATCAAGGTTTCTAACCCAGCTCACATCAACAAGGGCGTTAAGAGCGTACTCGTTGATGGCAACGCTATCGAGGGCAACGTTATCCCAGCATTTGGCGATGGCAAGACTCACTCAGTAGAGGTTGTAATGGGCTAATATAGACCGTGGATTATAAAGCACATTTAAGAAAATATACGTAAGTATATAGTGCAAAAGCCCCACAATATCTATTTTAGATATTGTGGGGCTTTTTTGTTTATATGACCTATCTTCTTCATCCCGCCACGGGATTGTCGCAAAACGCTGTGTTATCCTCGCAAAAGATACAAATTAACAACCTGTCCAACCCTCCATCTACTGTATAAGCAGCATCGGATCCACAGGATTGCCGTCCTTCTCGACTGCAAAATAGAGATTGCTTCCTTCCTCGCTGTAGAATCTGCTTGGCTCGCCAACGGTTCCCACTACCTGGTCGGCATCCAGATGCTCGCCAAGTGCAACCTTCACATCCTGAAGCTGTCCAAGTGTCACGGTGTAGCCGTCTCCAAGCTCAAGCTTGACGTAATTGCCCAGCTCTGGGTTGCTTGAGACCTCCGCTACCTTGCTCTCATATACAGCCTTGACCTCATCGCCCGTCTGCGCCTCAATTACCATTGCAGGGCTGCACTTGTATTCCTTGAGTGTCTCAAAATACACTGTCGTATCCATGCTGTAAGGAATTATCACATTGCCATTTATAGGCCATGATATGCTATCCTTTGGATCGTAATGCAGGCTGTCATTTGAAACTCCTGAAGCTCCAGTCTCAGCACTCTCACTCTCCGCTGTGGATGCAGCGGAATCCTCTATGGTATTATCCGTCTCAATATCTTTCTGCTCTGATGTACCTTCATCCGACACTCCGCTGTTCTTATCATTTTTCTTATCGTTCAAAGCTTCCTTCGCATCGGCTTCCGTCGTACTGTCATTCGGCGTATTCTGTCCTATTGTTATGGTCTTCTCCTTTGAATTGGTCTGTGCGTTATAAAGTCCGAGCACTGTCACAAGCACTGCCATGCCTGTGATGAGCGAGATATAAAATATATTCTTCTTTATGCCGCCCAAAAATTTCTTCATATTCATCACCTCATCTGTATCATGTCCACTTATTGGCACTTATATACAGATGATTTGAATGTGTAAATATTTTTTATCAACCTTTATTTTGCAATCTCTATTCCAGTATAATAATACCTGAGGATCTGATCATACTTCTCTCCATTTTCCGCCAATACAGACGCCCCATACAGTGACATTCCCAGAGAATCTCCAACGCCCACCGTTATGATCCTGTATCCATCCTTAACCTTATCTATGTGTATATTCGTCGAGGCAAGTCCCAGTTGTTCTTTGAAAACATCAGCCTCCAGCTCGCTCCCAAATACATTTATGGTCTGTGCAAATCCAGATTCTGTGGCTGTCATAACCTTGACCTCATCCGTCATATTGTCAGCGTCTATCCATTTTCTGAATATCTTCTGAAGCCTGTCCCCGCTGTATATCTCAGTGGTCGAAAAGTCCTCCGCCATCTGATCCACATCACTTGCCACCTGCCTGAGATACGGTATGTCATGCCCATATATTTCCTGTGCACTCACAGTATGCCCTGTACTTATCATATGATACGCCGGAAGTATTACCTCTCCACCGTATTTCATAACCTGTCCACCGGTCGCATACACCGCCTTCTCCGCCCTTCTCATTATCCCGGAGCACTCGCCTCCCCATTTCTTCTTGAGCTGCGATTCCGTATATCTTATCTCCCGGAGCTGGGACTCATTTATAAGATTCTTTGTCTGCCCCTGTGTGGCGGAATTTCTGTCATTTTCATCCATCTGGTAATAGATTCCGGTCCTAACCACAACTGCGACCGCCTTGAGCATTTCATCGCTCCATTTGTCACTCATCATTCCCGCCAGCGTCGATGCTGTATACTCTTCCACATCCACGAGGGAATACTCCCCATTATCATAAATACACACATTGCGTCCGCTTTTTGCCGATCCGTCAGTGTTATCTCCCCCAACCGCCTTGTCGTATATTCCTGATATTATGTAAGCAAGTGCCATAGCACACGCAATCCCTATAATGATCGTCTTTGCATTCCTCATTTCACCCTCCCGCATTTTTATACCTCTTATATATATATCGTTTTTACACTGCTCATATACCCTTTTTACTGAGAAATCTTAACGCAAATTTTAGTCGTATCGTTTATTGACAAATGCAACATGACATAATATGATAATAGCGTATTCAAGATTAACGGTTCGATTGCTATATAAGGTAAGCTTTTCTTTGGAGTATTCTCTATAAGGTATATTGTAGTGTTTTCATTGAGTACAAATTTTCATTTTTAGGAGGTACTCGTGATGAAGAACGGTACAGTTAAGTGGTTCAACGGAGAAAAGGGTTATGGATTCATCTCAGATGATGAGACAGGAAAGGACGTATTTGTTCATTTTTCAGCAATCAACTCTGATGGATATAAGACTCTTAACGAGGGACAGAAGGTTACATTTGACGTAGAGGCTGATCCTAAGGACGCTTCTAAGGAGAGAGCAACTAACGTAACAGTTGTAGCTTAATTCACATATAACCATTAACACAAGAACAGGCGCTATACAGATCTTTGATCTATATAGCGCCTGTTTTTTATTGCTTGTTAATATCACGGTTTCCTCACGGCTTCCCGTTACGCCCTGCTTCCGAGAGCCTTCTTGCGGGCTCTGTATTTCGCTCTTATGTATCTGCCAGCTGCAGACAGCTCTGTAGTCTTCCACCTGCTTGTTTTCTTCGTCTTAGACGAAAGCAATGAACACGACTCATTCTTGTTGCTGAGACTCCAGCAGAAATAGCTGACATTCGCCTTGTTGAGTCTGGTCAGCCATTTGCCGGTGTAGGCTTTGCTTATGCCTCCATCGCCGCTTGCCGCGGACATTCCGAACTCTGTGACTATGACCGCTATCCCCTTCTTCCTTGCGTATGCAAGCTTCGCAGGAAGATACTGGTTGTGGCTCCACTCATTTGCATAGAAATGGAGTGAGTACATTATATTCTTGTAGCCCTTGATAGGGTTATCCGCAACCTCATTGTGTGTGCCATCCGAACCGAGCTGGGACCATGTCGGCGTTCCCACTACGATGATCGCCTTCTTGTCATACTTTCTTATGACCTTTATGACCTGGGACGCATATCGCTTGACAGTCTTCCAGTCGCAGCCATTTGGCTCATTGCATATCTCATAAATGATATTTTTCTGTTTCTTATACTTCTTCGCCATAGTTGCAAAGAATCTTCTTGCCTCTGCAACCTGTGTCATAGGATTCCCGTCGTTGAGTATGTGCCAGTCGATGATCACATACATGCCGAGGTCGGTCGCATATTTCACGCCCTTGTATATCTGATTTCGAAGTGCCGCTTTGCTGCCGCCCGCGCAATAGCCGTTGTATTCAGATGTATACATGGCAAGTCTTACCGCATTAACTCCCCAGTCGTCTCTCAGAGTCTTGAACGCCGCCTTGTTCACATAAGGATATCCCACATCCCAGTTGATACCGTGTGTGCTGATTCCCCTGAGCTGGAATTTCTTGCCTTTGGCATCCACCAGATCTGCCCCCTTCACAGACAGTCTTCCATGTGTCGCCACCGGCGTCTTTACCTTCGTAGCTGCAAATGCATCACAGTTCGGCTGTACGGCAACCGCTGTAAATATCATTGCAAATGCGAGCAGCAGAGCCGTGAGTCTGTGTCTCAATTTTCTACCTTTCATATGTTTATAACCCCCTTTTCATCACAACGTAACATATATATATCATAACATAGGCGCGGATGTATTAACAGATGCAAAATAAAAACGGACACCATACGATCCTTACCATATGATGTCCGTCCTTTATTTTGTTATTTCATTCTATCTGATAATTACTTATCAAGGGAAACCTTAACCTTCTTAAGCTTCCAGATCTCCTTTGCATACTCCTCGATAGTTCTGTCTGATGAGAACTTTCCAGCACATGCTGTGTTGAGCATAGCCATCTTTGCCCAGCCCTTCTCATCCTGGTATGCCTTATCAACCTTCTGCTGAGCCTCTGCATATGAATCGAAGTCCTTAAGGATGAAGTATACATCTTCCTTTGTAAGAGAATCATAGAGATCTCTGAATCTGTCCGGATCATCCGGTGCATAAGTACCATCGATAAGCTGTGTGAGAACTCTTCTTACAGCCTGGTTGTTATTGTAGATATCCATTGGGTTGTAGCCGCCCTCGCGCTCATACTTCATAACCTCTTCTGCTGAAAGTCCGAAGATAAATGCGTTCTCGATGCCAACTTCCTCAACGATCTCTACATTTGCTCCATCCATGGTTCCAAGTGTAGGTGCACCGTTCAGCATGAACTTCATGTTACCTGTACCTGAAGCCTCTCTTGAAGCTGTTGAGATCTGCTCTGATACATCTGCTGCTGCGAAGATGATCTCGGCATTGGATACTCTGTAGTTCTCTATAAATACAACCTTGATCTTGCCTTCGATTGAAGCATCGTTGTTGACAACATCTGCAACTGAGTTGATGAGCTTGATGATAAGCTTAGCTCTCTTATATCCTGCTGATGCCTTTGCTCCAAAGATGAATGTTCTTGGGTACATATCGAATTCTGGCTCTGTCTTCAGTCTGTTATACAGATGCATAACATGAAGGATGTTCAGAAGCTGTCTCTTGTACTCATGAAGCCTCTTAACCTGTACATCGAAGATTGAACGAGGATCTACATCCACATTGTTGTGCTCCTTGATGTACTTTGCAAGACGGATCTTGTTCTGGTACTTGATGTTCATAAACTCATGCTGGCACTTCTCATCGTTCACATATACCTTAAGCTTCTTAAGGTGTGAAAGATTGGTTATCCACTCGTCACCGATCTTGTCTGTGATCCAGTTTGCAAGAAGTGGGTTAGCATGAAGCAGGAAACGTCTCTGAGTGATACCATTTGTCTTGTTGTTGAACTGCTCTGGTCTCATCTCATAGAAGTCCTTAAGCTCTCTCTCCTCAAGGATCTTGGTATGAAGAGCTGCAACACCGTTTACTGAGTAAGAACCTGCAATTGCAAGATGAGCCATCTTAACCTGGCCATCGTACAGAACTGCCATATTCTTAACCTTATCCTGGTTGCCTGGATACATCTCCTGGATCTTGAGAACGAATCTTCTGTTGATCTCCTCAACGATCTGGTAGATACGTGGAAGCAGTCTTGAGAACAGCTCGATAGGCCACTTCTCAAGTGCCTCTGCCATGATCGTATGGTTGGTGTATGCACATGTTCTTGTTGTAATATCCCATGCGTCATCCCACTCAAGGCCTTCCTCATCCATGAGGATTCTCATGAGCTCGGCAACTGCTACTGTTGGATGTGTATCATTCATCTGGAATGTTACCTTCTCTGGCAGCTTGTGGATGTCCTTGTTGAGCTCCTTGAACTTGAGGATTGCTCTCTGAACTGAAGCTGAGATGAAGAAATACTGCTGTCTCAGTCTGAGCTCCTTACCTGCGTAGTGATTGTCATTTGGATAGAGAACCTCAACGATAGTCTTTGCAAGGTTCTGCTGCTCTACTGCCTTCTCATACTCACCCTTGTCAAATGAGTCAAGGCAGAACTCCTGGATTGCCTCAGCATCCCAGATTCTAAGTGTATTTACAACGTTGTTGCCATAACCGATGACTGGAAGGTCATAAGGTACGGCACGAACTGACTGATATCCATCCTGTATAAAGTAGTTTCTGCCATTCTTGTTCTCAACTCTGACATATCCACCGAACTTAACTTCAACAGCGTACTCTGAACGCTTAACCTCGAATGGGTTGCCATCCTTGAGCCAGTCATCCGGCATCTCAACCTGATATCCATCCTTGATGCCCTGCTTGAACATACCATACTTGTATCTGATACCACAACCGTATGCAGGATAACCAAGTGTTGCCAATGAATCAAGGAAACAAGCTGCAAGACGTCCGAGACCGCCATTACCCAGAGCGGCATCAGGCTCCTGATCCTCTATAAAGTTCAGGTCAAATCCTAACTCGTCAAGTGCTTCCTTAACTGCATCGTAGTAAGTCAAGTTGATAAGATTGTTACCGAGTGCTCTACCCATAAGGAACTCCATAGACAGATAATAAACTGTCTTGACGTTCTTCTTCTCATACTCCTTGTGTGTAGCAATCCATCTGTCAATGATGTCGTCCTTTACTGCGTAGCTGACTGCCTGGAATACCTGCTGTGGAGTAGCCTCCTCGATAGGCTTGCGGAAAAGGGTCTTTACGTTAGTAATGACTTCCTTCTTGAAGCCTTCCTTATCGAAATCTGCTAACATCTTCATCTGATTCATTCCCTCCTTGGATAAATAGATATAATTTTTTCCATTTTCACTGTTTCATTCTATCATCAACCTTTTTTTTTAACAATACATGAGAAAAAATTTGTTAAATAACACTATAAAATTAGACTATGGTCAAATAGAATTTGCAGTTTTTTTACATAAAAGGCGATAAATGTCTGATAATATCGAGATTAATCGGGGGTTCTAGCGTTTTCAATGATTACCAGAATATTGTAAATGCACCACGTATACGATATAAAACCCCTGGGAGAGGCAACTCCCAGGGGTTTTATATCTAACTTCGTCCGTATCCACTCGGCATGCAGCACACGCAAGGCATACCGCCCATGCAGCACGACATGAGAGCACATATGGTACAAAGGTTGTTGCAAAACTTTCCGCCGGTCGGCATATCCATTCCATACCCGGCACCTCTGTCCATGTACCACTGACGGCCGCTCTTGATGGACTCATATGCCTGACGGTATTCCTGATTGCCCGGCTCAAGCTCCATTGCACGCTTCAGCATCTCCATGGCTCTTATCTGATTGCCAAGTCCGGCGTTGCACACGCCACTGTAATAGTGCCACTTGGCATCGTGATTCTCTATCTGATTGAGGACGTTCTTCGCCTCCTCATAGCTTCCGCTGTTCATATAGTTCTTCGCGGCCTGAAAATATCTGGAATCTTTATCATTCGGATCGTAGTCATTCTGTCTCTGATAGCCACCGAAACCAAATGGGCCAAATCCTCCGAAACCGCCAAATGGATCATCATACTGTCCGTAGCCTCCTGACGAACCGCCGTAAGAACTTCCACCATACGGACCATATGAACCGCCAGATCCATAACCGCCGCCGTAGCCCTGCGAGCTTCCAGTTCCATACCCACCAGCACCACCATAACTTGCACGGTCAGCCTCGCCGCTCACTATGGACTTGTAAGCCTGCTGTATCTCCTTGAACTTTTCCTCAGCCTCATCCTTGTGAGGATTGTTGATATTCGCATCCGGATGATACTTCCGGCTCAGCCTTCTATATGCTTTTTTTACTTCTTCTTCGCTGGCACCTCTTTTGAGTCCCAGCACCTCGTAAGGATCTTTCATAATTTATTCCTCATCGCCGCATCTTCTATTTGTAGTCGAATAATATGCTTCCCATATTCCTGAGTATATTATGTTCCTGAGTATACCTACATTTTCAATAATAGGAAGCATCTCATACTCTTTTGCAAGTGGTGCCACCATCATCATCAGAACATCCTTCGTCCACTCTGCAAGCTCCTGCCATTTGTCCTGTTCTATGGTTTTATCCACACCCACTGATTGTACCTCAACACCCAGCTCATGCGCAAGCCTGCACACGAATGGATTGTAATTTCCGGCACCTATATCCTTCTCTATATCGTCATACGCGTCCATTATGTAGACAAATTTGCCCAGATAATAGCCTATGGTGCGGAGATATGATTCCCACTCATCATGTTTCGGGGCACATATCTCTGCCATTATATTGCCGAAATGCCCTGACAATGCATCCATGTCATCGGATCCCACCTCCTCAAGCTCACTTATCGCCTTGAGGTTCTCCGCAATAACCTGGATCTTCTGTTGATAATCTTCCTTGAGCCTCCTGCCATTTTGTCCTGCGAGCAGTACATCCGCATACAGCTTTCGGGTAAGCATATGCTCATCATCCCAGTCATCTATACATTTATAATAGGTAAGGATCACGTTCATATCAGCAACATAATCTGTGTACTCGTTCTGTACATAAGTATGCTTCGATGTCGGGTGTGCGATACATCTTCTGCTGCCCGAGTGCTTCTCCGGTTCGTACAGTCCCGTCAGAAGAAGGACCAGAAATGTCATATCATAGCTGAGACTTATCTGTCCTCTGGCACCATATCTGTCCTTCAGCGATTTGCACAGGCCGCAATAATACTTACGGTATTCATCATATTCTTTCATCTTAAGCTCAGGCTGGTTCACCACTATATATCCAAACATCTCTCAATCTCCACACTATATTCCAACATAAGACTTTATCCGTCTGCGCTGTTACTAAGACTTCTTCACAAATCTGTTGCCGCACTTAGGGCATCTGATCTCTATCTTGCCCTTTCCCCTTGGAACTCTGATCATCTGCTGGCATTTGCTGCAGACAAATATCTTGTATTCCTTGCCGGCTTCCTTCTGTTTCTTCGCACGCTTGAATATATTTCTCACGCCTGCGGTGTGCTCCATAAACCATCTGTTCTGAGCCGCGCGCTTGTCATAGTTCTTGGACATGATCCTGACATATCCATATATGAACATGAGAAGTCCAAGGAAATAAAATATCCCTGTCTTGATAAATGCATCCAGCACCATAAATATCAATCCGCCCCAGGTAAGGAATGATGACAACTGATCGTTGCCGTACCTGGATCTCATAAATCTTATAAATTTGTCTTTCATAATTCACCATTCTCCTCGCAAATTCTTACATTGTCTCCAGTTTCTCTGCGGATTCCTGGAGCTGTCTGTAGGCTTCCTTCATCCTGCCCATCTCCACGTCATCTACATGATTCATGTCTGTTCGTGTCACAAGCTTCCTCAGATACTCGCAGTCGCTCTTGATCCGTTTCATCTCCTTCTTGTCGAGCTGTGCGCCCTTGGTCTCAAGAAGATTCTCTACCTTATATACATACGCCTCGGCCTCGTTCATAATGTCTTTGAACTCTCTGGCTCCAGCCACATCATCCTCGTACTTCTTCGCATCCTCCCTGGCTCTGCGGATCTCCTCCTCCGAAAGGTTGGTGCTGGATGTGATCACTATCTGCTGTTCCACACCCCTGCCCAGATCCTTAGCTGAGACCTTGAGGATACCATTTGCATCCATGTCAAATGTGACCTCGATCTGAGGAACGCCCGCCATGGCTCTCTTGATACCACTGAGTCTGAAGTTGCCTAGCAGCTTGTTGTCCCTTGTGAAATGCCGCTCGCCCTGGTATACCTTGATCTCGACATCCCTCTGGAAATTGCCCGCCGTGGTAAATATCTTTGATGCCCTGGTCGGAATGGCAGAATTTCTCGGAATGATGACATTTGCCACGCCTCCAAGGGTCTCAATGGACAGCGAAAGAGGTGTCACATCCATGAGGAGAATGTCATTCACCTTGTTCGACACGGTGAGCTCGCCGCTGAGCTTGCTTCCCTGGACCGCCGCACCCATGGCAACGCACTCGTCCGGGTTCATATTCTTGGATGGCTCCCTGCCGGTTATGGCACGAACCTTATCCACAACCGCCGGTATACGGGTGGAGCCACCCACCAGCAGCACTTTGTCTATCTGATTTCTCGTTATGCCCGCATCGGATAATGCCTGGTTTACAGGTCCCGCCGTTCTCTCCACCAGGTCATAGGTGAGCTCGTTGAACTGCTCCCTGGTTATCGTCATGTCTAGATGCACCGGCTGATTCTTCACTGTCGATATAAATGGCAGATTGATGTGTGCAGTCTGCGCAAATGAGAGCTCCTTCTTGGCATTCTCACAGGCTTCCCTCACTCTCTGGGATGCCGTGATATCCTTCGCCAGATTGACCTTTGTCTCCTTTTTAAAGGTCTTGATGACGTAGTCCAGCAGCCTCTCATCAAAATCATCTCCGCCTAGATGATTGTCTCCCGCGGTGGCAAGAACCTCTATGACGCTGTCCCCTATCTCTATAACAGACACGTCAAATGTTCCTCCGCCCAGATCGTATACAAGTATCTTCTGCGCCTGTCCATTGTCAAGACCATAGGCGAGAGCCGCCGATGTAGGCTCATTTATGATTCGAAGCACATTCAGTCCCGCTATTCTTCCGGCGTCCTTTGTGGCCTGTCTCTGGCTGTCGTCAAAGTAAGCCGGAACTGTTATGACTGCATCAGATACCGGTCCGCCCAGATAACTCTCAGCATCGCTCTTCAGCTTTGCAAGTATGATGGCGGATATCTCCTGCGGCGAATAGTCCTTGCCGTCTATCCTCTTTCTGTATGTTGTTCCCATCGCTCTCTTGATGGATGTGATAGTTCTGTCCACATTCACAGTCATCTGCCTCCTGGCAGACTCACCCACCAGTCTCTCTCCATTCTTTGTGATGGCTACTATGGAAGGTGTGGTCCTGCCGCCCTCCGAATTCGGTATGACAGTTGGCTGATCGCCCTCAAGCACTGCCACACAGCTGTTTGTTGTTCCCAGGTCTATTCCTACTACTCTGCTCATATATGTCAACCTCTCTGTAATGGTATTCTAATCTACTCATGGGGACGGAGGGGTCAGGCACCTCCGTCCCCATATATTGTATATAATAACCATCACTTATGAACATAATTTGGACAAAAAATAAAGTAAGTATAAAGTTCAGTTAAGAGAGTATAAAAAAAGAGGACGGAGGTTTCTGACCCTTCCGTCCCCGGACTTAATATTCTACTTTGATGCTTTCTCTGCCTTGATAACCGCCTGGAATTCCTTTATATCCTTTGCGATCTCTCCGCTTAATGCCAGCAGGCAGATAAGGTTCGGAATCGCCATGAGCGCATTCGCTATATCTGAGAAGTTCCATACAAGATCCAGTGATATCGTCGCGCCTACGTATACAACGAGCGAGAACACTATCCTGTATATCATATTGTACTTGTGTGACTTGAACAGATACTCAAATGCCTTCTCTCCGTGATACTCCCATCCAAGGATCGTGGAGAATGCGAAGAGCACAATTCCTATAGTTACGAGCCAGCCTCCCACCTTGCCAAGTGCAGAGCCAAATGACAGGATCGTGAGAGCTGCACCTTTTATAACAGTTGAGCAGGCAAATGTTCCATCCTCAGCAAATGTATAATGGTTTCCGGCTGCATCGGTCCATGTACCGGTAAGACTTCCTATGGCCGCCTGACTCTCCTCCACCACAAGCTCACTTGCAAGCTTTGTATTCTCATCCTTGTTGAGTTCATCGGATGAAAGAACCGAAAGCGTCAGGGTATTTGACGAATTGGATGTATCTGTCAGAATGAGCTGGTCATCTGTGAATTCATATGTATAATCCGTCGTGGTAATCTTGTTGTCAGAATCAACAGCCTCCACAGTAACCGCCGTTCCGCTCACCTGATAGCTGCCCTTTGTACTGTTCTCAGTAATACCAAGCACACCCGATGATGCAATACAGAGACCTGTGATGGTGCAGACTACTATAGTATCCCAGAATGTACCTGTCATATTGATGTAACCCTGACGGACAGGATTGTCTGTTGTGGCAGCTGCCGCTGTGATGGCCGCCGAGCCCATTCCGGCTTCATTTGAGAATACTCCTCTGGCAACACCGAATCTCATGGCGTTCATCATAGCTGCTGTGATCGTACCACACAAACCGCCACCGACTGCCTTGACTGAGAATGCCATCTTGAATATCATGACAACTCCTGCCGGAAGATTCTGGATATTGACGATTATTACAATAAGTCCGGCTACAACATAGAATATCGCCATCAAAGGAACAACAACTGATGACACCTTAGATATAGTCTTGATTCCTCCAACTATTATAAGAAGGGCAAAAACCGTAAGTATGATTCCTGTCACATATGTAGGCACGCTGAATGTGCTGCTAAGAGATTCAGATATGGAATTGGCCTGTGTCATATTTCCTATTCCAAATGAGGCGATGACTGCAAAGAGTGCAAACAGCCAGCCCAGCACTGCGCCGAACTTCTTATGCTTGAATGCTTTCTTCATAGTGTACATAGGACCGCCGCTCATCTCGCCCTTGGCATTCACCTCACGGTACTTGATAGCAAGCATACACTCTGAGAACTTGGATGTCATTCCAAATGCTGCGGATATCCACATCCACACCAGTGCTCCTGGACCTCCCGATACCATGGCCGTTGCAACACCAACGATATTTCCCGTTCCTATGGTTGCAGCAAGCGCGGTGGTCAGTGCCGAAAATGGTGACACGTCTCCGGTTCCCCTGCTCTTTGTCCTTGCCTCCTTGCTAAGTGTACTCTTCAGCGCATAGCCGAGGTTCCTCCAGGGAAGAAATCCTGTTCTGATCGTCAAAAATATTCCCGTTCCAACCAGAAGCACCAGCATGACCGGTCCCCAGACAAATCCATCCACCGCCGACACGATCTCATTTAACTTTTCCATACAACCGCCTCCTCTTTCCAGGTTATCCATATCATCCGACCCGGCACTCCCCTCATTTTTTGTCCCGAATCAGTTTATATACCCGTAAATTTACTGTAATTTTGCCACAAAGTCCAGAGTATTGTGGTGTTATGGTTATTTTCCTTTATTAATTAAGTTATGTGGGCGGTTGGCAAAATATTATGTGGTGTGGTGGTCATTTAAAATTCACCGTTATCGGACATATCTCCGCCTTGGTTCCAACCCGCATATCTGGGCCAAACACGCCGACTCCTGATGTCACTATGTTGTGCATGCCGTCAACATTCAGGTAACCGCAGGAATTTTCCCACATCATCGCCACAAGGATGTTGCCTGGGAACATTTGTCCGTCATGGGTGTGTCCACACAGATCCATATCCACACCTGCCGACGACAGCTCCTCCAGCTCCTTTGGCTCATGATCAAGGATTATGATAGGTTTTGATTTGTCCATATTTTTCGTGATCTCGTCTGCGGATACTCTGTCTGTGACTCCATTTCCCGGTCTGTGGGCATCGCGGCGGCCATAGATGTATATGGAATCGTTTATCAGCACTCCCTCGTCACGAAGAAGAGTGATTCCCGCTTTCTCCATAAACTCGTCCATCTCCGGACTGCTGGTCTTCTCCTTCTGTCCGCCAAATGTAAATCCGGCAAGCACCTGCTCCTGTATGTCGTGGTTACCATAGCAGGCATACACTCCATACTTTGATTTGATCCCCCGGAGTATTTTCTCAAGCTCCTCCGGCTGGTCAACGGCTTCCCATTCGTTGTCAAATATATCACCCGCTATCAGCACCAGATCTGCGTCCTGCTTATTTATGGAATTCACTATTCTTTGAACCTGCCTGACGCCTATGTTGTATCCAAGATGAAGATCTGCAACCAGCACTATCTTCATGGAATCCATCTTCTGACCATTCTCATCCCGTGCTTCCTTATTGATGGTCACATCATAAGGCGTCACCCGCACAAGTCTCGCATTTACCACTCCCCAGAATGATATACACATGATGAGTGTTGCGCACACACAGCCTACTATCCTGCGAATCCGCGGCACACATATCTTATCTTTGCTCACTCTGAATACATGAAGCAGTAGGAATCTTCCAAGCTCGGCTATCACTATGAAGAATATCATATAAAGCAGAACACCCAGCCAGTAATTTCCCACCAGCTTCATGCCACGTTTGAACCTTCCCTGTGGCAGGAAGAATGCGATCACCAGCGCCGACGCCAGAAATGCATATAGCACTATCGGGACTATCCAGCCCTTCTTGCCTTTGAGTTTCGGGAAATATGCCTGTACCCAGCCCTTTATTCTCCAGAACAAATATATATTTAACGCTATGTAAAAAGGTGCAATGAAAATTGCTATCATCTTTTTTCTCCTTTGTTTTTCTGACTGGCCAATATACATATTGACGGCAGTCCTTTGTACGATTTATTCATACAATAATATACTCCCAACACCACACATACACAAACTTAATAAATCGTAATTCCACCGTCATCCCCTAATATCCAAATATATTTAAAGAAAGTACAAAATTTTCCTAAATCACATAAAAATAGCCCGAAAGATACAAAATCTTTAAGATTTGTACCTTTCGAGCCGTATTCTCTTGATCAGGGATATTTTTTCCAAAATGCCTGTTTTAAACCCTAATATTATATCCCTTAGTCGTTCTTCTTCACTCCAAGAGTTACCTTCTCACCGTTGATGTTCCACTCTTTGGTGTATCCGTCAACCGAGCCGGTTATGATCTCTGTTGCCATAACGTCGCCGATGATGGCATCCGCATTTGCTGCGATGATGTCATTTGCCTTCTGGCTTCCGTCAGCGTATACAGTGATCTTGTCCATAACCTCGAATCCAGCCTCTTTTCTCATAGTCTGAACCTTGGATACTATCTCACGGACAAATCCTTCCTCAAGAAGCTCCTCTGACAGATTTGTGTCGATAACTACTGTCACACCGCCGTCTGCCTCAGATACGAAACCGTCCATCTGAGCCATGTCGATCAGAAGATCAGCCTCAGTGAGTACGATCTCCTCTCCGTCTGCCTCAAACTTCAGAGCGCCCTCTGCCTTGAGCTCTGCCATGGCTGCGTTGCCATCCAGTGCTGACAGATGCTCCTTGATCTTACCAAGGTGCTTACCGTACTTAGGTCCGACTGTACGAAGCTGTGGCTTGAAGCTGTATGTTGTGTAAGCGCTTACATCATCATCGAACTCAACGTTCTTCACGTTCAGCTCATCCTCGATGATAGCCTTCTCCTCACCGAAAAGCTTCTTGTCAGCCTTGACATACATCTTGCCGATTGGCTGTCTGTTCTTGATATTTGCTGTATTTCTTGCTGCACGTCCCAGAACTACGATCTTCAGGATCTCGTCCATAGCTACCTCGAGCTCTGGATCGATCATCTTCTCATCCACCTCAGGGAATGAGCACAGATGAACTGAGAGAGGTGCATCCTTGTCTATATTTCTAACCAGATTCTGGTAAATATCCTCTGCCATGAATGGGAGCATAGGAGCTACTGTCTGTGCTATAGTAACGAGCGCTGTGTAAAGTGTCATGTAAGCATTTACCTTGTCCTGCTCCATGCCCTTTGCCCAGTATCTCTCACGGCCACGACGGACATACCAGTTACTCATGTCATCCACAAACTCCTCGAGAACTCTTGTTGTCTCAGGGATCTTGTATGCGCCAAGGTTTGCGTCAACTGCCTTGACTGTTGAGTTCAGCTTGGACAGAAGCCACTTATCCATAAGTGACAGCTTGTCGTACTCTAGCTCATGCTCAAGTGGATTGAAGTTGTCTATATTTGCATAGAGTACATAGAACGCATATGTGTTCCACAGTGTACCCATGAACTTTCTCTGACACTCAACAACCGCATCCTCATGGAATCTGTTAGGAAGCCATGGTGCTGAATTGCTGTAGAAGTACCATCTGATGGCATCTGCACCATATTTGTTCAGAGCATCCATAGGATCTACCGCATTTCCCTTGGACTTACTCATCTTCTGTCCGTCCTTATCCTGGACATGTCCGAGAACGATTACGTTCTTAAACGGCGCCTTGTCGAACAGCAGTGTTGAGATCGCCATAAGTGAGTAGAACCATCCTCTTGTCTGGTCAACAGCCTCACTGATGAAGTCAGCAGGGAAGTGCTTCTCAAATATATCCTGATTCTCAAATGGATAGTGCCACTGTGCAAATGGCATTGATCCTGAATCGAACCAGCAGTCGATAACCTCTGTAACTCTGTGCATCTGCTTGCCACACTCAGGACACTTGATAGTTACAGCGTCGATAAACGGACGGTGAAGCTCGATGTCCTCAGGGCAGTTGTCACTCATCGAACGGAGCTCTTCCTTTGATCCGATGGCATGTCTGCAGCCGCACTCACACTCCCAGATGTTCAGCGGAGTACCCCAGTAACGGTTTCTTGAAAGTCCCCAGTCCTGAACGTTCTTCAGCCAGTCGCCGAAACGACCCTTACCGATGCTCTCCGGGATCCAGTTTACAGTGTCATTATTCTTAACCAGCTTGTCTCTGACTGCTGTCATCTTGATGAACCATGTATCTCTTGCGTAGTAGATAAGTGGTGTGTCACATCTCCAGCAGTGTGGATACTCATGCTCGAACTTAGGCGCATCGAAGAGAAGTCCCCTTGCGTCCAGATCCTTGAGTACCTCAGGGTCTGCATCCTTTACGAACATTCCGGCAAATGGAGTCTCCTCAGTGAGGTCACCCTTGCCATCTACAAACTGTACAAATGGAAGATCGTAGTTTCTTCCAACATTTGCATCGTCTTCACCGAATGCAGGTGCGATATGAACGATACCTGTACCATCTGTCATAGTTACATAAGTGTCACATGTGATGAAGTGGCCCTTCTTGTGCTGCTTCTCACATACAGGCTTTACGCACTCATAGAGTGGCTCATACTCCTTGTACTCAAGATCCTTACCGACATATGTCTCAAGAACCTCGTATGCAGGAACTGCTGCCTGATCGTCTGCTGCTTCCTTTGCAAGACCGCCGAGAACCTTGTCTGCAAGCGCCTGTGCAAGATAATATGTGTAGCCGTCTGCTGCCTTAACCTTCACGTATGTCTCATCTGGATTTACACAGAGTGCTACGTTTGAAGGAAGTGTCCAAGGTGTTGTTGTCCATGCGAGGAAATATGCGTCCTCTCCGATAACCTTGAATCTTACTACTGCTGAACGCTCCTTGACTGTCTTGTATCCCTGTGCAACCTCATGGCTTGAAAGAGGTGTACCACATCTTGGGCAGTAAGGCACGATCTTGAAGCCCTTGTACAGAAGTCCCTGATCCCAGATCTTCTTCAGCGCCCACCACTCTGACTCGATGAAGTCATCATGGTATGTTACATATGGGTTGTCCATATCAGCCCAGAAACCTACCTTGCCTGAGAACTCTTCCCACATGCCTTTATATTTCCATACGGACTCCTTACATTTCTGGATAAATGGCTCCAGTCCGTACTCCTCTATCTGCTCCTTGCCGTCGATTCCCAAGAGCTTCTCAACCTCGAGCTCAACAGGCAGACCGTGTGTATCCCATCCGGCCTTTCTGACTACGTTATGTCCCTTCATTGTCTGATATCTAGGGATCATATCCTTGATTACACGTGTGAGAACGTGTCCGATATGTGGCTTACCATTTGCTGTTGGAGGGCCATCATAGAATGTGTATGTTGGCAGATCCTTTGTCTCTTCAACACTCTTCTCAAATACCTGATTTTCTTTCCAGAAGTCCAATACCTTCTGCTCTCTGTTTACGAATTCCAGTTTAGTCGAAACCTTGTCGTACATGTCGTCTTTCCTTTCTGTGATAAATATAAAAAAGCCCTTCGTCGTAATCAGGACGAAGGGCTTTGAGTTCGTTATACCACCTATTACTTACATACTAACATATGCGCTCCCCTTAACGCAGGAAATACGTCAGAGCCTACTTGAGCAAATCTCTTTTGGTCTGCAACTCCAGAGTGATATTCCGAAAGTCTCTACTGTCACCGGGCTCGCACCGCCCCCGGCTCGCTGCTGATCTCGCAGACTCCGTACTGTCTCTGTCATCGTTTTTAACTTATATGATCCAGAAAACCGCCTGTATAAGCCATTTCTGAACCTATCCATTCATTAGTATAGCAAGTATTTGTGGTTTGTCAATCGCAATATGCGCAAATAATTTACTATTCTACTTCTTTATAACCACATTCTTTGTTGTGCTCCATGCAGAATAGTAAGTTGTTTTTCCTACCTTCTTGAAGCTTCTGACTCTCACATAATATTTCTTCTTAGCCAATTTTGCTATTGTGACATTTGACTTTTTAGCTCCGGTCACTTTTACAGTCTTTGCCTTGGCAAAATTGCTCTTTACAGAATACTGTATCTGATATCCTCCTACCTTGGAATTTACCGACCACTTAACAGTCATCTTCTTTCCTGCCTTGTTCGTGGTCTTGGTAACCTTTGACGAAGTGATTCTCATAATGGTTTTCTGATTGCTGTCAGCCGCATTGTAACTTGTCTTGCCTGCCGTCTTGCACGCAACAATCTTATATGTGTATACCGTTCCATTTTTAGCTGACTTATCTGTATAGCTCAGTATTGTGTTTTTGTTTATATTGGCCAGCTTGCTGTACTTTCCCTTTCCAGCCTTTCTGTATACGATATATCCACCAGCTCCATTATTAAGATACATATAAAAATTTCTTACGTTTTTTATATTATCACCATGCATATACAAATACAATTTGTTTTTTATGCATATTTACTACAAAACACGTTCGTATTTATCTAATATATACAAAAATCTCATGGACTGAGAAATCAATCCTCAATCCATGAGATTTATTTTCTAATATACGTAGAGATCATAGTCTACAAGATACCACTTACCGCCAGTCTTTATAACTGTGTATATGATCTCGCCATCTGATTCGTCAGTAGATCCTTTTATCTTGACATCAAGGTCCACCTCGTAGCACTTGTCAACCGTCATGTCGACATCCAGCATGTCAAATGTATCATTTACATCCTTAAGCTTATCCTCGTCATATTCCTTCTCTGATCGGTCCTCGACCTTGATACTCTTGACCTTGCCTACCTCATCTACCATGTCGCTGACCTGCTCGTTGAATGTATCCTTGACATAGTCATCACTGCCTGTATAGTTTCTTATCCTGTTATACAGCTTGTAATATTCCTTGTCCATCAGATCAACCATGGCATCGGCATCGCCTTTTTCATAGGCTGTCACCAGCTTGTCTCCGACCTTCTTGGCACTTCTCTCACCGGAACCACCCGCCAGGATCAGAACAACGACTATTATCGCGATCAGGACTGCCGCTGCGATTCCTCCTATTATTGCTATAAGCTTCTTGTTCACCTTTTTACCCGGCTCCATAACACCCGGAGTCATGCCCGGCTGCTGGCTGTACTGTGGCTGCCCATACTGTGGCTGCCCAAATCCGCCATACTGTCCACCTGTCGACTGGACATTTCCACCAAACTGCTGACCCTGACCGTACTGCGGCTGACCATACTGTGGCTGTCCAAATCCTCCATACTGTCCGCCCATCGGCTGTCCAAATCCACCCGGCTGCTGATTCTGCTGTGGCTGACCCGGGTTCGGCTGCCCTTGTGCACTGTTCTGCACCGGAGAAAATGCGCTCACTCCCGGAGTCGTGAGGACAGTAGTTCCCTCGTCCTCATCGTCGTCCATATCATTAAATCCATTTACGTTATTCTCGTCCATATTTCTCTCCTTATTCTGCTCATCCCTTTTGCTGCTCTGGAACAATAATGTTCCCATAGAATCATGGTAGCATTTTATGTCTGCCATGTCCAACCAAAAACATCACATTACCTCAATTTTTACACTTTATTACCTGTTTTCTTTCGCTATTATGTAATAAAAGGCGTTATGATGATAAACACACAGAATAAAAAACAATCCGCCACGGATACAGATTGTATCCATGGCGGATTCTTCTATTTTTTTTGATATTATCGCTTCTTTACTACAACAGATTTCTTTCCACTCCATGCAGAATAGTAAACCTTGCCATCTATCTTCTTGAAGCTTCGTACTCTGACATAATATCTCTTGCCCTTCACAAGTCGTTTGATGGTCTTACTTGTAACTGAGCCTCCGTTTACATTGGCAGTCTTTGCAGATTTGAACGATGCATTGTCTGCATACTGTATCTGATAGCCGGTGGCCTTGGCTGCCTTATTATATGTAACCTTGGCTTTTCCAGCCGATGCACTTGTGAATTTCTTCAGCTTCACGGCAGGTACATAACTTCCTGTCTTCTCGCCGCCAAATGCCGAATTGTATGTAACATCGCCAAATGTCTTATAGGTCCTTATCTTATATGTATACTTTACACCCACCATCTTAGCTGTGACATCCACGAACGATGTTGCCTCCGGATTCTGAACAACACCTGCTATCGTATATGCTTTTCCATTTACGCCCCTGTAAACAACATATCCCGATGCCGCTTTATACTTCTTCCAGCTTACCTTTATTCCATTTGCAGTGTTGTCAAGGGACTCAACTTTTCTAACTCCCAACTTGATATCAAATGAGAATGTCTTCTCCCCTTCATAGTCGCCCTTGAATTTGATGACAACTTTGGCCTTGCCGATATTCTTGTTATTTGAATATGAAACGCTGTAATTTCCTGCGGCAACCTTTCTGCCCTTTGAGTCTTTGACCTCTACCGCAGGCTTCTTCTCTGTGCCATCAAACTCAACAGCGCTGTATGCAAGCCTGATACTCTTTATCCTGTATATACTCTGAGTTTCCTTGCTGGCTGACTTGCAGTTTTTGCACACATGCACCTTATATCCGTCACTGGTCTGTGATGCCTTTTTCTTAACCGTCCACACCGTCTGATAATCGTGAGGAACTGTGGTCTCCTCGTCGATGATCGTATCCTTTTCTCCGCAGTTATTGTCACATTTTGCCGTCTTGGTTCCCTTCTGCGAACATGTGGCATTTCCATCTGACTCATACTTTGTGAAACTGTGTCCTGTAGCAGGGATCACCTCGGTCTCATATATATCCTCATCCTCAATGTACCTTGTCTTCTCTCCGTTCTCTGTACATGTCGGAGTCTTGGTTATGATCCATCCCTCGTCTTCTCCAGCCCCAAACTTCTGGGTCTTTGACTCAGCATATATCCACTCTGATGAACCTGTATTCTTATATCTGAGATCCAGGGTCACATCTGTGTATGTGTCATTTTCCACAACAGACATGATTCCCTGAATGGTATTTCCATATGCGTCTGTCCATCTTCCGCTGACAAATGGTGTCTTCTGACTCTCATTATTTGCATATGTTATCTCTATATCTCCGGTTACACTGTATCCGTCCTCCGTCTTCTTCACCTTGCATCCTGATATGCTCACAGCGGAGATATCGTACTCGTTCTCTACCTCTGCCTCCACCTTCTCAGGAGTGATCGTCACGCTTCCTGTTTGCTGCGACGCAAGGCTGATCCTGAATGTATAACTGCGGTTCGCCTCAAATGTCCTGTCTATAATGAGTTGTCCGCCGTTCCGTGAGTATGTCTTTTCCAGAACTCCATCAGCATAGATTCTGGTGTATACTGTATTATCTCCGCAGTCCACCGTAAATCTGTACTCTCCGGTCTCCGTTGGGATAAATTCATACTCGATGCCCTCTCCGTCATAGCTTATATCCGCTGTTGTCTTCTGACCCGGTGTTATTTTTCCATTACCTGTCACATACGAATTGTGATATGTAAATGTTATCTGATCATCTTTCTCTCTCGCATAGAGTGCTATAATATAGCTTCCCTTTTTCAGAGAGAAAGCATCTCCACTGCTATATGTATCTGAAAAGCTGCCATCATCCTCAATGGTATATATACCCTTAAGCTCAAAGCCCTGTCTCTGAAGGGATACCACTCCATCTGACGCAATATCAAATCTGTACAGCTTTACATCCCCGGTGTTCTCAACACCTGAAATCACCTCAGGCTCACCTGATATCAGGTACTCCAGATCATCCACATTCAGATCTACGACGTCAAATGATGCTCCCTGAACTTCACAATCGTCAGCCATTCCCCATATGGAAGGTATTATCTCATATGATCCGGTCTGTTCTGTTATCGTGTCGATGCTTAAATAGCTGCTCACCCTGCCGTTTTTCTTGATCGTATAGCTTATATCATCGTCATTCGCGCCAAATGTTCTGGTATTTCCATCAGAATATGTGACAACGGTTTTTATGCTGCCCTTAAGCTCATCAAATTCCCTCAGATATTCAGTCTTAGAAACGATTGTGCTTACACTTACGGCCTTGACGATCTCCTTCATTGTCACGCCGCATTTATTTACATCTTTTCTCGGATACACACATACATACAGATCCCCGCCTGCTGTGTCAAATCCCGCACTGCCAAATCCATCAGATGAATAAGCCACGTTGTTAGTCGTTATCTCTGTTCCATTTGCATCCAAAATCCTGATGCCATCGATCTTCTCATCAGCGGATACCACATACGAACCCGCCTGGGCACTTACCTTATATACATACATATATCTGTCGCCGGAAATATCCAGCGTCTTTGAGCCGTCCCATGTTCCAAGGCTCATGCTCTGTGCAGTCTTCACTGCAAATGGTATCTCAACCGTATCCATGCCATCCGCACCATCGATTGCAAGTTCAACCATGTATCTGCCTGTATCAACCCTGCTGCCAAGGCCTGCGATCTCGACATACTTTCCAGTTTTCTCGTTATATCTGTACCATGTACTCGTGATCAGCTCATTATCCTCGCTGTCACCGACACTGGCCTCTTTTACACTGCCATCATCATATACAAACTGGAGAGTCTCTCTATCCAGAAGGTTTTTGATACCTGATAATTTCATATCTGGAAGGAATTCATAGGTTCTGTTATCTCTCAGCTTCCATGAACTGATCTTTGAATTTGACAAAGTTTCTCCCCTTGTCACATTCATGCTCCAACTGGTCTGCGTATCTCCCCACTTGTCCTCTACTCCGCCATCGAGACAGATATAGTATGTATTGCCGCTCTCAAGTGCAGCCTCGCCATCCGATACACTAAGTTTCTTCAGATCATACATTGTCTCATCGTCAGCGTCGATCTTGCTGTAGATCTCCATACCGCCCACTGGGGCAAATGTATACCTGGCAGATATCGAAGGCTTAAACGTATAGTATGCACTGCCATTCTCCGACATGCTTACCTGATTAGAGCCCTCCGCAAGACTTCCGGCAGCAACATCCTCTATATCCTTTATCTCTATGTCATATGCATAAGAGTCCTCACTATACAGTGTGTATATCCTAATCTGTGCCGCTCCGACAGGGCACTCATTTTCCATATCTGTAACTATCTCAGCACGTACCTCGTCTCCTCTGGAGGTTTCCACACTGTCCGAATCGTCAAATACCAGATCTTCTGTTTTTCCGTCAGCATATGAGATCTTTACTCTGGTGCCATCTACATAACTGCTGATATCCTTATCATAGCTGCCCATTCTGATAAAATCTGTGTTCTCGGGAACAGCAAGCATGTCTGTCACTTTCGGAATAAAACTGAGTCTCACATTTGTCTTGGAAGTAGATAACTCATTATACAGGCCTACGTAATAAGTGCTGCCTCCGGTAAGTTTTCCTGTAACCTCTACCGGGCCCTCATCACCGGACTCATATACACAATAAGGACTGTCGCTTTCTATTACCACACTTCCGTCAAATGGCATGACAAAACTGTAATAGGCCTTGTCATACTCATCCGTTCCGACACTCACATTGTTGTCACCTTCGGAGAGCTGTCCTGCGCTCAGCTTGTCTATGGACACTACCTTAAGCACTGCCGTGCCGAGCAGCTCCTGATCTTCCTCAGCCGCATTATATCCCACAGCTACTTTGTACTCGCCCTCTGAAAGAGTTACACCTTTTTCATATTCGTACTCTTTCCAGTTATCATCAGATGACGAATAATATACTGTATATCTGTTTCCATTACTGTATCCACTTCCACCGGTCAGATCTATGCTTTCCGTGGACTTATCATTATACTTTATTGTACTGCTCGCACCATTCATGAAGCTTATCGGCGTTCCGGCTGCCCATTCGCTCTTTGCCAGCTTCAATGTCACCCCTGAAGGTGCCGCATACTTCTTCGCCTTGAGCCTGACCTCATTCAATGTTTCATTGTCATCATCCGTTGTTCCTGAAAGTCTGACATAATAGGTCTTTCCCTTGACAAATGAATACCTGTCATTATCGGTCTCAACCACCGCCATGTCCGAATCATATACATCTATAAATGCAGTTGATGATTTATCTACTTCAAACACAAAGTCAGCAGTTGCAGATGGTATAAATCTGTAATACTCGTAACCGTCCACCCTGGTATCATATGCGTAGGTATCCGTCTCACTGATATTCCTTTTTCCTACAAAATATTCAGCAGGAGTCTGCACCTTTGCAGTGTACGAATCGTATATCTTGGTCGACTGGTTCGGCTCACTATCCATTTTATCTGTAAGCTGAACAGTATACGTACCGGCCGGAAGTTTTTCCGCATCCGCATACGATACCATATCCCCTTCATCGCCCTCATAATAATAACTTCCCTTGGAATCCTTCACCCACAGACTGTATGTAACTCCATCTATCTTACAGTCTGAGCCGCTGATACCTGAACTGCGCACCTTTCCACCGGAATAGGTTACCGTTGCGTACGCCGATGTTATGGAGTCTGGTGTTCCCTCCAGTATCGTTGTATTATCCGGCACCATTTTTATTGCCGCCACATCCGGAAGCTTTCTCACGCTTATATTTGCACTTTCGGAAACTGTATAAGAACGGGCATACTTAGACCCAAGAATGTATTTCTCCCCCGCAGTGCACTTGTATACCAGCCTGCAGCATCCACTGCCATCCTTTTTACCTGTAGCAAGGCGCTTACTCTTACTGTTATACAAGGTCTCCTGAAGCATCAGCCGTGACTGGCTTCCCTGCAATATTATCTCATAATATCCTGTCTCATCCGTGACAAATGATATTTTACTCTCCTTGCCATTAACTATGTTCACAACCCCATAGTCACCCTCAAGCTCTGAAATATCCTCTGTAGCTGCTGATATCTCAGCTTCATTCATCTGTACGGCATACGCTGTCATATTTGACAGTAAAGTCTGTGCCTGTGCAGTCGTCATCGGTATATGAATGCACGACGACACCATGGCTACAGTTACAGCCGCAGCCATTATCCCCTTCAATTTCATATGTAACCTCCCTTTTTTTCCCATACATATTCAGCACATTTATGCCGAATATATAAGCACAAAAAATTACAGCCTCATATTATCATGAAGCTGTAATTTAATACAATATAATTAATATTTATGTATAAATAACACAATATCACTTATGCAATTTTACTTTCTAACCAGGTGGATCTGGTAAGCATTGTACTCGCCGAACTTGAGTGGTACAGGAAGTCCTATCTGTTCAAGTCCCTGTCCGCTGTACTCTGCGCCGGTCTCCTCGTCAACATATGTGGCATCCACATCAAGTCCCTTTACTCTGACAAAAGGTACAGGGGCATTGCAGAAGCTCTCCACCGTCACGATATTGACAAGGGTCTCTGACTTGTCCCTTGCGACAAATGACCATGCAGCTACACCTTTGCTCTTATCCGCATCCGTCAGTCTGTAGTAAAGTCCATTATGAAGAAGATCCCAGTACTTCTTGTAGTTTTCTACCTGAGCCTTTACCTCTTCTTTCTCCTCATCGCTGACCTTGTTCAGATCAAGCTCGTAGCCAAAGCTTCCTGCCATGGCAACAACGGCTCTTGTATTGAATGGAGTTGTCCTGCCTGTCTGATGATTTGGAACCGCTGATACGTGTGAACCAACCACCGATATAGGATAGCCAAATGAAGTTCCATACTGTATGTCAAGTCTGCAGATGGCATCTGTATCATCACTGCACCAGATCTGTGGTGTGTAATACATCATTCCGGCATCAAATCTTCCGCCGCCGCCGCTGCAGCCCTCGATGAACATCTTTGGATATCTCGCCTGAAGCCTCTCCATAAAGTCATATACACCGAGTACATACTTGTAGAGGATAGTTCCATTGTTCTGGATTCCCTCGGTCATGGAGTATACGTTCAGTATACTTCTGTTCATATCCATCTTTATGTAATCAACATCTATCTTGTCAAGCACCGCTGTCAGCTGATTAAATATACAGTTTACGACCTCTTTTCTTGAGAAGTCCAGATTGAGCTGGCTTCTTCCCATGACAGGCTTTCTTCCAGGGATCACAAATGCATAATCTGGATGCTCCTTGAAAAGCTCGCTCTTCTCGGATACCATCTCAGGCTCGATCCAGATACCGAACTTCATGCCGAGATCCTTAACCCTCTTGACAACATCAGCCATAGGGCCGCCCATCTTATCCTCATTTACAAACCAGTCGCCGAGACCTGACTTGTCATCATTTCTCACACCGAACCAGCCGTCATCCAGAACCAGCATCTCAACGCCAAGCTCTGAAGCCTGCTTTGCTATATTAACTATATCATCACCGTTGAAGTCGAAGTATACTGCCTCCCAACTGTTGATGAGAATAGGTCTTCTCTTTGTCTTGTACTCACCGCGGCAGATATTGTATCTCACAACATCATGCATCTTGTGTGACATGTCGGCAAATCCATCAGGTGAATAAACCATAACTACCTCAGGTGCCACAAACTCGCTCTCAGGATAGAGCACATACTCAAACATCTCATCCTGAACACCCATATTGAGTCTCACCTGATCTGTCTGATCCTTCTCAACCTCACAGTTGAAGCTTCCGCTGTAGAGAAGTGAGATTCCATAGCAGTCACCTGCATCCTCATTCGCATCCTTGCCTGCTATAACCACAAATGGGCTGTGCTGATGGCTTGATGTACCCCTTGTGCTTCCGATCTTCTTCACACCATGATTTATAGCTTCTCTCTCATACATGCGCTCCATAGCATGTCTTCCGTGGAAGTGGATGAGATCATAATCACCTGTCACAAAATCCAGGCTCACACTTGATGCCTTTGCCACAAATATATCCGCATCGCTTATATTTCTGATTATAGCTGATCTTGTGATCAGATCCTTATCCTCTATAATTCCATACAGAAGATCAACCTCCACTCCCACCTGAGGATCCTGAAGAACGATCTTAAGGGTCTCACCCTTCTCGCCGTCATTTGTGTAAGCAGCAGGAAGTCCCTTGAGACTATACTTACTGTCCATCACCTCATATGAAACATATCTGAGATCACATCCATGTATTCCCTCTATGTCCTTTATGTTGAATGCCGGAGTCCTGAAATCTCCGTTGCCGTAGCAGCTATATTCCAGTGGAATGTTGTCCAGAGAGAATTCTCTGTGCTCCTGTGCTTCATAAGGATTGCCTGAGAATCCTCTATCGTAATGAGTTATGACATATGACATATCCCCGTCCATTTTCTTGCCATAATACAGATGAGCCAGATACCCATAGTCGATCACCTTCATCTGATATGTAGTATTTTTGGTGTTCAATGTGAAAAGCTTTTTCTCTTCATTTATCAATATTGCCATGCCCAAGTCCTCCTTTTCGTGATCTCCAGTTTCTCTACAGCCAAATTTCATTTGACTGGTCTTTCCTCATAATTTATCTACAACCAGCTCCGCCGGATTGTATTCCAAGTTCCACCATGTAGTCCACAAATTTCTCCACATATCCATAATCCGCCGCATATGCTGACAATCCAATATATGCCTTGCCATCTGTGTACTCAGTAAGTCCTGCCGCCTTGTATCCTTCAGATACATCTATTCCGACAGGTATCTTCTTCCCCTCTTCATCCTCGTAATAAATTATCCTATCCTTATACTTATCATATATATCGCCGACCTTCTCATCCGACAGGTCTGCAAGTCTGCCGCTCTTCGCCAGACCTATGAGATTGTCATACTGGCACAAGACTGCCTGAGCAGTGTCCGCCTCAAGGTATGCCAGCACCTTCATATAGTAACTGTTCTTATAATCTGAATTATTTGCCAGATTAAAAAATGCATTGTTGTCAAATGTAACCCTTCCCGGGAGATTTTCTTCCCCTACATACGACACAAATCCCTGTGTCAGCCTGCAGTCCTCTGAAACATCATCGTAGTTGTTCACAAGGACGACATCCAGTATCGGCTTGTCCTCCCTCGTTGCAAACACAACAGTAAAATACACTACAAGTCCCACGAGAACGACCGCACCGATTATCCAAAGCTTGTAATAATCCCAGATATATCCTATTTTTTTGCGGGTGGAGTCCATCTCTTTTATCTTCTGTTTTTCTTCTTCCGTGATTATCGGCTTTTTCATAGACGTCCTCCTTTTGTTTCGCACTTACGATATATTTTGAAACAGACGCATGAGAGGCGCTTCGCGCGGCGTCTGCAGCATCGTAAATACTTCGTATTTACGATATATTTCACAAGGGTGGCGTCAGTAACCGACGTCACCCTGTGGTCATATATAATATCTTCTTTAACTTTCTTTAGAGCTTTCCACCTGATGTTGCAATACCTTCTACGAACTGCTTCTGGAATATCAGGTATATAACGATCATTGGTATACATGATATAAGAGATGCAGCCATCAGCTGTGGATAATTGGACTGATACTGTCCCTGCATTGTTGCAAGAGCTGCTGAGAGCGGCATCTTGTTTGCACTGCTGTTTACAACCAGTGGCCACATCAGATCCTTGAATGCGAACACTGCTGTGAATATACCGAGGGCAACCATCGATGATCTTGCAAGCGGAGCCATGACAAACACGAATGTCTTTGGAATGTTACATCCGTCAAGTCTCGCTGCCTCCTCGAGATCTCCAGGAAGTCCCATGTAAGCCTGCTTTAGCAGGAAAGTACCGAACGCTGTTACAATTCCCGGGAATACCAGAGCAAACATTGTATTTGTCATGCCCATCTTACTGATCATCAGGAACTGTGGGATGATGAATATCTGTGAAGGAATCATCATCTGGAAAAGTATCAGGGAGAACATAAAGTCTCTGCCCTTGAACTTAAGTCTTGCAAATGCATATCCTGCGAGTGTTGCTGTGAGACATGCACACACAACTCTGAAGAATATGAGCAATAATGTGTTCTTGTAGAGAACAAGGAAGTTCATGTTATTCCAAACAGTAGTGAACGCGTCTGTACGCCACTGTGATGGGAATATTACGAATGGACTTACCGAAGTTGCCTCTGTTACTGTCTTAAATGCTGTGAGTGTCATCCATACAAATGGCACTATCATAATGATTGAGAATATGATCAGAATGAGGTGAATCAATAATCTCTGCATTCTTCTCTTAAACTGTACGCCTCTTGTCATATCGATTCCCCCTTCCTAGTTATAATGAACCCACTTCTTCTGACCGATCATCTGGAATACTGTAAGTACCATGATGACTGCGAGAAGAAGAACTACTATTGCTGATCCATAACCCTTGTTACCATTCTGGAATGAGTACTGGTAGAACAGATATACGATGGACTCTGTCTTCTTGAGAGCCGGATTGGAAATATCCATTACCATGTATACAAGGTCGAATACCTGAAGTGCTCCGATTACTCTTGTTACGAGTACGAAGAATACTGTAGGGGAGAGAAGTGGAAGAGTGATCTTGAAGAATGCTCTTACTCCTGATGCTCCGTCAATATCTGCTGCCTCGTAGTAATCCTTAGGTATCTCCTGAAGTCCTGCAAGGAACAGAACCATGTTGTAACCTATAATCGACCAAACACCGATGATCGCAACTGAGATCCATGCGATCTTTGGATTGGATATCCACTCGATCTTTGCACCAAGGATGTGGTTTAACAGACCGAACTGTGAATTGTATAACCATCTCCATACCATGGCTACGGCTGCTGGTGCAACTACCATTGGCAGGAAAAATATTGCTCTGTATATTGTTCTTCCATGCATCTTACGATTCAGGAATACTGCAAGTATAAGTGCAATTGCGATTGAGAATGGAACCTCAATGATCGCATACTTGAATGTATTGAGAAGTGACTGCCATACCTCAGGGTCAGCAAACATCTTCTTGTAATTTGCAAATCCTGCAAATGATGAATCTCCGAATGAACCGACCTTGCAGAATGACTGATATATCGTCTGTACTATAGGCCATAAGTTAAGTACGATGATTCCTATCATTGTTGGGAGGATGAATGCCCAGCCCCATTTGCGCTGGTTTCTTTCCCATGTTGTTGACTTCTTTTTCTTGAACTCTTTATCTTCTGCTGCTGCCGGCTTAACTGTCTGTGTCTCTGTAGCCTGAATTATCTCAGCCGCTTTTTCTTCAACTTTCTTGTTGTTATCTGACATAAAATCCCTCCTCTTATCATTTATACTGTAATTAACACCCCATTGTTTCTGGTAAGCAATGGGCAGGACCTTCATCCTACCCACTGTTATGTTATCTTATAAATGCTCTGTAGGATTACTTGTCTTCCTCATCGATGTACTGGTTCATCTGAACTGCGAAGTCCTTACATGACTGCTCCATCTTTGATGGATCTGCCCATGCATCTGCGAAGAATGTCTGTGCTGCCTGTGACCAAACTGTTGAGTTGTATGTGTAAGGTCTGAGCACGAGCTCATTTGTAACACCTGCTACTGTTGAATCCTTTGTGATGTCAAGGTAAGCGTTGAGGTTGAACTTGTCTGTGCAGTTAACCCACTTGTCTGATGTGTTGTTGTATGCTGACATTGTTACACCAAGCTCAGCCTGCTTCTCCTGCATCTCCTTTGAACCTAACCACTCGATAAGCTTCCAGCAGTCATCTGGTCTCTTTGTGTCTGCTGATGCAGCCCATCCAAGTCCGTTACAGATAGAAGTTCTCTTACCTGTTGTCTTGTCGTATGGAAGAATTGCTACGTCACAGTTCTCAACGAGATACTCGTTGTCAAGGAATCCTGCTGTCATCCATGAACCCTGTGTGATCATTGCTACTGTACCTGACTGGAACAAAACGTCTGTACCTGTCTCTGACATTGTTGTTGCCGGTGGGCAGCAATCCTTGAGGAGCTTTCCTACATAATCCATAGCCTTGATAGTGTTGGCATCGTCATATCCTGACTTTGTGTGATCATCATTTACGATGTAACCGCCCATTGAGTAAACCATGTTGTAGTATGTGTCCTGATCGTTTGATGTGTTCATACAGAAACCGTACTTGTCGCCAGTTGTGAGCTTCTTAGCTGCCTCATAGAGGTCATCCCATGTCCAGTTCTCATTTGGATACTCAAGTCCTGCATCATCGAACATCTTCTTGTTGTACCAGAGAGCGATTGTATCGTAATCCTTTGGTACTGCGTAATATGAGCCATCATATGTGTAGAGCTCTGTGATCTCTGACATGTAGTTGCTCATATCAACCTTATCGCTCTTCTCAATGTAGTCATCGAGCTTTAAGAGCTTGTTGTTCTTCATGTACATCTGTGAGTTGTTGGAGTGCATCCAGAATACATCCGGCATATCTCCACCTGATGCTCCAGCCTCAAGAAGTGTCCAGTATGAATCCCACTCCTTAACCTGTACATCAACCTTGATTCCTGTCTCTTCTGTGAAGAGATCACATATCTGCTGCAGACCCTTCTGCTGATTGTTATCCCAGATAACCACCTCAAGTGCATCCTTACTGCTACCCTTGCTTCCATCACCGCCGCCACATGCGCACAGTGAAAATGCTGTTGCTGCTGCAAGCCCTACTGCTACAGCTTTCTTCATTGTTCTTCTCATAAAACCTTCCTCCTTTTTACATCACCGGCAGGATTTACGACACCCACATTCTCTTTCATACCCTGAATTCTGCGTCCTGTTCTGCCGGTTCGCCTTACGGCGTTCTGTGTGCTTTCTATGATTGAATTATAAAATTTTGGTGAAGATTTTTACATGGAAAAATGTCAAAATATCATGGGGTTTTGTCACAAATGTATATTTTTAAGTAGTTAAGTTCGCTGTTTTTGTGCTATTTTATGGTAAAATGTAGAATACATATGGTAAATTGTAAAATTCGCTATATATTGGCATACATTTTTGTGCTATAGTTAAACAAACGATATTATCACTTTTTACATCAGGAGGAATTTTATGAACATTTTCAGCAGTGACGGCTGGTTTTCCAGATTTTTTGGAACGCTCGGCGATATTATAATAGTGAACATTCTATTTATATTGTGTAGTATTCCCATAGTCACCATGGGAGCTTCCATGAGCGCAATGTATTTCACTCTGTTAAAGAAGCAGAGGACAGGCGAAAATGGAGGTGTAGTGAAATT
>OHZQ01000007.1_pt1 | contig 132257 bp, 149 predicted proteins | sample 1580551 | NCBI WGS metagenome assembly OHZQ01 (sample SAMEA3882527, study PRJEB24775) | human gut metagenome | biome: human-associated habitat; feature: intestine environment; material: feces | place: Netherlands | collected 2009/2010 | reverse complement strand
GATCATACGAAGGTGTGCTGACTGGTAAGGGTCTTACCTATGGTGGATCTCTTGCCCGTACAGAGGCTACAGGATATGGTCTGTTATACCTTACAAACGCATTATGGAAAGACAACGGACTTGACTTAAACGGAAAGACAGCAGCAGTTTCAGGTTCAGGAAACGTTGCTATCTATGCTATCGAGAAGGCACAGCAGCTCGGTGTCAAGGTTGTTACATGCTCTGATTCTACAGGCTGGATTTATGATCCGGAAGGAATCGATGTTGCACTCCTTAAAGAGGTTAAAGAGGTTAAGCGTGCACGTCTTACAGAGTACGCTGCAGCTAAGTCAAGCGCTGAGTACCATGCAAAAGAGAATGGTGAGCACGGCGTATGGCAGTACAAGGTAGACCTTGCTCTTCCATGTGCTACACAGAACGAGTTAGATATTGACGATGCAAAGATGCTCGTAGCAAACGGTGTTACATCTGTTACAGAGGGTGCTAACATGCCTACAACTCTTGAGGCTACAAAATACCTTCAGGAGAACGGAGTACTCTTCGTATGTGGTAAAGCTGCCAATGCAGGTGGTGTTGCTACATCAGCACTTGAGATGAGCCAGAACTCTGAGAGACTTTCATGGACATTCGAAGAGGTTGACGGAAAGCTCAAGGGCATTATGGAGACAATCTACGCTAACATCAGTGATGCTGCTAAGAGATACGATGCAACAGTTGGTGGAAAGACTGACTATGTTGCAGGTGCAAATATCGCAGGCTTTGAGAAAGTAGTTGACGCTATGCTTGCACAGGGTGTTTGCTAATCTGTAGGCACTTATTGAATAATGACTATAAAACCCCTCCCACGGATAGAAGTCTGTGGGAGGGGTTTTGTAATAATATTTCAAAGAGAAAACTAATTTATTTCTTATTAGCAAATGCTCTGATACCGCCTGCTACGAAAAGTATAGAGGCGATAATAACGCCGGACACAAGCACAATAGCGTAAACATTGGCATTCACGCAGATATTGGAAGTCCAGTCAGAAAAATTCATGGACTTTATAGTGATTTGTCTGGTGCCAAAAATTAAAAACTCGCATATGTCATCGGCAAAAGCTGTCCAAACCGAAGCTATCAAAACTATAATTGCGGATTTTATAAATCCGTTTGCGTTTAAATATCGTGCATCAAAAAATATGAGCCAGGCTGCAAGTACAAAGACAAATGCTATAATGCAGCCGGCCTTCATTCCGGCAACATCGTTTGTATGACCACACACCTCAATGATTGTGAGGAAAAGCCATAAGGTATCCCACAGCATAGTGATAAGAGCTTTTTTGTCTGATAAAACAGGTGGAAGCTCAATTCCTCTGATGACAAACGGAAAGAGAACAATTGATAATCCAAATATAGTTGGAACAGACCAAAGCATAAATTCATTTGAACTATACATTCTGTCAACAAAAAAGAATATCAAGAGCAGAGCAAAAACACCGCAGATTATGCATTTGGTAAGTTTTTTCTGTTGTGCCATAAGTGGAACAACTGTCATTGCAGCTACAAGAAGCATAGATGCTGTTACCACCGCAAAGGTATTTAAACCACCGCCATTTGACAGGCATACTATGAATGTAATGAGTATTGGGATAAGCAGTAATCCGGCTATTATGACTCCGGTCTTGTAGGCAGCAGATTTTTCCTTTTTCTCATGCTGTTTTAATACACTGTCGGCCTCTTTTTTTATCATTGAATCAATAGAATCGTTTTTTAGCTCATTGTATGTATTTTGACATTTTTCACAAGTCTTAAGGTGTTTTTCAACAAGCCTTTTGCTTGAGGGACTGCATACATCGTCATAGTATAGTGGGAGTAAATCCTGAACTATATTGCAGGTTTCATCGGTTGATTGTGTAATTGGATTATTCATTTCTATCCATCCTTTCTTTGATTTTCAGTCTGGCTCTATGGTAAGTTACCCGTGCCCAGTTCTCTGTTTTTCCAAATATCATGCCTATTTGGGAGAATGGCAATTCACCAAAGATTCTAAGCTGAAAGACCTCCTTGTAGGGCTCATCAAGCTCGTGCAGTATAAGATGAATCTGAAGAGCTGTATCTTTATTTTCTAGGCTTTTTACCATATTACCGGGTTGTTCGAGCTGCTCTTCGTCAAGCTCTGTAAATTTTGTGCTTTTTCGGCATTCGTCCATTGCCAGATTTCTTGCAATGCTGCAAAGCCAGGTCTGTTCGCTTGATTTGCCGGCATATGCCTTTTTTGCGGTCATGGCCTTATAAAAAGTATTCTGGGTAATTTCCTCAGCCTGATGTTGATTTTTTACAATTGTCATTACATATGAGTATACTTGCAAGTAATAGGAATTGTACAATTTCTCATAATCCAGAACTGTCACCTCCTTTTTTCATAGGTTAGACGTAGAAAGGATTGTTTTGTTACAAAAAATTTTAAGATTTTTTAATCGATGTATGATTATAGCATAAATTTTATCAAAAATGAAAATAATCTTGACATCCAAACCACAAAGGTTTACTATGGTTAGCGTAAGCTAATTAAATAATTATTCTTCAGGGCAGGGTGCAATTCCCTACCGGTGGTATAGCCCACGAGCCGCAAGGCATGATTCGGTGAGATTCCGAGGCCGACAGTAAAGTCTGGATGAAAGAAGATGTGAATATGATATATGCAGAGTATAGATAGCTGGGTTTTAGATTCAGTTTCAGATATAGATACAGCACATATCATAGTTATAACAGATATCTACTCTGGAGTGTTTTGATACATTCCAGATTTTTTTTGTCTCAAAATTCATTTATGATGAAATGCAGCTAGTGCATGTTTATCTGAGATTATGATATTTGAAATCATTAGGCCCTGAATGATAATAGTTCAGGGCTTTTTTATGCAGAAAGGAACTCAAATGACTGATGAACAATATATGAGAAGGGCGATTGAGCTTGCAAAGCGTGGCATGGGATATACATCGCCAAACCCGATGGTCGGAGCTGTGATAGTAAAGGACGGCAGGATAATCGGAGAGGGCTGGCATGAGAGATACGGAGAGCTGCACGCGGAAAGAAATGCGTTAAAGCATTGCAAGGAATCGCCACAGGGAGCGGAAATGTATGTGACTCTCGAGCCATGCTGTCATCATGGAAAGCAGCCACCATGTGTGGAGGCAGTGATAGAAGCCGGTATAAAAAAAGTATATGTTGGCTCGGATGACCCGAATCCGCTTGTCGCCGGGGGCGGTATCAAAATCCTTAAAGAGCATGGGATAGAGGTTGTCACGCAGGTGCTTAAAGACGAGTGCGACAGGCTGAACGAGGTATTCTTTTACTTTATACAGACCAGGCGTCCATACGTCGCTATGAAATATGCCATGACGATGGACGGAAAGATAGCCACACATTCAGGGCTTTCAAAGTGGATAACAGGAGAAAAAGCGAGAGAACATGTGCAAAACCTGCGCCACAGATATAAAGCCATAATGGCAGGAATAGGAACAGTGCTTGCAGACGATCCGCTGCTTACATGCAGAATCGAGGGCGGAGTAAATCCAATCCGCATAATATGCGATACGCACCTTAAGCTTCCACTGGAATCGCAGATAGTAAATACTGCAAAGGAAGTGCCGACGATTGTTGCAGTCAGTGAGCGATATCGTGAAAACGCACAGTCAGAAGCCTTACCTGATACTGAAAAAGACAGTATAGAAGAAAACAATAATTATCAAAAAAACAGAAAAATAACACGGCTTGAAGAAAACAGAATAGAAATTCTGTATGTAGCTGAAAAAAACGGTCATATTGATTTAAATGACCTCATGCAAAAGCTCGGCGAAAGAAGCATAGACAGCATTTTGCTTGAGGGAGGCGGAATAATCAACTGGTCAGCCCTTAAGAGCGGGATTGTGAATAAGGTATACGCTTACATTGCACCAAAGCTTTTCGGCGGAGCGAATGCAAAAACACCGATAGAGGGCATGGGAGCCGACTCGCCGGCACATGCCGTGATGCTTGGAAACAGTAAGGTAACAAAGTTTGGTGATGATTTCCTCATCGAGAGTGATGTTGTGTAATTGATATAATTGTTACTGTTTCGCCTTGGTGAGACCGGAAACAATTTGCCATGTAAATTATGCAAATGAGTGTGAGGAAAATATAGAAAAAGAAAGGCGATACACAATGTTCACAGGAATAGTTGAAGAAGTTGGAACAATAGATACAATTTCACGTGGAGCAAACTCAGCAGTACTTACAATCAGAGCTGAAAAAGTGCTAGCTGGAACAAAGGTCGGAGACAGCATAGCGGTAAACGGTATCTGCCTCACGGTCACAAGGCTCATGCCACATGCGTTTACAGCGGATGTCATGCACGAGACGCTAAACCGTTCATCGCTTGCAAATGCGATGAGAGGAGCACATGTCAATTTGGAGCGTGCGATGGCGGCAGATGGCAGATTTGGCGGGCACATAGTGTCGGGACATGTTGACGGAACAGGCAGGATTGTGGAGGTCAAAAAGGATGACAATGCCATCTGGTATACAATACAGGCCACACCACAGCTCATGCGCTATATAGTCGAGAAGGGCTCCGTAACAATCGATGGAATAAGCCTCACAGTCGCAAAGGTGGCACAGGATAATTTCTCGATATCAGCGATACCGCACACGGTAAGCCAGACTGTTCTAAAGGACAGAAAAGTGGGAGCTGTCGTAAATCTGGAAACAGATATCATAGGAAAATATGTTGAGAAGCTGTTGTGTAAAGGCCAACCGGAAGGAATAACAAGAGATTTCCTGGCAAAATATGGCTTTTAACATAAAAGCACGGGTATCGTGCGGGTTTGCAAATGTGCGTGGGCTGAATGGTTAAAAAATTATGTAATTGAACAGCTTCAAAATCATAAGAGAAAGGACATAAAATATGAAATTCAACACAGTAGAAGAAGCACTTGATGAGCTTCGTGCAGAGAAAATAATACTTGTCACAGATGATGAGGACAGAGAGAATGAGGGCGATTTCATCTGTGCGGCAGAATTTGCCACAACAGAAAATATCAACTTTATGGCGATGCACGGCAAGGGGCTGATATGCATGCCGATGTCGCAGGAATATGTAAAGAAGCTTCGTTTTCCGCAGATGGTGCAGGAAAATACAGACAATCATGAGACAGCATTTACAGTATCAATAGACCATGTCTCAACAACCACAGGCATTTCCGCAGCAGAGCGCTCAATCACAGCAATGAAATGTGTCTCTGATGACGCAAAGCCTGAGGATTTCAGACGTCCGGGCCACATGTTTCCGCTTCTAGCAAAGAAAAACGGCGTACTGGAGAGAAACGGACACACAGAGGCAACAGTCGATCTGTGCAGGCTTGCAGGACTAAAGGAATGTGGACTGTGCTGTGAGATAATGCGTGAGGACGGTACCATGATGCGCACAACAGAGCTCATGGAGCTTGCAAAAAAATGGAACATCAAGTTCATCACAATAGCGGCACTTCAGGAATACAGAAAGATACATGAAAAGCTCGTTGACCGTGTCACAGAGGTAAAGCTGCCGACCAAATACGGCGAATTCAAGGCATATGGCTTCGTCAACAGATTAAACGGAGAGCATCATGTGGCACTTGTAAAGGGCGAAATCGCAGATGGAAGTGATGTGCTCTGCCGAGTACATTCAGAGTGTCTCACAGGAGATGTATTCGGCTCACAGCGCTGCGACTGTGGCCAGCAGCTTGAGGCGGCCATGAGACAGATAGACGAGGAGGGCAGAGGAATACTGCTCTACATGCGTCAGGAGGGCAGAGGCATCGGCCTGATAAATAAGCTGAAGGCATATGAGCTTCAGGAGCAGGGAATGGACACACTCGAAGCAAATCTGGCACTCGGCTTTGCCGGAGATGAGCGCGAGTACTATATCGGAGCCCAGATATTAAGAGAGCTTGGCGTACACAGCCTGCGCCTTCTCACAAATAACCCTGACAAAGTATACCAGCTCTCAGAATTTGGTATGGAAATCAGCGAGCGTGTGCCAATTCAGATGAGCGCCACAGCGCATGACCTGTTTTACCTGAAAACCAAGCAAAACCGCATGGGACATATACTCTCATACTAGCAAAAATAAAAAAACAAAAGGAGAACGAAAAATGAACGTAATCGAAGGAAAAATGACACAGGATGGAATCAAGGTAGGAATCGTAGTAGCAAGATTCAATGAATTTATCACAGCAAAGCTCTTAGGAGGAGCAAAGGACGGACTCGTAAGACACGACGTGCCTGAGAAAAACATAGACGTAGCATGGGTGCCGGGAGCATTCGAGATACCACTCATTGCAAAGAAGATGGCAAAGAGTGGAAAATACGATGCAATCATCTGTCTCGGAGCAGTAATCAGAGGCGCAACAAGCCACTATGATTATGTGTGCAACGAAGTATCAAAGGGAATCGCATCAGTATCACTTGAGTCAGAAATCCCGGTAATGTTTGGAGTAGTCACCACCGAAAACATCGAGCAGGCAATAGAAAGAGCTGGAACAAAAGCCGGAAACAAAGGATATGACTGTGCACTTGGTGCAATCGAAATGATAAATCTCGTCAGACAAATCGGATAATATGATTAAAGGGTCAAAAGGTATCATCGATGCATACTTGCATGTAATTCGTTGTATATCTTTTGACACTCATATCATTATATAGAATAATAGCATAATCCCCGAGGTTCAAATATCATAGATATTTGAACCTCGAATATTTATTATATTTCAAATTGTAAATTATTGTCACAACGTAAGTGGCGTAAGCGCCGGGCAGCCATGCAGCGCACACGCACTCCCCCACAAAAAAGAAGAAAAATTTAATATCTAAAGAATTGCACGAAAAATCTGTATATAGTATAATGATAATTCAGGAAAACAAAACGGAGGCCCATGAATTTTGATAGATATACATTGCCATTTATTATATGGAGTGGACGACGGCTCAAAGTCGCTCGAGGAATCGGTAGAGATGCTCAAGATAGCCAAAAAGCAGGGCATCACAGGCATAATCCTCACACCGCACCTGCGCCATGGAATGTTTAAGCATCCGATTGAAAAGATAGAGCGACACTATAAAAAGCTGATGCCATATGCAAAGAAGCTTGGAATAGAATTAAAGCTCGGCACAGAGTATCATGTGGCAACCGATATGATAGATGCCTTTTATGGGGGGCTGTGTCATACACTGGCAGATACACAGTATATACTCACAGAGTATTCACATTCCAGCGAATACTCGTTTATATACAAGATGACGCGCGAAGCTATATTTGCAGGATATATACCGGTGATAGCACATGTAGAGAGATATGAGTGTCTCAGAGATATAAGCCGTATAGAGGATTTGCAGGAGCTGGGAGCGCTCATACAGGTCAATGCAGACTCAGTGCTTGGCATAGCTGGCAGACACTTCAAGAGATATACAAAGAAGCTTTTGAAGGCAGGACTTGTTGATGTAATAGCAAGCGACAGCCATGGCACAAAGGAGCGCGTCTGCAACATGAAAAAATGCTATGAGTACGTGGCAAAGAAGTTCGGTGATGACTACGCGCAGGAAATCATGCAGACAACACCGGAAAATATAATAAACGGAAGATAATAAGTGTAAATGCGGATATCCAGACAGGCACTAGCCTGACAGACCCGATGGAGCTGGTGATAAATACCCACAACCGCAATGCAATGCTTTTGCAGCGCGCCGAAAAGTACAAAAAGGTAGGGATTGCAAGAGTTGTGATCATAGAAAATATCAAGCAGAGGATACTGGGCAATGCATCCAGATGGAACAGTATCATAGATTTTGGAGGCGAGCTCGTGCACCAATATGAGCTGGAAAAGCCAATGAGCCTGCAGGCACAGTGGTGCCTCGAGATAGACTTCCCGGATGAAATCAATGCGTATATAGCAAAGAACTTTACAGACAGGGAAATCGCAGATTACGGGCTTACAATGAAGGACTTTATAAAGTGGTGGATGGCACCATAGGCTGTACAGCTATGACATATATTATCAAACACTTATTGAAGCATGAATAAGGAGAACATGAAAATGGAGATATTAGACTTAAACAACGATGAAGACACAAAAACAACCGATGAGATGGAGCCAAAAAAGCCGGAGGAAAAAACATCACCTGTCAAGGAAATCTTAAGCTGGGTGTTAACAATCGCATTCGCCATTGTAGCGGCAATACTCATAAAGAACTATGTCATTATAAATGCAAATATTCCGTCAGGCTCGATGGAGAACACCATACAGATTGGAGATGACATATTTGGCTTCAGGCTCGCATATACATTTTCAGACCCAAAGAGAGGGGATATAGTCATATTCAATGCACCGGATTCGCCTTCTGAGAAATACATCAAGCGTGTAATAGGTCTGCCGGGAGAGACAGTCACCATAGAGGACGGCCAGGTGTATATAGACGGTGAGGCGCTTGAGGAGGATTATCTCAAGTCAAACCAGAGCGGTGAGGATCCGTGGACAGTAAATGCCGGACCTTACGAGTTTAAGGTGCCACAGGACTCATATCTGTTGCTCGGTGACAACAGAAATGGCTCATCAGACGCAAGAGTCTGGGAGCACACATATGTGTCTAAGGACGATATACTTGCAAAAGCAATATTCAGATATTACCCGTTCAACAGATTCGGAGCGGTGAAATAAGCTGTAAATCAGGATATAAAATAAAAATAGAGGTAAAGTAAATGCCAAAGACAGAAACAGACATTGAAAAACGAAATAAATATGGCATGCTGTGCGGTATAGTCGGTATATTTTTAAACCTCATACTCTTTGCCGGCAAGCTATTTGCAGGAATGTTTAGCGGTGCAATCTCAATCACTGCGGATGCATTCAACAACCTGTCAGATGCAGGCTCATCAATCATCACGATAGCAGGCTTCAAGATGGCGGCACAGAGAGCCGACGAGGAGCACCCATACGGACATGCGAGGATGGAGTATGTGGCTACACTGGCAGTTGCAGCAATCATACTCATCATGGGCTTTGAGCTGTTCAGGGATTCCTTTGGCAAAATCATAAAGCCGCAGGACATAGAGTTTTCATGGCTTATTGTAGCGATACTACTGGCATCAATAGCCATAAAATGCGTCATGGCGGTATACAATTTCTATTTTTCAAAAAAGCTTGATTCATCAACACTCGAAGCGACAGGCAGGGACAGTCTGTCAGACTGTATCGCTACATCTGTAGTACTTGCAGCCACACTCATAGCGTACTTTTCAAGACTCAATCTGGATGGAATAGGCGGTGTATTTGTGTCATTGTTTATATTCTATTCAGGAATATCGTCAGCCAGAGAGGCGATAGACCCGCTGCTTGGAGCAAAGCCGGAGCCGGAGTTTGTCGATAGACTTAAGGAGATGGTACTGGACTTTGACAAAAACATACTCGGTATGCATGACCTTATGGTGCATGATTATGGACCGGGACATAGGATAGTATCGTTTCATGCAGAGGTGCCGGAGGACGGAGATATGGTCGAGCTGCACGATATAATCGATAATCTGGAGCGCAGGATACGAAGGGAGATGGGCTGTATAGTGACCATCCACATGGACCCGGTTGCGATAGAGGACGAGGAGGTAGCCGGACTGAAGACCGAGGTGCTCTCTGTGATAAAAGGGCTTGATTCGCACATAAATATGCACGATTTCCGTATTATCAGAGGTGATACACATACGAATCTGGTTTTTGACATTGCAGTTCCATTCGGCTATATCACCTCAGATGATGATATATGCAATGCAATACAGGAAAATGTCAGGAAAAAGCTTGGAAAGAATTACTATACCGTGATAGAGGTAGACCGCGACAATTACATAAATATATGACATTGTAATGGATATATATACGAGCTTCGCCGGTGACTGTTGGGATAAAGAAACGGTGCATAATAATATCGAATCTCTTAAATAATACCATAGAGGCATGTGAAAAAATACAAGAGGACAAAAGAATAATTGAGTTTGAGATAGCCGGTTATAATTCACAAATATTTATCTCGGTTTGTAACAGTTATGATATGGAGAGTATTATAAATCAAAAACAAAAGTTTATTACTACAAAAGAGGATAAGCTGAATCATGGTATTGGGTTAGAAAATGTAATGAGGACTGTAAAAAATATGATGGAGATATGAGAATATCTCAGGAAAATGAAAGATTTATTGTATCAATAAATATATAATAATAGGAAAAAAGTTATATAAAAAAGTAATCACTATGTCGTTCATACCTAAAAAGTGTTGTTCATGTCATAGTGATTGCTTTTTTTGTGTATAAAAGAGTATAGTGAATATGCAAACAATGATTTTGATCATATTGGTGCCAGATACCATTACATAAAATTATAATTAAATTTATTAGATATAAATTCACCATAACAGTAGATTGTGTCAAATAGCACCGAAATCATACCAAATAGCACATATATATTGTTTGTTTTTTCTTATGGTGGTAGTATGTATAGCAAATAGAGATACTGATAACACTGTTAAAGCTTCAAAATTTAATAAAGATATCTATATAAATTTGGCAAAAAATGAGGAGTACAAAGAGATGAAAAAATGTATTTTAGTGTGGCAGGTGCCGGTAATAGAAGGAGAGCCGTATAATCCGGTGGAATATGCTGTCTATGTGAGAAAAGCAAAAAAGTTTGCGGAAGCATTGAACCGGTATTTTGCGGAAAAAAATATGGACTACAATTGCGTGCTGGACAAATCAGCCTGCAGCCTCGATGAGATATTTTCTCCACAATATCAGGCAGTGCTGTTTGCACCGGAGGCTAAAACAAGACAGTGGCTCTATAAAAAAGAAGTGCAGAATGAGACCGTGAAAAAGTATTATCTGGAATACATGGAGTACAATAGTGCGCAGATAGAAAAGGTGACTGAATTTTTGAGCGAATAAACCGGGAAATAACACATTTACATCGTGCTATCCTTTTAACTCAGTGCGAAACGCTTGCGGCTCACAACTGTGAAGGTACTGAACAGTTACATAAAATTATAATAAATAGCATATTATTATTGACATACTAATGATGATTACTTATGATGAAAATTGCTAAAAAAATGTCAAGGAAACATATAAACGTGAAAAAACAAAATCCAATAGCCCTGTTACCAATAGCAGTATTTCTCGTACTGTATCTGGGATTGGGAATACTTTTTGAATATGTAATGAAAATTCCGATGGGATTTTATAATGTGCCCATCATAATAGCATTCCTCGTGGCAATACTGGTGGCATGTCTGCAGAATCGTAGTGTGAAATTCGACCAAAAGCTAGAGATAATGGCACAGGGACTGGCTGACAAAAATATCATAACAATGCTGCTCATTTTCCTTACAGCGGGAGCGTTCGTGGGTGTAGTAGGACGAAGCAGTGCGGAGAGCGTGGCATATTTCATGCTGTCACTGATACCGGCAAGGTTTGCGGTGATGGTGCTTTTTGTCGTGGCATGTTTTGTGTCTATTGCGATGGGGACATCGGTTGGAACCATAACACTGATTGTGCCGATAGCGGCAGCAGTATCGGATGCATCGGGCTTTGGTCTGCCGCTTTGTATAGGCTCCGTAATGGGTGGCGCGATGTTCGGAGACAACCTTTCCTTTATATCAGATACGACCATTGCCGCATGTAACGGACAGGGCTGTCAGATGAAGGACAAATTCAGGGAGAATTTTTTTATTGCACTTCCGGCGGCAGTAATGACGCTGGTTGTTATAGCAATTCTGTCATTCAGGACAGATATCGCGGGCGCTGTATCGCAGGAATATCATCTGTTGCAGATAGTACCGTATATTCTCGTGCTGTTCGGTGGAATTGCCGGAATAAATGTATTTGTAGTGCTTATAATAGGAATCATATCGGGAACGGTCATAATGCTCGCAACAGGAAATACAGCACCATACGATCTGCTTACCAATATGGGAAGTGGAGCGTCAGGCATGTTTGAAACCTGTATGGTTGCAGTGCTTGTGGCAGCCATGTGTGCGCTGATCCGTGAATATGGTGGCTTTGATGCTCTGCTTTCGGGGATTTACAGGACGTTTAGGGGCAAAAGAGGTGGACTGCTCGGTATGGGACTTCTGGTAGGACTTATCGATATTGCCACTGCCAACAACACAGTTGCTATAGTTATGGCAAATCCGATAGCAAAGGAAATGGCTCAGAAATATGATATAACCCCACGTAAAACAGCGTCTATACTGGATACATTTTCGTGCATTTTTCAGGGGATGATACCATATGGAGCGCAGATGCTCGTGGCTATATCGGCAGTACATGAGCTGGGACATGAGGTGTCAGCCTTTAATATACTGCCGTATCTGTTTTATCCGATGTTTCTGCTGGTAAGCTCGCTGGTGGCGGTTTTTGTTGTTGAAAATGGGAGAAAATTTAATTGAAAATGAAGTTTAAAGCGAAAAAATAATGAGGTTATAAATGAAATGCTGGATAGAAATATGATATTTCATCCAGCATTTATTATGCTTCAATTAATTCTACCTTTGATGTTTGATATAGGATTTTTGTCATCATTTGTCGTCTGTCTGATATGGTTTGTCAACCAGTGTGTATAGAATCTCGATTATGTTGTAAAGCTGCGTGAATATCCATATAATAAAAAGGGAAAACGAAGCACGATTATGGATATGTAGTGACAAAACATGAAAAGGTGGCTGAATTTCCGGGAAATAGTCACGAAATAAATACGATTAAACAGGTGGGAATAGGGGTGTTTTTGAAAAAAAGCATAAAAAATACTGCATACGTGTTATACTACATTATATAGATGTCGTATGAAATATGAACGATAAACACATAAATAAACACAGGATATGAGAAGTAATCGCAATCGTAAATATATTTTGTGAAATACAACAATTGCTTTCTCATAGGAAAAGGAGATAAAAATGCCGGAAAACAGTAGCTGTAGCAGCGCGGGAAGCTGCACAAAATCAAGCTGCGAGGGCTGTCCATCACATAATGGCGGACCACAGAGCTTCCTCGTAGAGCAGAATAAATTTTCAAACATCAAGCATGTAATAGGAGTTGTCAGCGGAAAGGGCGGAGTAGGAAAATCATTCGTCACATCCTCACTGGCGGTAAATATGGCAAAGAAGGGCTACAAGGTAGGTATCCTCGATGCCGATATCACAGGACCGTCAATACCAAAGATGTTTGGCGCACATGACCAGATACTCGGAGACGAAAACGGCCTGATGCATCCGTATGAGACAAAAGAGGGCATCAAGCTCATCTCAGTAAACCTGCTCATGGACAACGAGGAGGATCCGGTTATCTGGAGAGGCCCAGTCATTGCCGGAGTAGTAAAACAGTTCTGGAACGAGACAGCATGGGGTGATATAGACTATCTATTCGTTGATATGCCACCGGGAACAGGAGATGTACCTCTCACCGTATTCCAGTCCCTCCCGGTAGATGGAATCGTAATCGTCACATCACCACAGGAGCTTGTCAATATGATTGTCAAAAAGGCCTATAACATGGCAGAGGCAATGCATATCACAGTGCTTGGTGTGGTAGAAAACTTCAGCTATCTCAAATGCCCTGACTGCGGCAAGGAGATAAAGCTTTTTGGAGAGAGCCATATAGACGAGATCGCCAAAGAGCTTTCAGTACCGGTACTTGGTAAGCTGCCACTCGATACATCATATGCAGCTATCGCCGATAAGGGTGATTTCTACAGCATAGAAAACGACCACCTCGCAAAAGCAACCGAAGTACTTGAGCGCATTTAAATATTTTGTAACTGTTCAGTATCTATATAGTTACAATATTTCTTTATGAAGCAGGCATATATATCCGCCGGGTGCGGTATATATGCCTGTATTTCATAGAAAACCTTTAAGCATAATTCGTACAGAATCTTAATCGCATAGCGTAGTTCACAGCTGTGTGGTCTGCGGCACCTGAATCCGCGGCATTCGCCCTGCACTGCCAAATATTAAACTTTCTTTAAATATGCAATTTCCCTATTTACATTTCGTTTCATTGGCTTCATAATCATATTACCCACGGATTAAACAATAGTTTTCATACTCAAAATTTACGAAAACAACCAAAAAAGGTAAAAAGAGTTAATTTTATTATCAATATTTACCCAAAAACAATAATTTTAACGTCAATTTTTATAAAAAAATGCCCTTGTTTTTGTGCATATTTTTGTCTATATTATCATGTAGTAAAGAGAAGGTAAAAGAAAGGCAAATAGGAGGAAAATATGAAGAAAATATTTGATGTATTGAATGTCATTAAACAAAAGCTCTTTGTAAAGAAAGACAAGATTCATTCAGAAAAATATTATCGCAGAATTGATTTTTTAAATAAATATTCGCTTTTATTCCATGCGATCATAGCGATGGCTATCGTATTTATAGTGGAGATTATCTCGCGCAGGAGCTTTATCTCTGCATGTAAGTTCGTAGATGCACATACACTTGCGTTCATGTACAACTCATTTTTAGTGTTTGTATCATTTTCACTTGTGTATCTGTTCAGGCGCAGGGCTTTTGCAAGGGTAATAATTACAGGCTTTTGGACTATCCTCGGAATCATCAACGGCTGTGTGCTTTCAAACCGTGTCACACCGTTTGGTTATACTGATTTAAAGTGTATTCCGGAGCTTTTAGCCATGAACAATACCAGCTATTTTACAGCGCAGCAGGCTACAATAGTTGTAGTTGGACTTGGTGCATTTGCACTGTTTCTTGTGGCTCTTTTTATCAAGGGACCTAAATATACAGGAAAAATCCGTTATGCAGGTGTTTCAGTGGCATTTTTAGCATTGCTTTTCGTAGCAATCCCTGTTACAACCAATGTGGCACAGAATACCAATGTAGTTGCCAGCTACTATTCAAATATCGCCCAGGGCTATGATGATTATGGCTTTGTATACTCATTCTCATCTACTGTAGTGGACCGTGGAATGAAAAAGCCGGAGGACTACAATAAGCAGAATGTGGAAGATGTGGAGCAGAAGGTCAATTCACAGAAGCAGACCACCACAGTGGACGGAAAGACCGGTCCAAACATCATCTGTGTGCTTTTAGAGTCATTCTGTGACCCGGACGAGATTAATTTCCTTCAGGTGAATGAGGATCCTATTCCTACATTCCATGAGCTTGAGAAAAACTATTCAAGCGGATATCTGAATGTACCTGTAGTCGGAGCAGGAACTGCTAACACAGAGTTTGAGATGCTTACAGGGCTCAGCATGCAGTATTTCGGTACAGGAGAGTATCCATACAAGACTATCTTAAAGCAGACAGATTGCGAGAGCATTGCCTCTGATTTATCTAAGATTGGATATGCAACACATGTAGTGCACAACAACGGTGGTAATTTCTACAGCCGTACCAATGCATTTTCTAAGATGGGCTTTGATACATTTACAAGCAAGGAGCTCATGAATATCACAGAGTACACTCCAAACGGAAGCTGGCCTACAGATGATATTCTCGTCAGCGAGACAATGAAGACCTTTGATGCTACACCGAATCAGTCTGATTTTACTTATATCATCACAGTTGGTACTCACGGTGACTATCCAAAGGAGCCTGTTATTGAAAATCCTACATACACCGTATCAGGTGTTGAGGACGAGGGCATGAAAAATGCCTGGACATATTATGTAAACCAGCTCAACGAGGCTGACCGCTTCATCAAGGAGCTCACAGATGAGCTTTCTAAGAGAGATGAGGACACCATCGTTGTTATGTTTGGCGATCACCTCCCTACAATGGGACTTCAGAATTCTGATATGAAGTCAGGTGATATCTACAAGACAAAGTACATCACATGGAACAACATGGGACTGCCAAAGGAGGATGCTGACCTTTATGCTTACCAGCTTCTTGCCAAGACTACAGACACTGTAGGTATCCATGAGGGAACTATCATGAACTATCATCAGACTCAGATGAACAGTACAGATGAGGCATCATATCAGGATGGTCTTGACCTGTTACAGTACGATATCCTTTATGGAAAGCGCTACTGCTACAACGGCACAGATTTATATCCGGCTTCAGATCTTGTCATGGGAATTGACAAGGTGGAAATCACAAATGTGTCTGATTCATCAACCGGTGATACAGTATATATTTACGGTCATAACTTTACCAACTGGAGTAAGGTTTATATCAACGACTCCAAGGTGGCTTCGACTTATCTCTCAGCAGGTGTGCTTGCTATCAAGAAGGAAGACATCAGTGATGGTGATGAGATAACTGTGTGCCAGGTTGGATCTAGTGATACCATTTTTAGAAAGTCTGAGAATGCGTATACATATGTGGATCCTGCAGTGGAGCACGACAGTGAGTCGGAGACAGATGAACTGACAGAGAACCAGTAGAAAAATATAGTTTATATGCGCCGTCCATGGCGCATGTAATCCTTGCCCCGCCGTCCTTGGCGGGGCATTTCTGCGTTTCATGGGCATAATTTCTACAGTATCTAGGCAGCTTCGTGCTTGTAAAATTTTGGTATGGCGTGTCTTAAGATATAATTAATGGGTTGAAAATTGTGTATATTGATGATACAATTTCTACGGTTAAGAGTTTGGTAGGATTTACGGACATGACAGATATCTGCAGGCCGGTAATGTATACCGAATTTAATACTTTAATTGTAGAAATTAAGAATCTAAGTATGGAGGTGAATTTCATGGACAGTAGTGATGGTCTTGGGCGAAGTAAGAACGACATCGGTGCTGATATACAAGTGAGTATTGTATTGGCAGGCATAGTGGATTCTGTCCGTGGTAGGATTCATCACCGGACAGTTTTTAGAGGTACAGTGTAGGCATATTAAGGAATATCGGCTTACGCTGTGCTGTGTTTTGCTGTGCACAAATGCATACTTGTTTATATATCAGAGCACCGTTAGGTGCTTTTTTCGTGCGCAAATTTATTGAGTGCACGGGTTTCGTCCTTTCTATCATGGAATGATTTTTATGCTTCAGAATCACGGGATTTTGGAGAACCACATATGTTTATTTTATGTGGAAAATGCTATCGGAAATGAGAAAGGAGAGAAATTGAGATGAATACAAAGAAATATGAAGAGCTTCTTGTTCTATTGAGAAGCCACAAAACGGATAAGGAAATTCTGGAGGTTTTGTCAGACTATCATGAGAATGATATTGCTGATATGCTTGCAGGAATGAACGAGAAGGAGCGCAAACGTCTTTACAGGCTCCTTGGAACACAGAGGACAGCGGAGATTTTTGCATATCTTGATGAGCCGCAGGCCTATTTTGATGAGCTGTCTGTGGAGCAGGCGGCAAGGGTAGTATCGCTGATGGATTCGGATGATGCTGTCGATTTGCTTGAAAATCTGGAGGATGAGGACAAGAAGGAGATTGTAGAGCATCTGGATGAGGACGCGGAAAAGGATGTCATGATGCTTCTGTCATATGACGATGATGAAATAGGCAGCTATATGACAACCAACTACATCTGTATTCCGGGAGGCCTGACAGTGAAGCAGGCGATGAGCCAGCTAGTAAGGCAGGCGGGCGAAAACGATAATATCATGACTATATATGTAGTTGATTCAGATGAATGCTTTGCGGGAGCTATTGATTTAAAGGATTTAATCACAGCCAGGGAGGGCATGAATCTGGAAAGCATTATAGCCCATTCATATCCATATGTGCTCGACCATGAGAAAATCGATGATTGTATCGATACAATCAAGGACTACGCTGAGGATTCAATTCCGGTGCTCTCAAAGGATAAGCATATACTCGGTGTCATCACATCTGATGATATTGTAGAGATGGTAGACAATGAGATGGGTGAGGACTATGCAAAGCTCGCCGGACTGACCGCAGAGGAGGATCTGAAGGAAACCACGCTGCAGAGCATGAAAAAGAGAATGCCATGGCTTATCATCCTGCTTTTTTTGGGAATGATAGTGTCTTCCGTAGTTGGAATATTTGAGAATGTGGTAGCGGCTTTGCCGATAGTCATCTGCTTCCAGTCGCTGGTGCTTGACATGGCAGGAAACGTAGGAACACAGTCACTAGCTGTCACAATCAGAGTACTTATGGATGAGAATTTAAGCGGTAAGCAGAAGCTTTTGCTTGTAGTAAAAGAGGTAAGAATAGGCCTTGTAAATGGTGGCTTGCTTGGAATAATGGCACTTGTATTTCTGGGAATATATGTGCATCTGTTCAAGGGCTACACATGGCTTGGAGCATTTGCGGTATCAGGCTGTGTAGGAGTTTCACTGCTTGTGGCAATGGCAATTTCAAGCCTTGTGGGCACAGTGATTCCGATGTTTTTCCACAAGATAAAGATTGACCCGGCGGTTGCGTCAGGCCCGCTTATCACGACGGTGAATGATCTGGTGGCAGTTGTGACCTATTATGGACTGGCATTTCTTTTCCTGATTGAATTGTAATGTCTGACGTGGTGCTTAAATATTTAGAATATATAAAAGCCTGGAAAGAGTTGAGTTTTTATTGGCTTTATTTGGTAACTAGTGTATACTATTTGCATATAACAGCTTCGTTAAGCAGATATAAATACACATAAAAGAAAGGTATAATCATGGACATCGTATTAGGAAATTACAAAGGATTAAAGGCAAACATCCCTTATATTGCATATACAGAGGAGGATGTTAATTCACAGATAGCGACACTTCTTTCAGGAAATCCTGTCAGAGAGCAGAAAACAGGCCCGTTAGCGATGGGCGACACGGCAGTAATCGACTACGAGGGCTTTAAGGACGGAGTTGCGTTTGAGGGCGGAAAGGCTGAGAAATATCCTCTGGGAATCGGTTCAGGCTCTTTTATTCCGGGCTTTGAGGAGCAGCTTGTAGGCATGGAAATCGGTGAGGACAGAGACATCAATCTCTCATTCCCTGAGCAGTATCATGCGCCGGAGCTTGCAGGTAAAGCGGTTGTTTTCAAGGTTAAGCTGCACGAGATTTACAATGAGAAGGAAGCAGAGCTGAACGATGAGTTTGCAGCATCTCTCAATTTCCCTGAGGTACAGTCAGTGGAGGATTTAAAGAAATATATCAACGAGTATCTTGAGTACCAGGTAGAGGCAAGAAAGGCTGATGCGGCAAGAGAAAAGCTCTATGACCAGATTCTTGAAAGCAGCTCATGCCTTGTTTCGCCACAGGCAGTAGAGACAGCGGTAAATATGCAGCTTCAGCAGATGGCAGCATCATTTGCACAGCAGGGTGTGGCTATGGAGCAGTATCTTCAGATGACAGGCAAGACTATGGATAGCTTAAAGGAAGAGCTCAAGCCTGTAGCACAGAAGCAGGTAAAGCTTGAGGCTGTTCTCGATGAAATCATCAGAGTGGAAAATATCACTGTATCTGACGAGGAGATGGATGAGCAGTATGAGCTTATTTCACAGAAGTATGGTCAGCCTGTTGACGTTGTAAAGCAGGTGATTCCAAAGGCACAGCACAAGCCGGATTTACTTCGTATGAAGGCATCACAGCTCATCATCGATGCGGCTGAGATTATCATGGAAGAAAGCGGAAAATAATGTATAGAATATTTTTGGTTGAGGATGACGAGACCATAGCAAAGCTTGTCAGAAGACATTTGGAAAAATGGGATTATGATGTGCATGTAGTGCAGAAATTTGATGCTGTAATGTCAGAATTTGCATCATTTGATCCGCATCTTGTGCTTATGGATATCGGTCTGCCGTTTTACAATGGGTATCACTGGTGTACGGAAATCAGAAGGGTATCAAAGGTTCCTGTGGTTTTCCTGTCATCCGCTGCTGATAATATGAATATAGTGATGGCAGTCAGTATGGGGGCAGACGACTTTATAGCAAAGCCGTTTGACCTCGATGTGCTGACCGTAAAGATACAGGCTATCATCAGGCGCTGCTATGATTTTGGCGCAAACAACAGTGTTTTGGAGCATAATGGCGCCATGCTCAATATATCTGATGCCACCATAACCTATGACGACAAAAGGCTCGAGCTTACAAAGAATGAGCTCAAAATATTGCAGACACTTTTTGACAACAAAGAAAGGATTGTATCACGCAGCCTTCTAATGGAAAAGCTGTGGGAGAGTGATGCGTATGTGGACGAGAATACGCTTTCGGTGAATGTCAACAGGCTGCGTAAAAAGCTGGATTCTATAGGGCTTGAGAGCTTTATTGTCACAAAAAAGGGACTTGGGTACAGGCTGGGGTGAGAGGTCATGGCAAAAATACAAAACAAACCGCATCTGACAAATTTTATAAAACAAAACTATATATGGATTCTGATGATAGTCACAATGTCATGTATCCATTTGCTTTACATGTACCTGATTGGTGCGCGCAAACAGGATCTGGTGTATGCGGCAGTGCTTGATGCAATACTTCTTCTGATAACAGTTTTGGTTGGATTTTTCAGATATAGCAGCAAGGTAAAAGCTCTAAGCAATGCTTTAAAACGTCCGGTTGAGGAACAGGCACAGCTTCCGGAAGCAACAGATGATGTGGAGATACTTTATCACCGGCTGCTGGAAAATCAAAGTATTGCAAGAAGTGAGTCAGAAAGCAGTGCTGCAATCAGACAATCACAGATGAGAGATTATTACTCTATGTGGGTGCACCAGATAAAGACCCCGATATCGGCTATGAAACTACTGCTTGAGGCAGAGCGGGAGGAGCTTGGGCAGCTTATATGTGATGATGAACAGAGTCAGTGCCATATAGGCGATATGACCGGTGGGAATATAGGTGCTGCCGGATTAAATGCTGCTTTGAAACAACAGGCTGTACTCACAGAGCTGTCAGATAACATGGACTCGTTTGAGGACGAATTGTTCCGCATAGAGGAATATGTCAGTATGGCTTTGCAGTATCAGCGTGTGAGCAGCACCGAAAATGATTTTGTGCTTGAAAAAGTCAGTGTGGATGGTGTCATACGTGATACCATTAAAAAATATGCAAAAATTATGATACGAAGGCATATTGGAATAAATTATTCAGGAACCGGGCAGAAGGTATATACTGACGGAAAATGGCTTGCATTTATGCTGGAACAGATACTTTCAAATGCCATAAAATATACACCGCATGGGGTTGTTACAATAGAAACTGCAGAGGAAAAAGACCGGTTTTTTATTACAATAAAGGATACCGGAATAGGAATCAAAGCTGAGGATCTGCCACGCGTTTTTGAAAAGGGCTACACAGGCTACAATGGTCATGCCGATAAGAAGGCTACGGGAATTGGGCTTTATCTATGCAGGCAGATGGCAGACAAGCTGGGGCATACAATCCACATGGGGTCAGAGATTGGAAAAGGAACTAAGGTGTGGATAGGGTTTGATCTGGATTATGCAGATACGAGGGATTAGGATAAATCGGTGTAATAAGTTTGACTGGAAATTGTATCCAAAATCAGATATAATAATACATTATGAGAAATAAAAGAGTATGTGATTATATAGCGGAAGCTATTCAGAATGAAATTTTATCAGGACGTATGTCATCAGGAGTGCCATTGCGACAGGAAGAGCTTGCGGATAGTCTCGGTTATTCGAGAATACCAATCAGGGAGGCATTGCAGATACTTGAGTCGCAGGGATTGGCAAAGCGACTGGCAACAAGGCATGTGGTGGTGGCTGATTTTTCGGACGAGGTGATAACGGAAATCTATGAGCTGCTTTCAGATGTGGAGATAAAACTGTTAAAGGGCATGCTGCAGTCTGGTATATGTTTGTGGGATAAAGTGGTCAGTGATAACAGTGAGCAGCCCAATTGCGTACATGAGCCATCTGCTATAAATGAAAAATTGTCTGCAGAGCTGCAGTTTCATGAGACAATTATATCCAATAGTCATAACGAGTATTTTACACATATTCTTGAAAATGGTCTCTGGTGCTATATCAGGTTTGCGGTTGAAGAGACGGCAGCAGGCAGGGAAAATGCGCGAAGACTTGAGCTGTTATCGAAAATAGCAGAGGCATATTCGGATAAGGATATAAATATTGTCAGAGAACTTTTGGGAGAATATTTTGGAAGTCTTTGTGAGGCTGTTATAGCAGAGAGGGAAGAAAGCAGCAGGTAATTGGTGACTTATTTTATACTGAATAATGACAGATGATTCGGAAGCATATAAAATTAAAAGATAACAAGAGGAAAAAGTAATTATGATAGGACTTAAACCGATAAAGATTCCGTCAGCGAAGGAGCGTGTAGCATCGGAGCTGCGCAAGGCAATTTTGTCAAAACAGCTAAAAGAGGGAGAAAATCTTACACTGGAAAGTGTAGCGCAGCAGCTTAATGTATCTATAACTCCCGTGCGTGAGGCTTTTCAGATATTAGCGCATGACGGACTTATCAAGCTAAGACCGAATAAGGGAGCAATAGTACTTGGAATTACAGAGACGTACATAAGGGAGCACTATCAGATTAGAGGCATACTCGAGGGCGCATGTGCAGGTTTTGCTGCTTCACCTGATATCGATATCAGCAAGATAGAGCAGTCATACCTGGATGCAAGGGAGATGACTGCTTCCGGAGATTATAGCAGATATGCGGATTTAAACCGTGAGTTTCATAGTGAAATCTGGGCAGCATCCGGCAACAAAAAGATGCAAAATATGATCGCAGAACTGTGGAACGGACTTTCAATGGGCAGCATGGTCACAGAGGAGGAATATGCGGGCATTTCTATAAAGGAGCATGAGGCTATATACGAAGCAATCAAGGCTCATGATGTGCAGCTTGCACAGCGGAGGATGTATGAGCATATCATGCGTAGTCGTGATGATATGCTGACATATTATGTGTAGATGTAAGTTATTAATTTAACACATTACTTGTAATAGATGCACAAATTGAATAGGTGGAATATATATAAATTGCCGAAATTGTCAAAAAGGTATTGACGATTTCGGTTTTTTGTTATATCTTAAACTTAGAAATTGGATACAATATCAAATATCAAATATTAAGCGGAGGAGGAAAATGATATGAGTCCAGCAACAATAACACTTTTATTCTTATTGTTTGCCGTTGTGATGTTCGTGTGGGAAAAGATTCCACTTGGGGTTACATCCATGATAGTATGTGTCGGTCTTGTTGTCACAGGAGTACTGGATTGGAAAACAGCCTTTTCGGGATTTATCGACAGCAATGTGATTCTTTTCGTAGCGATGTTTATCGTCGGAGGAGCATTGTTTGAAACCGGTATGGCAAACAAAATTGGAGGAGTGGTCACACACTTCGCCAAAACAGAGAGGCAGCTTATCATAGCAATCATGGTGATTGTGGGACTGATGAGCGGAGTACTTTCAAACACAGGAACTGCAGCAGTTCTCATTCCGGTAGTTATCGGAATTGCAGCAAAATCAGGATACTCGAGATCGAGACTTCTTATGCCACTTGTTTTTGCAGCAGCCATGGGTGGAAATTTATCTCTCATCGGTGCACCGGGAAATCTCATAGCACAATCAGCTATGGGAGAGATTGGACTTAGCTTTGGATTTTTCGAGTATGCAAAGGTAGGACTTCCGATACTTATAGCAGGTATTCTGTACTTTGCATTTATAGGATACAAATTCCTGCCTGAAAAGCAGGGCAGTACGGAAAGCTCATATGATGAGCAGAAGGATTTTTCAAATGTGCCTAAATGGAAACAGATGATGTCATTGATTATCTTAATCCTTACACTTTTGGGAATGATTTTCGAGGACAAGATTGGCATCAAGCTTTGTGTCATCGGCTGTGTCGGAGCACTTGCCCTTATCATTACAGGCGTTATTAGTGAGAAAAACGCACTTAAATCAATAGATTTGAAAACCATTTTCTTATTTGGTGGAACTCTTTCACTTGCAGCGGCGCTTCAGGAGACCGGGGCAGGCGAAGAAATCGCAACAGCGGTTATCGGTATACTTGGCAAAAATCCATCACCATACGTTCTCACATTCGTAGTGTTCATGCTTTGCTGTGTACTTACGAACTTTATGTCAAATACCGCCACCACAGCACTTTTGGTTCCAATCTGCGTATCAATTGCCACAGAGATTGGAGCTGACCCGAGTGCAGTACTTATGGCATGTGTTATCGGTGGTTCATGTGCATACGCCACACCTATCGGTATGCCTGCCAACACAATGGTCATTACAGCCGGAGGATACACCTTCAAGGATTATGCAAAGGCCGGTATTCCGCTTATAGTAGTGGCGACCATTGTAAGCATGGTCTTACTGCCGATTTTCTATCCGTTCTTCCCATAAGAACGGATGGGAGTGGGTAAACAATAAATTAATATTTAATTATTTACAAGATTTATATTAGGAGGAAAAACTATGTCAAACGAGAAACAGGTAGAACAGCTTACCACCTATATGGCAAATTTTATCGCTCATATAGCAAAAAAATTACCGGATGATGTCATTGCAAAACTGACAGAACTCCGTGACAAAGAGGACAGTCCTCTTTCAAAAACAATCTATGATACAATGTTCAGAAATCAGGAGCTTGCGGTAAAACTTAACCGCCCAAGCTGCCAGGATACAGGAGTACTTCAGTTCTGGGTTAAATGTGGAACAAAATTCCCACTTATTGATGAGCTTGAGGGACTTTTAAAAGAGGCAGTTGTAAAAGCTACATTTGAGGCTCCTCTTCGTCACAACAGTGTTGAGACTTTCGATGAGTACAACACAGGCAAGAACGTTGGAAAAGGAACACCTACAGTATTCTGGGATATCGTGCCAAACAGCGACAAATGCGAGATCTACACATACATGGCAGGAGGTGGATGTACACTTCCGGGAAAAGCTATGGTACTTATGCCTGGAGAGGGCTATGAAGGAGTTACAAAATTCGTAATGGATGTTATGACTACTTATGGTTTAAATGCATGCCCACCTCTCCTGGTAGGTGTAGGTGTAGCAACATCTGTTGAGACAGCAGCACTTTTATCAAAGAAAGCACTCATGCGTCCAATCGGATCTCACAATGAGAACGAGAGAGCCGCAAAGATGGAAAAACTTCTCGAGGATGGTATCAATGCTATCGGCCTTGGACCTCAGGGAATGGGCGGAAAATACTCAGTAATGGGTGTAAATATCGAGAACACAGCCCGTCATCCATCTACAATCGGTGTAGCCGTAAACGTAGGCTGCTGGAGCCACAGACGCGGACACATTGTTTTTGATAAGGACCTTAACTATACAATCACAACACATTCGGGGGTGGAATTATAATGGTAGAGAGAATTAATGGAAAAACAATTTTAACAACACCAATCTCAGCAGAGGATCTTAAAGGAATAAAAATCGGAGATATTGTATACTTAAATGGAAGCATGACAACATGCCGTGACGTAGCACACCGACGTCTCGTTGAGGAGGGAAGAGAACTTCCGGTAGACGTAAGAAACAATGCTATTTTCCATGCAGGACCGATCATCCGTCCACTCGAGAATGACAAATTTGAGATGGTATCTGTTGGACCGACAACAAGTATGCGTATGGAGAAATTCGAGTACGAGTTCGTAAAAGAGACCGGCGTACGTGTTATCATCGGAAAAGGTGGTATGAAAGAGAATACAGAGCGTGCATGTAAAGAGTTCGGTGCCATTCACTGCGTATTCCCGGCAGGAAATGCAGTAGTAGCCGCAACAGAGGTTGAGGAAATCGTCCGCGCAGAGTGGAGAGATCTCGGAATGCCTGAGACACTCTGGAACTGCCGTGTGAAAGAGTTTGGCCCACTTATCGTATCTATAGATGCAGAGGGTAACAACTGGTTCGAGCAGCAGAAAGTTGAGTTCAACAAGAAAAAAGATGCAGCAACAGAGGAAATCTGCAAGCAGGTAGGATTCATCAAATAGTTGCCGGAGCCTGGTATCAAATTTATTTAGAACCCAATTGCCATGAAAGTATTCTGGCAAAATATATACCCGCAGAATGCGGGAGAAAACATAAAAAAATATAATTTTTCGCGCAAAGGCTCTCACATAATTTGACTATTATGTGGGAGCTTTATATATATGAAATTAATCAAATAATTTAAAAGAGTAGTTGCGGTATATAGGGTATGCCCTGTATAATAAAAAAGTAAATTACTGCAATAAAAAACTTATTGCCGGTAATTAAAAAGCGAGAGGAACAAATGATGATGAAGCAATTCCTGAGAAAAACAATGAAAAATGTTGCAGCCTATGTGGAGCTTTTTCTGTCGGCAGTACTGGTGTTTGTGATAGTGGTGCTTATTATAAAGCTTATAGGGCAGAGCTTTTTTGATATATGGCATGATAAAATTGAGCTGGAGTATTACATGGAATATATCATGTCGCTTGCAATCGGTGTGGAGTTTGTGAAAATGCTCTGTACTCATAAGCCGGGCACAATCATAGAGGTGCTTTTGTTTGCGACAGCCAGACAGATGATCGTGGAGCATCTCAATGTATATGAGACACTTGTCGGAATAGGTGCGATAGCAGCGCTTTTTGCCATCAGAAAATTCCTTTTCTGCAGCTTTGATGAGGCGGACCACATGATATGCCGTGGCAGCCAGACGGTAGCGAGGGCGAATTTTATTTCAGGAACAAACATACCTGAGGAAAAGACAAAGCTGCTTAGAGATGTGATAAGTGAAAAATTACAGGAGGAGGACAAAAATGTGGCAATCGGAGCCTGTGTGTATTACAAGGATTGTGCGCTCAGAGTGGACAGTATGAAGCAGGGCGTTGTCACAAGAGTCGAGGTAATTAAAAATCTGTAGCATATCAATTAAACTTTTAAGGGTAAAAAAGTTATCTATTTCAGGGGATAAAAGATGGAAATTATGCGGACAATGATGGATTTTGAGTTTGATACAAAGAAAGTGCAGAACACACATTTTCACCAGGATCTGGAGATACTGTATGTGCTGGATGGCGGGCTTGAAATCCAGATAGAATCGGAAAAATATGAATTGGGGAAAGGTGATTTTCTGCTGATCAATGCAAATAAGCGGCATTCGATCCGGGAGACAGAAGAAGAACTCCTGACAGCTAGTTTTCGTATTAATTTTTCTATGCTGGCAGAATATCTCGGAACGAATCAGATCTTGTTCTGGTGTAATACGACTGCGGATAAAAATGAGGCGTATGAACAGCTCAGGAAAATATTGGATCGCGTGCTGAACCGATTCTACGATAAAGAAGGGGAAGGTGCACTGTATCTGAACAGTATTTATTATGAAGCACTGTATGTTCTGAATAGTTATTTTCGAATCAAAGCGGATGACAGCCGTCTGAAGGACGATGTGACGCCGGATAATTCCCGCGTGTTTGAGATACAGAATTATGTACAGGCAAATTATCAGAAGCAGATTAGTTTGAATGACCTGGCGAAGAAATTGTATCTGTCCAATGCATATCTGTCCAAGTATATAAAAAAGAGGTTTGGATTGAGTTTTCTTGAATATGTGAATAACATTCGACTCTTTCATGCAGTGGATGAGATGTTGTACACCGACAAAAAAATTACTCGGATTGCGTTGGATAACGGATTTCCGACGACGGCTTCTTTTAATAAAGTTTTCAAAGAAGTTTATAATATGACGCCGTCTGGATATCGGACAAGTGTCCGACAGAAAACGAAAGAAGAAGTGCAGGATACAGAATCCAAGGAACAGATCGAGCAGAGAGTTAAGAAATATCTGGCCGGGAATACGGCACCGCAGGATGAAGTGGCAGCAAAAAATCTGGACTTGTTTACAGTAGATGCAAAAGAGACAACAGAACTGAAAAAAAACTGGAATGCGATTATTAATATCGGGAAGGTGGACGCACTTCTTGACAGTGAGATGCAGCAGCAGGTTCTGATCATGAAGCAGGAACTGGGATTCAGGTATGTGAGAGTGTGGAATATATTCGTGCAGGATATGTATGAGGAAAAAGACGGAAGCTGGCATTATAATTTCAGCAGAGTAGACAGAGGATTGGATTTTCTTGTGGAGAATCAGTTGAAACCATATATAGAACTGTCTTTTAAACCGATTCATGTTAGTTATACGTTGTATTCAACACTTACAGAAAAAGAGAATGATATCATTTTCCATGACCGAGACAGTTACGATAAAGTGATGAATGATTTTGCATCACATCTTATCAATCGATATGGAATGGACGAAGTGGAATCCTGGTATTTTGAACTGTGGAAAGATGATCGATTGAATATGATGGATGAAAAAGGATGGTATTTTGATTGTTTTGAGATCGGGTATCATGCATTGAAGCGCATTTCTGACAGAATTAAAGTCGGAGGGGCCGGATTTGCGCTGGGGTATGACAGATACCAATACCATCAATTGATACAGAATTGGAAAAAACAGAAGGTGAAACCGGATTTTATCAGTATGTATTCCTACTCTTATCTGCTGATCCAGCAGGACAGTATGTATTTCGGGAAGCGATCCCTGGATAATAATTTCGTGAAAAACCAGACGGATATTTTTAAACAGGTACTTCAGGAAGAAGAGTTTATGGCTGAGGAACTACATATTACGGAATGGAACTATACCATTTCCAACCGTAACTGTATCAGCGACAGCTGTGCACATGGGGCTTACGTGATGAAAACCTGCATTGAGTCAATCGGAAATGTGGATAAAATGGGGTACTGGCACGGGTCAGACCTGCACACGGAATACTATGACACAGAGGCGGTTCTGTACGGGGATAACGGTTTACTGACAAGGGATGGGATTAAGAAACCATCGTTTTATGCATTTCACTTTATGAATTTCCTACAATCGCAATTGCTGGGCAAGACAGAGAATGCGGTTTTATCTACGGATGGAAGAGGGACATATACGATTGTCTGTCACAATTGTAAACGGTTTAATTACCGATACACGATGAAGGAAGAGAAGGATATTAGAATCGAAGATTTGGAAGAGCTGTACGAGGATACAGATGCGGTACATCTGAAATTCTGTATTAACCATGTAGAAAACGGAGATTATATCATGCGTGTGTTCTATGTTAATTCTGAGAATGGAAGCGTTCAGGATGTCTGGGGTGACATGGATTATCTGAAAAATCTTTCCAAAGGTGAAGTGGAGTATATCCGCCGGGGCGCGATGCCAAAGGTGGAGATGCGTAAAATCCATGTGGAGGATGGTGTGCTGAGAGTGGATACAAAGCTGATGGCACATGAGATCAAGGCGCTGGATATTCATTATCAATATTAGAAAGTGAGACTATGGACACTGATGAGTTCCTGTTTTCACCGAAAAAAATGCTGTATCAATAACTGCGATACAGCATTTTTTTGCGTGGATCACTTTAGTTTTTTTCTGAGAGAGGATGTCTTATACAATCATTGCTTTTCTTTGATGGTGACGGAAAGGCATACATCATGGGAACAGGAGACGTTTGGGACAATGGCGCATGTCAGAAACTATCATCGGAATATATGCAACCGGAAATGGTGTGGACAGTGAGAACAGGCAGAATTTGACTGGTTTGAGATGAGATAGTGCAGAGGACAAAAAAATTACCCCTATTTTTGTCCTCTGATTTGACTGATATAAAAAAGAGTCCAAATACAGTAGCAAATTAGGATAATATGCGGAAAGTTTTTGAAAATGTACTGGACTATAATGAATTCAAGATAAAAGTGAAACAAGAAATAAGAAAAGGAGAGACAAACAATGAAATTAGGATTTGTAAGTGCGATTCTTGACACATGGAATTATGAAGAGATGATGGATTTCGCATCTGACCACGGCTTTGAATGTGTGGAAGTTGCATGCTGGCCACAGGGAAAGGCTGAGAGAAGATATGCAGGAGTCACTCATATCGATGTAGACAAAGTGCTGGAAGATGAGGAATATGCAAAACATATTCTGGACTATAGCAAAGAGAAGAATGTAGAGATTTCTACCCTCGCATACTATCCGAATACAATGGATGGAAATCAGGAGAAACGTGAAGCAGCAGTTGCTCACTTGAAAAATGTAATCCGTGCAAGCCATAAGCTTGGCGTAAACATGGTATCAACATTTATCGGAAGAGATCAGACAAAGACGGTGGAGGAAAATCTGGAACTGGTGAAGGAAGTATGGCCTTCTATCATCAAACTGGCAGAAGAGAACGATGTAAAAGTTGCAATTGAGAACTGCCCGATGTTATTCGGACCGGATCAGTGGCCGGGCGGACAGAATCTGATGACAACACCAAAGATTTGGAGACAGGTATTTGATATTCTGAAAAGCGACAATTTGGGAATCAACTATGATCCATCCCATTTTGTATGGCAGATGATTGATTATATCAAACCGATTTATGAATTCAAGGATAAAATCTTCCATGTACATTATAAAGATATCAAAGTATATCCGGATCGCTTGAATGACTGCGGAATCATGGCTTATCCACTTGATTTTATGTCGCCTAAGCTTCCGGGACTGGGGGATGTTGACTGGAGTAAATATGTATCAGCACTGACAGATATTGGATACGACGGATGCACATGTATCGAAGTAGAGGATAGAGCATTCGAAGGAAGCAAAGAAAAAGTAGAGGATTCCCTGATACTTAGCCGTAGATATTTGAAACAGTTTGTTATTTAATTTGTTAAAAAATAAAATTCACATATAAAAGGAGAAAAAACAATGGGAAAATTAAGAATTGCAATCGTAGGATGTGGTGGAATCGCTAACCAGAAACACATGCCATCTATCAAAACACAGGCAGACAAAGCGGAAATGGTAGCTTTCTGCGATATTATTCCGGAGCGTGCAGAAAAAGCAGCAAAAGAGTATGGTGTTGAAGGTGCAAAAGTTTATACAGATTATAAGGAAATGCTTGCAGATACAAGCATTGAGATTGATGTTGTACATGTATGTACACCAAACGTGGCTCACTGCCCAATCACTGTTGCAGCATTTGAGGCTGGAAAACATGTTATGTGCGAGAAACCAATGGCTCACAATACAGAAGATGCCCGCAAGATGATCGAAGCATGGAAGAAATCCGGAAAGAAATTTACAATTGGATACCAGAACAGACTTCGTGACGATACACAGACACTTCATGCATCATGTGAGGCCGGAGAACTTGGAGAAATTTACTTCGCAAAAGCACACGCACTTAGAAGAAGAGCTGTTCCTACATGGGGCGTATTCCCGAACAAAGCTCTGCAGGGTGGCGGTCCTCTGATCGACATCGGAACACACGCACTGGATATCACACTTTGGATGATGAACAACTACGAGCCAGAGTCAGTTTCAGGACAGGTATTCTACAAACTGGGACGTCAGGATGATGGTCCGGAAGGAAACGTATTTGGACCATGGGATCCGAAGACATTTGAAGTAGAAGATTCCGCATTCGGTCTTGTAAAGATGAAAAACGGAGCAACAATCTACCTTGAGGCTTCATGGGCACTGAACATTCTGAAATCTATGGAAGCATCTACAACACTTTGCGGAACAAAGGGTGGAGCTGAGATTCACCACGGCGGAAGTTATCCACAGGATGAACTGATCTACAACACAGTTGAGCACAATCAGTTGATGGAAAAAACAATCTCACCAGCAGGTGTTGTTGACTTCTTCGAAGGTGGAGCAGCTGCAGAGGCAGTTCGCGAGCAGGAGCAGTGGCTCAATGCGATCATTAATGATACAGATCCGCTTGTAAAGCCAGAGCAGGCATTCGTTGTAACACAGATTCTGGAAGGAATTTACAAATCAGCAGAGACAGGAAAAGAAGTATTCTTTGACTAATCAGTAAACAATATGGCAGCTCCTGATAAATCGCATGCGATGTGAGAAATGGATAGGAGCTGCCATTTTCAAAGAAAAGTCAAGGTTGAAATAGGAGGAAAAAAGATGGCTGGCAGACAAATATACAATCCGGAAGGATTTAAAAATATTGAAAAAGATGGAAGTCTTACAGGCTTTGAATTTCAGTTCAAAGCACAGTATTATCGTGGAATCACACTTTCTATTGTGAGAGATATCAAAGTAAATATTGATGGTGAAGATATCGAAAGAGAAAATGTACGTTTCACTGTAAACGGAGAAACATTTACACTGGAAGAGATGCGTACGGTGATCGATTCTGATTATCGTTGGGAATTCGGTGATTATGCAACAGTTTCTGTAATGAAAGAAGGCGGACTTGCAAAAGGAAACCATCACATTAAAGCAGTACAGATTATTGACCCTTCTTACATGCCATTCCAGATTGAAGCGGTATGTGAGACAGATTTTGTGATTGAATAAGGAGGAACGAAGCATGAGTTACGATATTAAAAGAAGTGTTTCCCTGTACAGTTATCAGGATGAGTATTATGATAAAAAATTAGATTTGGAAGGTTGTTTGAGAGAGACTGCGAAGACAGGCGCAACAGGAGTTGAGCTTCTTGCTGAGCAGATGATCCGTAGATTCCCGCTGCCGATCGAGACAGAAGAATTCCGTGATCAGTGGTTTGGATGGATGAAGAAATATAATCTTGAGCCATCTTGTTATGACGCATTTTTGGAGAATCATATTTACGACAACCGTATGTTAACTCTGAGTGAGCAGATTAACATGATGAAACGTGATATCCGTCTGGCATCATTGCTTGGATTTAAGAACCTCCGTACACTTGTTTCAACACCAATGGACGTCATAGAGGGTAGCCTTGAGTATGCAGAACAGATGAATGTAAAGATCGGTCTGGAAGTACATGCTCCGTTCTCTTTGAATTCAGGTTGGGCAGATGGATATATGGAGATGATTCACCGCACCGGAACAAAATACTTCGGATTCATTCCTGACATGGGAATCTTCTGTAAGAACATTCCGGATGTGGTAAGAGATAAAGCAAGAAGACACGGTGCATCAGAAGAATGTATCAAGATTGTCGATGATGCATATGCACAGAGAATCGCAAAAGGATTTACAAAGATCAAATATGATCTGGACCTTGGAAAAGCAAATATGGAATACCGTATGCAAAACGGAATGAAAGAAATGATGGATGCTGTACAGGCAGCAGGCGGCGGCCCAGCTGATATGGAATATGCAGGATCTTCATTCACATATTCCTGGTCAGAGCCACAGGATATTATCGATAACATCGATTATATTTTCCATACACATGCAAAATTCTACAATGTAAGTGAAGACTATGTAGAGACAGCAGTTGCAATTCCAGAAGTTGTTGAGGCATTTAAGAAGGCAGGATATAAAGGTTATTTAAGTTCAGAGTATGAAGGTGGAGAGCATCTGCGTGCGGATATGGAAGTAGACAGTATTGAGCAGGTACGCCGTCATCAGGAAGCAATGAGAAGAGCAATCGAGGGTTAAATTTAAAATATTCCGAAAACGAAGGGCAAAGGGGGCTGACCCCCTTTGAAGAGAAGGTGGATAATATGGAAAAAATGAAATTAGGTATTGTCGGATTTGGTTTCATGGGACACTGCGATGCTGATATGATGGCAACATTTGATGATATTGACCTTGTAGCAGTTGCAGATACCAATCCGGAACAGTTAAAAGATGCTCCGGAAGGAGTGGAGACTTATGCAAATATTGATGAAATGCTTGCAAATGCAGATATCAATGTAGTAATGGTATCGACTCCGAACCCAAGTCATCCGGAGATGGTTAAAAAGGCCGCAGCAGCAAAAAAACATGTAATCTGTGAGAAACCGGCAGCAATGAGTGTTGCGGAATATGATGAGATGGTTGCTGCATGTGAGGAGAATGGTGTGATCTTTACGGTTCACCAGCAGAGAAGATGGGACAAAGACTACCGTATTATGAAAGAAGTTTACGACAAATCAATGGTAGGAGATATGTACATCATCAAATCCCAGCTTTACGGAGTAAACGGAAATATGCATGACTGGCATATCTACCCGGAGATGGGTGGAGGAATGCTCTATGACTGGGGTGTACATCTGATCGATCAGATGTTGGATATGGTGAAATCCAAAATCGTATCTCTCTATGCAGATGTTCAGAATGTCATCAATGAAAATGTAGATGATTACTTCAAGATAATCATGAAGTTTGAAAACGGTGTGACAGCAGAGATTGAGCTTGGAACATATTACCTGACACCAAAGCGTGCATGGTTCATCGGTGGAAATAAAGGTTCTGCATTGATTGATGGATTCGCAGGAGAAGGCAAGATTGTCCGCACAGCGCATCTGTTGGAAAATGTCCCTGGAAAGATCACGATGACTGCAGCAGGTCCTACAAGAAGCTTTGGACCTCCAGAGCCGGGACTGTTGTATGAAGAGCCATTGCCGGAAGTAAATGTGGATCACAGAAATTACTTTGAACATTTCCTGAAAGCATTTAACGGAGAAGAAGATATTATTATTAAACCGGAGCAGGTGAGACGTGTTCTTTGTGTAATGGATGCAGTCAGAGAGTCTGCTAAGACCGGAAAAGCAATCGCATTTGAAGAGTAAAAAATGAGTTGTTAACTGTCTTTTGAGACGTCCGCATGGGGATTATGAAATCAAAGATTCAAGTCAAAGATTTTGTAGTCATTCTGCGGGCGTTTTCAAGTTACATTGATGGTTGTGACTTGCCTGTTTTTGTTTATTCTCAAAGAGCAAAAATGATATATGGTTTTTTTGTTCTCCATTCAAAAAACAGGTTTTTCAGGACAAAAATACAAGTGATTTAGGTTTAAAACATGGTATATGAAACTTGGCAAATATAATAAAATGAGTACAAGTTAAAAAATAACAAGTTCGAAAAGTGAGGTAAAGATCATGGCAAATTATGAAACACAGATTGTTGTTATTGCAGCAGGTCCTTCTGGATTATCCGCTGCTGTTCAGGCAGCAGAGGACGGAGCAGAGGTTATCGTTCTTGAGAAAGCAGCTGCAGTCGGCGGTGCAGCAAACATGGGAATGGGACCGCTTGGAATCGGTACAAAATACCAGAAACAGCAGATGGAAGATATCACAGTAGAAAAAGCATTTAACATGTTTATGGAATATACACATTACAACGTAGATGCACGTCTTGTAAAACGTTATTTCGAGCAGTCAGGAGAGACAATCGAGTGGCTGGAGGACATGGGAGTTGAGTTCGAAGGCGCATACCGCTACTTCCCAAAATCAGAACCGACATGGCATATCGTAAAAACAGATCAGGGAATCGGACCAAGAGCTGCATCATTCATGAACAAAGCTTTGTATTCCAGAGCCCAGGAACTTGGCGTGAAAGTATTGCTGGAGACACCTGCAAAGAAAATCGTAATGGAAGATGGAAAAGTGGCAGGAGTTCTTGCAACAGATAAAGATGGAAATGAAATCGAAATCACATGTAAAGCAGCAATTATCTGTACAGGTGGAGCCGGATGTAATCCGAAACTGATCAAGGATGAGACAGGATATAAACATGGAGAGGATATGTTCAACTTTGCAATTCCTGGTATTATGGGCGACGGTCTGAGAATGGCATGGGAGTCTGGAGCTGACAAGCTTCCGGTAAGAATTGAACAGGCAGCAGCGATTGAAGGTGTAGATGATCTTCCTGGAAGTGTAGGAAATATTATGGGACAGCCGAACCTGCTTGTAAACCTGCAGGGAAAACGTGTAATGAACGAGGATCATATGCAGAACGCTACATATCTTTCTAATGTTGTTTCTCATCAGAAAGGTCGTGTATGTATCAGCATCGTAGATTCTTCTATCGCAAAATATTACATGAGAAATGGTGTGGATAACGTATCAATGGTTCGCCCAAATCCAGATGTTTCTGATTTTGCAGATGCAATCAAAATGGCAAAAGAGAACGGAAATGAAGGTCTGTATATCGCAGACAGCATTGAAGAACTTGCAGAGAAGGCTGGTATCGATGTAGATAATCTGGTAGATACAGTGGAAGAGTATAATGACTTCTGTGACAGTGTAGATGAAGAATTCTTCAAAGACAAGAGATATTTAAGACCAATTACAAAAGCACCGTTCTATGGCGCACGTATCCGTCCGGGTGGATATGGAACAGTTGGTGGTATCCGTATCAATGAGAATTGTGAAGCATGCGATAAAGAGTTTGAGCCGGTACCTGGACTTTATGCAGCAGGTGCTGATGCATGTAATATTTACGATGACAGTTATATGTTCCTGCTTCCGGGTAACTCCATGGGATTTGCAGTGAATACAGGACGTATTGCTGGTATGAGCGCTGCAGAATATGTAGAGGATGAAGATTAATCTTTATTAGCAGAAATGTAGTAGTGCAGATCAGCAAAGACTGAGTTGTAATGAAAAAATGACAGAATCGAATGGAGCGGAGTGGATAGGAAACTCCGCTCTTATTTGAAGAAAGGTGAAAACTATGAAAGATACAGTAATCGATATTCAGAACCGCAGAAGTGTGAAGGAATATAAACCGGAGCAGATTACAGATGAGGAACTGATGGCCGTACTGAATGCGGGAATGAACGCACCGTCTGGTGGAAACAAGCAGTCACCGATCTTTATTGCAGTACAGAATCCTGAATGGATTAAAAAACTATGTAAGCTGAATGCTGAGATTGCCGGAGCACCGGAAGGATTTGATGTGTTTTACGGAGCACCGACTATTATTCTTGTATTGGCAGAAAAGGGAGTCGGTAATCCGGTAGAAGACGGAAGTCTTTGCTTGGGTAACATGTTTAACGCAGCATATGCGTTAGGTCTTGGTTCTAGATGGATCAACCGGATCAGGGAGACATTTGAGACAGAATTAGGAAAAGAATTGTTAAAAGAAGCAGGCTATGAAGGAGAATATATCGGAGTGGGTTCTTGTATTCTAGGCTATCCTGCAAATGGATTTCCGGAGCCGATAGAACGAAAAGCCGATTATTACAAAATTATTAGATAGGGAGATGATGATTGCAGAACACTGGGATGTGCTGCAGCCGTGTGAATAAATCTAAGTGAAAAGAGAGAAAGGACAGATATGAAAACAAAAAATAGAATTGCAGTCAGTGTGTTTATTACAGCATTCGCCTTTGGACTGAATATTACCGGAGTTCTTCCGATTCTTGGAATTTTAAATGAAAAATACCAGCAATATGGAACAGGAATGGTACAGCAGCTGCAGACGATGCCATATTTGATGTTGATCGTGGGATCTCTCCTCGTGGGATGGCTGACAACAAGAATCAGTAAGAAGAAAATCGTCATTACCGGATTGATTGTTATCGGAATCTGTGGTATGCTTCCGTTCTTTTTAGAAAATTTTTTGATCCTTGTAATGACCCGATTGTTGATTGGATTTGGATTCAGTATCGTCGGTCCGATGAACACAGCAATCATTACAGAATTTTTCCCGCCAGAGGAAAGAGCATCCTATATGGGGTTACATGTAGTCGGAATGGGAATTGGAACAATGATTGGGAATCTGATCGGCGGAATATTGGCAGGAATCGGATACCGCAGTTTTTATCTTGTTTATTTGATTGCGTTTTTGGCAGCAGCCGGCATCAAAATCGTGTTGATCGAGACACCGCCTGTCATGGACGAGACTTCATCAGATATGAAGCTGAACAAGATGGTATATGTGATTTCGCTTGCATCATTTGTACATACATTATTTATTAATGCGTATAACACGAATATTGGAATTTATATTTTGCAAAATATCACAGATAATCCGTCTGTGACGGGGGTTGTGACAGCAGTAAACTCTGCGTTTGCTTTGTTGGTCGGAATGTTCTTCGGCAAGATTTCCGGAGTGCTGAAGGAGTACACCCTTGCATTTTCGATTCTGGCTGCGGCAGCAGGATACGGCGTGATTCTGTTTGTTCCGGGAATGGCTGGAGTGTATGTAGCAAGTGCACTGTGCGGTGTGTCGCTAAGCTGCTTTATGGCGATGACTTCTTATTTGATTTCCGTTTCGGTAGAAAAAGAAGCAGTGGCAAAGGCGAGCGGAATGTTTTCAATCATCGGCGGCATTGGTGGCCTGGTAGCACCGATTGTATTAGGAAATATTGCAACATATGTGCTGGGTGGTAATCATCCGGTAAATCAATTTACAATCGCATTTGTCGGAATGCTCATGTTTGGAATTGTTGTAACAATATCAGGAAGAAAAATGAAGGAGAAAAATCAATGAAGCAATATGGCTTTGGAGTAGATATCGGAGGAACTACTTGCAAGATCGGTCTGTTTGACATGAACGGAACTATTTTGGAAAAGTGGGAAATCAAAACAAATACAGAGAATCACGGAGCAGCAATTTTAGATGATGTTGCCGCTGCAGTTCTCGGCAAGCTGGATGAAAAAAATATCAGCAAAGAAGAAGTACAGGGAATCGGACTTGGAGTTCCTGGACCTGTAGGACCTGACGGAACTGTATTTAAATGTGTAAATCTTGGCTGGGATGTCCTAAATGTAGAGAAAGAATTAAGTGAGAAAACAGGAATTTTCGTAAAAGTAGGAAATGATGCCAATGTGGCTGCGCTTGGAGAAATGTGGCAGGGCGGCGGAAAAGGTCATGATAATGTCGTAATGATCACACTTGGAACCGGAGTCGGTGGTGGAATTATCATCAATGGTAAAATTGTAGCAGGTTCCCACGGTGCAGGCGGTGAGATCGGACATATTAAAATGCGTGATGGCGAGACAGCAACCTGCGGATGTGGCGGACACGGATGTCTGGAGCAGTATGCATCTGCAACCGGAATCGTGCGTATGGCAAAACAGAAGCTGGAAGAGGAGACGAGGGAGACTACACTTACATCGTATGAAGAACTGACAGCGAAGGACGTGTTTGACGAGGCAAAAGCAGGAGATGCTGTTGCATCAGAGTTGGTAGATGTTCTCTGTAATATGCTGGGAACAGCAATGGCGAATATCGCGGCAGTTGCAGATCCGGAGATCTTCGTAATCGGTGGAGGTGTTTCGCGTGCAGGAGCAATCCTAGTTGACGGAATCAAAGAACATTATGCTGCAAAGGCATTTCATGCATGTGCTGAAACAGAGATTTCACTTGCTACATTAGGCAATGATGCCGGAATGTACGGATGTGTGAGATTATTGTTTTAAATCATATTTTAAAGGAGGAAAATAGAAATGGCAGTCATTACAATAGACGGAATCAAACTGGACGTTCCAGAGAATAAGAACGTGCTGGATTGTGCGTTGGAAAATGGAATTTACATCCCACATCTCTGCCATCACAAGGACTTAAGCCCACTGGGCTCCTGTCGTATGTGTGTGGTAGAAGTGGGAGGACAGGAGGGAGTAACGACTTCCTGTACATTGAAGGCAAAAGACGGAATGGTGATCAAAACAAAGACAGCGGAGCTGGAGCGTCTGAGAATGCTGGCTCTGGAGCTGCTTCTGACCGGACATCCGGAAGATTGTTCTACATGTCCGAAGTACGGAAACTGTGAATTGCAGATGTTGATACAGTACATCGGACCGAAGACAGGACGTCTGAAAATGCGTACAAAGGGATTCCGTCCACAGGAGGATAATCCACTGATTATTCACGATATGAACCGTTGTGTTCTCTGCGGAAGATGTGTACGTGCATGTAACGAGCTGCGTGGAGTAAAAGTGCTTCAGTATCAGAAGAAAGATATGGAGACTTACGTCGGAACCGTACATAACAAGTTATTGAAAGATGCAGATTGTCGTTTCTGCGGAGCATGTGCAGAAGTTTGTCCGACCGGAACAATCCGCGATAAGCTGATGAATTCCGAAGTGAAGAGAGAAGATGCAATTGTACCTTGCCGTCATGCTTGTCCGGCACATACAGATATTCCTCGCTATATCCGTCACGTGAAAAACGGGGAGTATGATGAAGCAGTAGCTGTCATTCGTGAGAAAGTACCATTCCCGAAGGCTCTTGGTTATATCTGTACCCATGTGTGTGAACTGGAATGTAAGAGAAAAGAAGTCAATGAGGCAATGTCCATCCGTGATATCAAACGTTATGCAGCGGATCATGATACAGGCTCTTACTGGAAGGGAAAAGGAAAACAGCTGGCAGATACAGGAAAGAAAGTCTGTGTCGTAGGTGGAGGACCGGCTGGTCTGACAGCAGCGTATTATCTGAGAAAACAGGGACATGAGGTGACTTTGAAAGAAGCACTTCCGACAGTCGGCGGTATGATGGCTTACGGAATTCCTTCTTATCGTCTGCCAAGAGAAATCATTGCAGACGAGGCGAATGTAATCGTAGAGCAGGGCGTTAAGATTGAAGTGAATACAAAGGTAGAGAAACCGGCAGAATTGCTGAATGAATATGATGCAGTGCTTATGACGATCGGTGGACATAAAGGAGTACGCCTTCCGATGGAAGGAAGTGAGCTTCCGGGAACTATCTTAAATGCAGATTTCCTGAGAAATGCAAGTATGGGAAATGAAACCGGCATCGGCAAGAGAATCATCGTTCTTGGTGGCGGAAACGTTGCATTTGACTGTGCAAGAACAGCAAAACGTCTCGGAGCAGAAGAAATCCATCTGGCTTGTCTGGAGGCAAGAGATGCAATGACAGCGGATGAGGAAGAAATCACACAGGCACAGGAAGAAGGAATCTTTGTACATCCTGCACAGACATTTGAGCGGATTACAGGTACAGATGCAGTGACAGGTGTCGATTTCATGAATGTAAAATCCTTTACATTTGATGAAAACCGTCGCGCAATCATTGAGAAAGAAGAAGGATCCGAGCATCATATCGATGCAGATACAGTAATCTTTGCAGTTGGACAGAGACCTGATATCACAGAAGAAGCCGGATTGGAACTGGGAAGAGGAAACAGCATTGTTGTTAAGAATATGGACAATGACAAGACAACTTCCGTAGAAGGAATCTTTGCTGCAGGAGATGCAATTTATGGCACAAAATCAGTGATCATGGCAATCGAATCCGGACGTCAGGCAGCAAGCCAGATTGATAAATATCTGGGTGGAGACGGAGATATTTCCGAAGTACTTGCACCGGTACAGAAAGCAGACCCATATATCGGACAGTGTCCGGGATTCGGATATCAGGAAAGAAAACATACGCAGGTGGATGCACCGGAGAAACGTTCCGATAACTTTAACCTGTTTGATCACGGTATCTGTGATTCAGATATCTGTGCAGAAGCCGGACGTTGTCTGCAGTGTGATCTGAGATTACAGATCTCCAGACCAAGTCTGTGGGGCGATTTTGTAGAACAAAAGGAGGCAGAGTAAGATGAGTGCTTTAGAGAATGCAAAAAAATTAAGCAGTGAACAAGTATTAGAGAAGATTGCGGATCTTGATATTCAGGAATACGGACTCTGTGCTCAGAAATTGTCAGAGCGTCTGGAAGCAGCAGTTGCAGAAAGCAAAGAAGAAGGAAAAGAAAGTGGTATTGTATGCGCATTGAACAATGCTGATATCGATGGTGTACTCCTCGAGCTGTTAAAATCAGAACCGGAAAATGTAATGGAAGGAATTGCTATTGCAGCCTACGCAATTGAGACAGAGAACAAGATACTATATGTACCGGAGTACGCGGCAGAACTGATTGAATCAGAAGCAGTGAAGACAGCAGCGGAGAAATACGGTGTAAAACTGGCAGCAGATCTTGTGGATGTCCGAGCAAATGAAGGATGTGCATTGGTGCACATTGTAACAGTTACAAATCTTGCAGAGGCATTTTCAGAACCTGCAGATTCTTATGAAGCAGGAAGTTATGTGTCAATCAATGGAACAGCACTGAAAAAAGTTGCATGCAATACAAAAATTGCTGAATTAACTGATCTCAACAGCGCAAAGGCATTACAGATTGGGTATGAATATTATACAGCAGAAGAGGCAGAAGAACTGACGGTGGCAAGTGCAGAAAACGGAGTGATCCGCGTCCTGTCTGAAAAAGACTGTATCGTAACTGAGACAGAAAAGAGATTGACTGCATCCAGAAAACAGAGCTGCGGAAAATGTGTGTTCTGTCGGGAAGGTCTGTTGCAGCTGCAGTATATGCAAAAAGAAGTAAAAGATGGAAAAGGCAAAGCAGAATTTATCGATATGACAAAAGAAATCGGTGAGGCAATGACATATTCCACACCATGTTCTATGGGACAGAATTCTTCCAGAATCGCACTCACTGCAGTCGAAAAATTTGCAGGAGAGTATGAGGCACATATCAAGAAGAAAAACTGTCCTGCAGGTGTATGTTTCTCAACGGAAACCATCTACATTGATCCGAAGTTATGCGACGGCTGTGGAGAATGTATGGATGTTTGTCCGAAAGACTGCATCGAAGGAAAATCCGGTTATATTCATATGATCGACGAATTCGATTGTGATGGTTGTGGAAAATGTATGGGTGTCTGTGAAGTAGAAGCGATTATAAAAACATCCGGCAAAGTGCCGAAGCTTCCGAACCGATTAACGAAAGTAGGAAGATTTAAGAAGCGATAGAACTAAGAAGTTAAAAGGATAATGATTCAAAAAGAGGAATTGTAAAATGATTAGGGTAACAGTATGGTATGAATATGTACAGGAAGCAGGCGAATTTAATGAGGAATTCCTCCCAAAAGACATGTCTGTAGAAGAGAAGGCTAGATTGAAAAAGCGTGTGGCAGATGTTGCAGCAAAGATAAAAGAAGTCTATCCAAAAGGTGTCATGGGAACTGTGGCAGAGCATTTGGAATCGTGTGAAGATATGCAAGTAACAAGTGTGAGAATGAACATGCCGGAGTATGGCCTTCCAGATGATTTATTAAATCATACAGATGTGTTAATCTGGTGGGCTCATGTGGCTCATGACCGTATACCGGATTGTTTGGTAGAAAAGATAAAAGACCGTGTGTTGAAGGGAATGGGATTCATCCCGCTTCATTCTGCGCACCCAAGTAAACCGATGAAAGCCCTGCTTGGAACTTCTGGTAGTTTGAAATGGCGAGAGGGCGATTTTTGCCGAGTATGGAATACAAATCCAACACATCCGATTGCACAGGGAATACCCGAAAGTTTTGAACTTAAGGAAGAAGAAATGTATGGGGAATTTTTTGATATTCCAAAGCCGGACGATGTCGTATTTTTGAGTTGGTATCGAGGTGGCGAAGTGTTCCGAAGCGGTTGTACATGGCAGCGCGGTTATGGAAAAATCTTCTATTTTCAGCCGGGACATGAGACAAATCCGTCTTACCACAATCCTTATGTGTTGAAGGTGATTGAAAATGCAGTTCGATGGGCTGCACCGGTAATGTGGAGAGAAAATCTGGAATGTCCGAATATTGTGGAATCGCCTGAGAGTAAATATCTCAAGAAATGAGAGATAAAAGGCAAGGGGGCAGTCCCTTCTTCGGAGAGGGCTGCCCCTTGCTATGCAAAAAACAGCAGATAGCCACAGCAAAATAAGACAAAAGTCTCGGAAGTATCGGGAGACGGTAGCTGGGCAGTGAAACTTAAATAGATTTCATCATGCTCAGATACGATGTGAAAGTAATTTTAAACACGGAAGTGAACAAGGAGTATGTGAACACATTTGATCCAGATGCAGAAGTAGACGAGTTTTGTGAAACAGTGGATGAATCTTATATCATAGGGGACTGCAAGCAAGTCGGCCTGATCTATCATGCTGTAAATCAGGCATATTTTACAGCAATGCAGATTTAGAATTCAATAAAAAGTGTCGATAGAGCAAAAAAGCTGGTGTGGAAAAATTCATCAGCTTTGGAGCTTTCTTTTTGTGTGATATTTCGGTATACTTAGTAGCAGATAAAATGGAAAATAAAGTTGTGTTGGGGTGTTGAAATCATGGAAAACGATAGGAAATTAATACAGTTTCATTTTATTACAAATGCGGAGGTGTCCACGCATTATCATCAGAATCCGGAAGTATTTTACGTACTTACCGGGGAGCTGAAGGTGCAAATTGACGAAACCACTTTTCTGATGAAACAAGGGGATATCATTCTAATTAATGCAAATAAGCGCCATACAATGAATGGAAATGAGGAATTGCTTGGGGCAAGATTCGAGATTGACTTTCATCTGTTGGCAGAATATATGGAGTCCATGCAGCTTTTGTTCTGGTGTAATTCCGTTGCAGACAAAAATGCGGCATATGCAGACCTTCGGGAAGTCTTTGATCATATTCTGAGTAGATATTTTGAGAAGGATGAAAAAAGCGCATTGGATCTGCAGGCGTTATATTTTCAGGCGGCACATATCCTTACGAGTAATTTCCTCGTAAAAGCAGATGATACAAGGCTGAATATGGATGATTCACAGGATCGTCAGCGCGTACGCCGGATCCAGAATTATATCCAGGCAAATTATCAAAGTCAGATCAGTTTGAATAATCTGTCAGATCAGTTGTACCTGTCGAATGCCTATTTGTCAAAATATGTGAAAAAACATCTGGGATTGACATTCATGGAATATCTGAATAATGTCCGGTTGTTCCATGCGGTGGATGAATTGCTGTACACAAAGAAAAATATGACTCACATTGCTTTGGATAATGGATTCCCGACTTCCGCTGCATTTACAAAAGCGTTCCGGGATATCTACGGAGAGGCGCCGAGTGAATACCGAAGGAAAATGAGGGAACAGCAGGAGCCGGAGAATCCGGAGCATGGACTGTCAGAGGAAGAATCCGGGCGTATCAAAAAGTATCTGATTTTCAAGGAACAGCACAATGAGCCGGTCGTAAAGAATCAGAAAGTATGTACGGTGGATGTGCAGCAGACAGGAAAGTTGTTGACAGACTGTCATAAAGCAATCTGTGTCGGAGATGCTTATACCGTTCTGCAGTCGAATGTACAGAGCCAGCTGAGAGACCTTCAAAAGGCAGCAGACATTAAATATGCAAGAATGTGGAATATCTTTTCCAGAGAAGAATGTTATAACGAAAAAAAAGGATGTAATTTCCGTAAAATCGATCAGATACTGGACTTCCTTTTGGAAAACCATATGAAACCGTATCTGGAACTGGGGCATAAAGAAGTATTGCTGAACTATTCGGCAGAAAAATTCCTCAAAGAGAATGAAGAGATAGAAAACTATGAGGTGCAGGTATATGAATATATTTTCCGGGAATTCTGTACGCATCTGGTGAATCGTTATGGAATTGATGAGATTGAAACATGGTATTTTGAATATTATAACTTCTCTAATACAGGTGCTACAGAAAGTACTGGTATGACCGAGGAAGAAGGTCTGTATTATCAGTATTTTGCAACAATTTATCGGATTCTAAAAGGAATCTCCCCGGCAATCAAGGTCGGAGGAGCCGGTTTTATTCTTGGATATGGAACATTGGGATGCCGTAGCATTCTTCCGATATGGAAAAAGAAGAATCTAATGCCGGATTTTCTGTCGGTATATTCATATCAGTATGTGGCAATTGATGATAATGACAAGCGATATGGAAGAAAATCAATTGACATCGATTATATGAGAAACCAGACAGAGATATTGAGAGAAGTAATAAAAGAGACCGGATTTCAGGTTCCGGAGTTACATATAAGTGAATGGAACTTCACAATTTCCAACCGAAATGTATTGAATGACAGCTGCAATCAGGGCGCATATGTTCTCAAAAACTGTATTGATATGAACGGAGAAGTCGATTTGATGGCATACTGGCATGCGTTGGACAGTTATTCTGATTATTATGATGCGGATAACGTTCTGAACGGAGATTCCGGAATGATCTCCCGTGACGGAATCCGGAAACCATCTTTTTATGCATATGTATTTATGAACCGGCTTTTGCCGAATGTCATCAAGAAAGATGAGAATTCCATTATTACAACCAATGGAAGAGACAGGTACGTAATCGCCTGTCACAACTTTAAGAAATTATCGGCTCAGTATGTATTTTCTGAGGAAGAAAAGATTACAGTAGAAACAATTGATAACTATATGGAAAACGATGAACCTCTGAAGCTACAGTTTCGTCTGGAAAATGTGAAGGATGGAGATTACCTTGTGAAGATTCACATGGTGAACAAAGAAAACGGAAGTGTGCAGGATATATGGAAGAGACTGCAGTACAGCAAGAATCTGGCAAGAGATGAGATGCAGTATCTGGAAAAAAGTGCAATCCCGAGAATGGAAATGAAAAATGTCCATGTGGAGGGCGGGGTGTTGGAATTGGAAAATGTGTTGATGGCACAGGAAATCAGATTGCTGGATATCCAGTATCGATATAGTTTAAAATAAGGAAAAGAAAAAGGAATTGTGATACAGAATTTTCTGGAAACAATTCCTTTTTTTTGCAAGAAAAACCCATGTGAAATCAAATAAATAAAACAGGACAAAAAATATGTCATATTTTTTGTTTTTCTTCGCATGGCAAGGAAAAATACAGCAATTATTTTCTGCCAAACAGGCATTGCAGAGAAAAGCGGGAAATCTAAAAAAAAGATAAACTGTGTACATAACAAATCGATGGAGGTAAAACATGAAAGTATTAGGAATTTCCTTCGGAAGAAGGAACCAGCGAAGTGATGTAATGGTAAAGGAAGCATTGTTTGCAGCAAAGGCAGCAGGTGCAGAAGTACAGTTTATCAATACAGTCCGCATGGATATCGGCCACTGCCGTGCCTGCGATTACTGCAGCCGTATGCGTGACAAGGGCGAGACAGAGATTCACTGCTGTATGAAAGATGACTACCATATTTTGGAAGAAGCATGTCTGGAAGCAGATGGAATCATCATCGGAGCACCTGTTTACGCAGTTGGTATCGTAGGACAGTTTAAGAATTTTGTAGACCGTTTCGGACCATCTCATGACAGAGCTGCTTTGATCGAAGAAAACAAGAAACGAAAGGCAGAAGGAAAGCCGGAGCTTGACCCAAGATATTTCAAAGACCGTTACACGGGATTCATTTCCGTCGGCGGAGCTGAGACACACAACTGGGTATCTCTCGGATTGCCTATGCTGGATCTGTTCAGTTTCTCATTCTGCATGAAATGTGTAGGTCACGTAGATGCTTATGATCAGGGAAGAACAGGTCATCCGTTATTTGATCCGGCATTGATGTCAAAATGTGCAGAACTCGGAAAAGCAGTTGCAGAGTCACTTGGAAAACCATATGACGAAGTAGATACATGGGTAGGAGAAGAGGGCGTATGTCCTGTCTGCCACAATCCGCTCTTAAGCATGAACGGAACAACACATGTAGAGTGTCCAATCTGTGGTATCTGGGGTGACTTGAAAGTAGATGGAGAAAAGGTAAAAGTAGAATGGTCAGAGAAGGAAATCGCACGTGCCAGAAATACAAATATCGGAATTTACGAGCATTACAATGAAATACAAAACATGATCAAAGTATGTGTGCCAAAGCTGGTCGCAAACAAAGACACATTGCCGAAGATGATGGAAAAATACGTGAACTTTGAAGAGACAATCGCAAATATGTAATGAGAAATTTGGGGAGAACATGATGAAAGAACAAAAATTAAATGCATATGGCATGACGCCATTGACAGGAAAACATTATTTTGTATATGGACTTGGTAACTTTGCATCTCAGCTGTCTTGGACAATGGTAAGTACATACCTGTCTATTTTCTATACAGATGTATTCGGACTTGGAGTTGGTGCAGTTGCACTTCTGATGCTGATCGCAAAAGTATGGGACGGAATCAATGATCCTATGATGGGAACTTTGATGGAGCGTACACACACAAGATGGGGACGTTTCAGACCTTACATTTTTGTAGGCGCGATTTTCCTTGTAATCTTCACGATACTGACATTTACAGTACCGGGATTTGGAGGACCTGCAAAACTTGCTTATGCTTACATTACTTACATTGGCTTGGGAATGTCTTATACAATGACAAACGTTCCGTATCTGGCATTGCCTGCAGTTATGACTCGTGACCCCAAAGAAGTAAATAAACTGAACGCAGCACAGATGATGGGTATGACAATCGGACAGATCGTGTTAAACCTGTTTGTATTGAAACTGGTTCTCTGGTTTGGAAAAGGAGATCAGGCTGCAGGATATCATTCAACAGCAATCGTATTTGCACTGGTTGCATTACCGATGTTCTGGGCAGTTGCGTATCTGTCAAAAGAAAGAATCACAGTAAAGAAAGAAGATCAGGGAAAAGTCAGTGAAGGTCTGAAACTGGTTTTCAAAAATAAGAATCTTGTTTGTGCAATGATGTACTGCTTCTTTAACATGTTTGGTATGCTGGGACGTATCTCAGTGGCAGTTTACTTCTATATGCACTGTGTACAGAACTTTACATTTATTACTGTATTTATGATGATGCAGATGATCGTTGGCACATTGATTATGCCATTTACACCAAAGATTATCGACAAATTCGGAAAGAAGAAAACAGCAATCATTTCCATGGTGATCCAGGGGGGTGCATTGATGATTCTGTTCTTCGGACCTTATGAAAACATCGTATTTGATTTTGTTGTACTGATTTGCTATGGTCTGGGTTATGTAGCAGGCCCATGTGGAGCCGGTATGATGATCGATGCAATCGATGACTTCGATGACAAATACGGATACCGCAACGATGGTATGGCATTCTCTTTCCAGGGAACAGCGGTCAAGATCGCAACAGCAATCGCAAACTCTCTGTTCCTCGTAGTTATGGGAGCATTCGGATATGTTGGTGGCGGAGAAATCACACCTCATGTTCAGACTGGTATCAATGTGGCAGCCAACCTGCTTCCGGGATTAGTATTCTTTATCGGTATCATTCCGCTGGCAATATATAACCTGGATAAACCGGGATACATGGAAGCAGTCAGAGAAAGGCTGACAGCAAGAGATAAAGCAAAAAGAGAAGCTGCGAAAGAAGCTTAAAAAATAGAAATAAACAGAAAATTGAAATGAGAAAAGCGGAATGAAATTGATAAGTAAGTTCATTCTGCTTTTTTCATATACTGTGAGGGACTGTTCAGGTGTAAAACCGACCTTTGACATCCCTTCAATAAATTAATTTCTTACAAAAATGTAAGATACGAGGTCGAAATGTAAGCTAATTCGATAGCATACATTCCGGCCTTTTGTTATTATAATGATATGAAGCGGCAACAATGTAGGTTGTGAAGCCGATTATGACGTCATATTAAAAATAAAGGTAACAAAATATAAGTTTAAATAACATTGTAGAAATAATCGTGAAGGAGCATTGAAATGGCAATCTTGGAAGTAAGCAACCTCAAAAAAATATATACCACCAGGTTTGGTGGCAACCAGGTACAGGCATTGAAAAACATCAATTTCTCTGTAGAGGAAGGTGAGTATGTGGCAATCATGGGAGAGTCCGGCTCAGGAAAGACGACGCTTTTAAATATTCTCGCGGCACTTGATAAGCCGACAGCGGGAGAGGTACTCTTAAATGGAAAGAACCTTGTCTCATTGAAGGAAAAGGAGATATCTGCCTTCAGACGTGAGCATCTGGGCTTCGTATTTCAGGATTTTAATCTGCTTGACAATTTTTCACTGAAGGACAATATCTTTTTACCGCTTGTGCTGTCAGGTGTGGATTATAGGGATATGGAAAAAAGGCTTGCACCTATAGCTTCGCTGCTTGGAATTGAAAAGCTGCTTAATAAATATCCATATGAGGTGTCAGGAGGACAGAAGCAAAGGGCAGCAGTGGCACGTGCGATAATAACAAATCCCGAATTAATTTTGGCAGATGAGCCAACGGGTAGTGTTCAATTAGTACAACACTACCCAAAAACAACACCCGTGATATTCTGGTCATTGTCAATCCTTATTTCTTTAATGACCGAACGCCAAAGCGTGCGTTTTTCTTCACGGGTCAAAGTATCATAAATGGTTCTAAAGCTATTATCAAGAAGCCTGCGCACAGCTGCAAAGTCTGGCGGCGCTTCCTGCGCTGGTTCCGGTATCTGGTTCAGTGCAGAAACATATATTTGATAGTCCTTTTTATAGTCTTCAATGTCGATAAGGTCATTCACATATAGTTCTTTTAATTTAGTCAGCTTCCGTTTCAGTGCGGCTTTGTCAGTCCGGGCAACGGACGCTTTCTTTTTGGCTGCTTCCACGTCCCATTCAAGCTGGCAGCGGTCCAGTTCTTCCCCTAAGTGTTCAAACAACCATTGTTCCACGACGTCTTCACGGGCTGAATGGTTATGAGAGCAGCGCCCACGCTGGAAATGCTGGTTGCAGCGGTAATAATAATAATCACTGGATTTGTAGCCAACAAGTTTGTGCCCACATTCAGCACAAGTCAGAATGGAAGTGAAAATATAAACCTTGCCAGATGGAGCAGACCGCACATTGCGTGTCAGAAGCGCTTGCACCCGGTCAAATTGCTGTCTGCTTATGATTGCCGGGCAGAATTGGTCATTATATCTGCCGCCCCGGTCATACACGCCAGTGTACAGTTTTTCTTTCAGCATACGCCGAAACGTGGCGTCACACCAGTTCACGCCGTATGTTTCCCGGACATAACGGACAGTAGCCCGCTGGGAAACTGTGTTTTCAAAATAATTAAAAGCGTCTTGCACAATGGCTGCGTCTTCCGGTACGACTTCCAGCCGCTTTTCTTCATTCACACGGAAGCCGAACGGAGCAGAACCGGAAACAACGGTGCCGTGTGCAATCTTGCTGTCAAACACCACGTCTATTCTTTCACCGTCTATGTCAGCTTCATTCTGCGCAATGGACAGCTTCACATTGATATACAGACGCCCGTTTGCGGTTGTTGTGTCATACTCTTCATCAGTGGTCTTCCAGTCGCAGTTGTGCGCCTGCAATATTTCCATGACTTTGTAATAATCAGCAACGGAACGAAACCAGCGGTCAAGGCGGGCAAAAAGCAAAATGTCCACTTCATCACGCTTCACGCTGTCCATCATGCGTTGAAATTCAGTTCTTTTGTGAATGTTCTTTCTGGCGGTCTTTGCGGCGTCAATATAAATCCCAACAATGACCCAGCCACGTTCCCTTGCGTATGCTTCCAGCCGTTCTTGCTGGGCTTCCAGTGACAAGCCTTTTATCTTTTGTTCTTCACCGGAAACCCTTATATATAGAGCAACCCGGACAAGCACCGGGGCAATTTCCTTGTTTCTCATAATATCACCACAATTCTTGTCAATTTCCTTTAATTTCCCGTCATGCCGTGATAATATAATAAGTGCAGACGGTATGTTGTATCTGGTATGATATATCTTTGCACCGCACCCGGAGTGTTCCCAGCACTGCGGGTGTTTTTATTGCCAATTTTTAACAGTAGTTGTGAACCTGCCAGACCTTTATAATTGAAAAGCGCCCAGCTTTTCCGATAAAAGAAAGGTCGTGGGAGATAATGAAAAAGAAATACATATATCATAGCAACCATAATATATTTGCTATTTATTACAGCAGCAACAACACAATGTATATCAATCTTAACTTCACAGGAACGACACAACTAATCATTAAAAAGTAAAGCGGGACCGCTGGGCGTCCCTTTAGGGGGACTACCCAACGTCACTATTGCCGCCGTTATCAACTGGCGGGCATTGCTTTTCTAACTCTTCCGGTGTGTCCGGTACGTCGTCATACAACGGCTTTTCTTCCGGCACGTCTTCTGCGTCTGCAACGTCTATGTATTTTTCAATCATACGCCGCAGCGCTTCCCAGTCTGCTTCATCAAAAAGCGCAAACGTCTTGAAGATGTTCTTTGCAAACTCATTCTGCCCGGTCATTACCCGGTCAATAAGTGCGCTGTATTCAGCTTCATTGCTGGCGTACATATCACCAGTGCCATTCAGCAGCCATTCTTCACTGATATTAAATTCACTACATATCAATTTATATAATGACAATTTCTGGTCCGGCTTTGAAAGTCGGTTGTTTTCAATATTATTGATAACATCACGATTGACGCCCAACCGCTCACCGAAAGCAGTCTGCGACATTTTCAAAGTATCTTTTCTTAAAAATCTAATACGTTCGTAAACTTCCATTGAGCAGATACCCCCTTTCTTTTGTTTTATGAGTTCACTATACAACAACAAATTGAGTAAGTCAACACAAAAATAATATAAAAATTGCAAAATAGAGTTGACATACTCAAAGCAATGGTATATAGTGAGTATACAAGCACATGACAAATGCTTGAAAATGAGTTAAAAGCACAAAGAACGGAGGTGGCAGCAGTGAAAAGCAAAAAAGATACTGATTTCACAGAAGCACTAATGCTGGCGCAAGCAGCAGTGTTCCCAGAAGAAGAATTAAAAATAGAAAATTTCAACAGGGTTAATACAGAGGGTTTTGAAAAAGCAGTAGTGCTTCTGAAATGCTGGGCAGAAATGACAATGCGTGAAATGTTCAAAAAAAGAAACTTCCGCATTGAAATTAACTACAATGCGGAAGCCCAGAAAGTAGATTTTGCAATATACACACCTACGGAACACGCCGGAGAGAACAGCAAGCCGGAACATTCAGAAAACTAACGTCAAAGTCTTCATCAACAAAGAAGATGGCAGACTGAAAACCGGACTTCCAGTGAAGACCGTTGAAAGACATTTTTTCTATACGGTCCATCAAAACGGTTCTTTCATCAAGTGTGAGTTGTGAAAAATCAACTTCATACTGGTGCAACGACATATAAACACCCCCTTTGCTATGTGATAGTGTGGCAACTTAATTATAGCAGAGGGGCAGACAAAATGAAAAGGAGGAAACGACAATGGCAGCAGTTGAAATGAAAGATAAGAAAAAAGAAATGATTGAGAAGACCGCACAGGAGTTCCAGAAGTTAAACGGCGACAATCAGATGTTCATTTTGGGCTATATGCTGGGTATTCAGCAGGAACGCCAGAGAACCACACCGCAGCCACAGACGGCATAGGAGGTGGCAGGAATGGAAGTGCAAGGAACATTCAATGCCCAGCGCTTCTTTGACACTTTGGCAATGATTATTTCACAGCGGGAGGGTGTAAAAGTCACCGTGACTGTGAAGCAGCCGGAGCAGGAAGAGAAAAAGCAGCGGTCAGCATAGGCGCTGGGCGAAAAGCAAAGGTTTTTCAATAGTCAAAATGTGAATAGTAGCAAAAAGCTATTCAAGATAAATCATACCAGATACAAGGAGGAAAAGCGCAAATGAAAGAATTTGTGAAGAAAAAAGCGGTCATTGTCAAAGACAGACTGGGACTGCCAAACTACATGACCATGTTTTACATGGAGCCGGGGACGTACAACCCGGAGGACGTGCCGGAAATGTTCAAAATCAGAAACAAGATTGTCCCGGCAATCCTTATTTCACAATATCACAACACCGTGATTGATACGCTGGACGGTGGCGTTGCAGTATCACTGCCATTCCAGCAGCCAAAGCACACAATCAACATGAACGACGCAGCCAAAGCCTGCGCAAGAAAAGGTGAGGGCTGGCACCTTATGACAAACACGGAATTTGTCTACTTACTGCATGAAGCGGAAGAACTGGGGCACACAATCGGTGGTAACACCAATTATGGAGCAAATGCAGACAACCCGGACGAAAAGGGTGTGACGTATGACAGAGGGCGCACACTGACAGGACTTGACCCGCTTACATGGTCACATGATGGCACCGCAGGCGGCGTGTTCGGACTTTGCGGCAATTTCTATGAATGGGTAACAGGCTTGCGCCTGCACTACGGCGTTATTGAGTATGCAAAGAACAATGACGCAGCAGTGGACGGCTACACGACAGAAGCCCCAGACTGGCAGATTGCGACAGTAAACGGAAAGCCGCTGCGATTATACGGAAACGACGGCGTGACACTTTCAACCAAAGAAGACGTTGAAGTGGCATGGGACGGCTGCCATATTAAGGACTTGCAGCTGGAAGAACTGGAAGAAATGCCAGAAATTGCGTACAAGCTGGGAATTGTACCGCACGACTGGAAGAACGAAACAGCCGGAATATGGGCAGACAACGAACTTGAAGAAGCCGTGCCTTTCCGGGGTTCGGGTTTCTTCAGCACTTCCAATGGTGGTGCTGGTGCGCTGGACTTGTTCAACCCTCGTTCTAACGTCTGCAACGGTGTGTCGTTCCGTTCCGCTTTATTCTTGGAAAGCTGGGAACTGGTAACTGATTTACTGAAAGCGGGTGCGGAAGCACACGCAGGAGAGCAGGACGAATGAGCGCAGATAATTTCCCATACGTCGAGGGACAGCCAGCGGAAATCTATTTTGACGGTAAATGGCACCGGGGCAAGATAATTGCCGGGTACAGATTTAGGGACGGAATAGTGACCATACAGACGGAAGATGGGCAGAAAATCTGGTGCGGTGAGAGCCGCAAAGAGTTATACAGAGCATTGTAAAAATGGCAAGCAAAAAGCCTTTGAAGCTGTGCCGGAAACACAAAATCAAAGGCTTTTCAAAAGTCAATATGTTAATAATTCAATACACGTTTATTATACCATATTGGCGGTTACAAGTCAAACATTTTAGGGCTGAAAAGTCCTTGAAAATAGCGGGTTTTATCCCTGCTAAACGGGCTTGTATGGGGTATTAACATTCCTACGAAATATATAAATTTATATATACGCTGTATGGATAATAAACAGGATTGATGGAGGATAGAACCACCCCACTTCTGGTATACCCTTATACGCTGAAAAAGGTATCAGACAGAAAAGGAAGTGCAGTGGTGTTTATCAGAGAGAAGAAGACAGACTGTGCCAATTATAGAGAGGTGGACATAATACCACGAACAGAAGCGGCAGAGCAGGCAGCCAGAGGGAAGAGGGGGAAGAAAAGGAAAGTCAATGCACCAAAGCAAAAGGACCTTAATGACAAGAACGCCAAACGGTATCTGGTGCAGCTGGGAAATGGCAACTTCCACATAGGGGACCTGCACACGTCCTGCACATACAGTGAAGAGAACCTGCCGGGCACAGTAGAAGAAGCAGAAAACATTGTGACAAACTACCTGCGGCGCATAGCATACCGCAGAAAGAAACTGGGGCTTGACCCTTTGAAATACATACTTGTCACGGAATACAAATACAGCAAGGACGGGCAGTGCCTAAAGCGTATACATCACCACATCATTATGAATGGTGGGCTTGACCGTGACGACGTGGAACTAATGTGGACAAAAGACCGTATCAACTGGAAGAAGACCAGTGACCCGGAATACAGAGCCAGTATAAAACAACTGGGCTGGGTAAATGCAGACAGACTGCAAATGAATGAAAACGGAATAGAGGGACTTTGCAAGTATATTGTCAAGGACCCGCAGGGAAAGAAACGCTATTCCAGCAGCAGAAACCTTGACCGCCCGGAAACAACCAGAGAGGACGGCGGGGAGAAGCAGCAGCGTGACCAGAACCACTGGAAGTACAGCCGAAATCTGAACGCACCGGAAGAAAAGTGCAATGATTTTAAGTACAGCAAAAGAAAAGTAGAACAGCTGGCAAAGTCACCGGACGCAGGGCTGGAAGAGTTCAGAAAGATATATAGCAATTACAATATTGTGTCATGCGAAGCGGTCTTTTATGAACAGACCGGGTGGCATATTTACTTGAAAATGTGGAAAAAAGAGCCAAAAAAGGCAGGACAAGGAGGAAAACGAAGTGGAAACAGGAAGAAAAACAAGGCTGCGCCGGATATTAAGACGTAAGAGGATAAAAAGAGCAATTAAGGCATACGGAAATTACATTGCAGCAGGCGTGCTGGTATTCGTTGTGTGCGTGGCTGTGGTAGGCGCAGCAGTAAAGCCAACAGCAAGCACACTGCCAAAGAACACACCGGAACCAGTACAGACCACACAGCCGACAGAAAGCACCACAGAAGAAGCGGAAGCATACCCGTTCAACCTTATGTCATTTGACTGGGACGGGGAAGCGCTGGACGGCTGGACACGCTATGAAGTGCCGGAGGACTACGCAGACAACGGCGGGTATTTACCGGAATGTATGCAGCAGTACACATACATAATCTGCAAGCAGTATGGCGTTGAATATACGCTGGTGCTGGCAATTATCGAGATAGAAAGCGGGTACAGATGGGACGCCAGCTGCAAAGAGGGTTCAACAGGATATATGCAGGTATTGCCAAAATGGCACAAAGAACGTATGCACAGACTGAATGTTGATAATGTGAAAAACCCATATTTCAACGTGCTTGTCGGTGTAGATTATCTGGCAGAACTGCAAGAGAGGTTCGACACAGAAGCAGAAGTGCTGACAGCCTACAACTACGGTGTTGCTGGTGCTTATGAACACGTATGGAACAAGGGATTGACAGAAACAGAGTATTCAAGAGAGGTGCAGCAGGCGAAAGAAAGAATTGAAAGAAGAATGAGGGGTGAATGGTGATGGAAAATGAAATCAGACTGGGTGACATTATGGACAAGCTGACGCCCAGTGACAGAGTGGTGATATATAACGCAGCCAGACAGGTTGTATACCGTGGATATGCTGCAAACGCAGTGCATGGAACATTAAACCCGCAGCGACGCATTAAGAAAATGGGGCTGGGCATGGAAACATACAGAGCCACGGAACAAATGTGGGACTGGGAGAAAACAGACAGCCTGCCGGAGCAGGTGCCAGTTGAACAATTCACACAATACCGGGTGGAAGACCTGCAACACATTCTGTATATCAGAATTGAACTGAAAAGCGAATTTGAACAGTGAGGGACAGCACATGAAGTGTAAATTTTGCGGGGCAGAAGTAAAGCTGGGCGAACGGTGCCAGTATTGCGGGTCGGTAGCAGAAGCGTTCTACTACAAACCAGAGGAACCGCCGGAGGTTGCAGGAAGAAACCAGACAGACCGGAAAGAATACACAGTGCAAAAAGGTGACAGCCTTTGGAAGATTGCACAGAGGTTTTACGGAAACGGTGCCGCCTGCTATGCACTGGCACACAAAAACGGCATTAAGAACCCAGATTTGATATATCCGGGACAGGTATTGAAGATTTAGGAGGAAAAGAACATGAAGCAGCAATGGAAACCACCAGAACTGGAAGAAATGCCAGTGGTCATATTATCACTGCACCAGAAATGGTGGCAGAAAATGGCAGCGGGTGAAAAGGTTCTGGAACTGCGGAAGACAAAGCCACAATGCAAAGCACCGTTCCGGGTGCTGGTGTATATCACAGGCGGCGTGGGAATAGTTGGTGAATTTATTTGCCCGGAAGTTCTGGAAATCAAGAACTTTGAAGAAGCAGAGAGAAAAAGCAAGGTTTCTGCACATGATATTCACAATTATGCAGCAGGAAGCAGAAACAAGGTGTATGGCTGGGAAATAACAGCCGTGAAAGAATATCCACGAACAGTGACGCTGGAAGAACTGGGAATGAAGCGTGCGCCGCAGTCGTGGCAGTATATGAGGTAAAAGACATGGACCAGATACAACGTGACAAGATAGCTGCAAAGCTAAAGAAAATTAAAGCCCTTGCAGAACGTGGCGTGGGCGGTGAAAAAGAAACCGCAATGCGAATGTATGAGGACTTAAAAGCCAGATACGAACTGGAAGACGAAGAAATAATGCTGGACGCAGTGACGCTTCACTGGTTCGGATATGCAGACGAACTGGAAGAAAGGGTGCTGCGCTGGATTTTCTACAAGGTGACGGGTGACGCAAGTTACCACATATACACTGGAAAATACAGCCGCAGGAAGAAGCGTGGTTGTGATTGCACGGAGATTGAAGCAGCAGAAATAACACTGCTTTACAATTTCTACAAAGAGGAATTGAAAAGAGAACTGGAAGCGTTTTTGGTGGCGTTTAGGTGGGGCAATGACCTATTCCCGGACGAAACGGCACGCTGCTATAAAGAAGACGACGCAGAAGCGCCGGAGAGGACAGACGAAGAAAAGCGAATGTTGAAAAAGGCTGCGTGGTATTCAAATCTTATGGACAAGAGAAAACCGCCAACGGCACTGATTGGAGAACCGGAGGAAGAAGACTGATGGAAGATAGACAGAAAATCATTGAAAAGCTGGTGAAAATAAAAGCCATTGCAGAACGTGGCATAGGCGGTGAACAGCAGACAGCGCAGGTGATGTATGCCACGTTGAAAGAAAAATACAAAGTAACAGACGCAGAGATTGAAAAGGCGGCAGCAGTTCCGGTGGATATTTCAGAAATTGACTTGAAGAAATTCTGGGGCATAGCTTTTCAACTGGCAGCAGTCGCAAAGACATTGCAGGAAGAAACGGACATTTGCACCGCCTGCCCGTACACATACACGGACGAACAATGCACGGGCTGCGGCACATACTGGAATATGCGGGACCTGCGGCTTGATTTTGAAGCAATACAGCAAAGATTGATAAAGGCGGCAACGGAGGGATAGGACATGGCGGCAAGGAAAGCAAAGAAACCAAAGCACCAGAAAAGCGAATACCCAACATTGCCGGGGCAGCTGGGATATTTGAACAGTTACTATTGCCCGGTATGCGGAAAGCATTTGTTTTCAGCGTATGACAAGGATTTGCGGAAAGACCGGGAAGACGGCTATTACTTCCATGTGTCCCGTGATTTCAATTATTGCAGCAAATGCGGAACACTTCTGGATTTGGACGAATGGAAGCGAGAAGAAGAGCCAGCGGCAGCAGGTGAAGAACTGACGCTGGAAGATTAGGAGGTGACGGCGGGTGAATGATTTGTTGTATGTGTGCAGCCCATACCGGGGCGACACAAAGCGCAACAAGGAATATGCACGCAAGCTGACACGGGCAGCCATAAACAATGGCTTTGTCCCGGTCACGGTGCATTTATACTTGACGGAAGTTACAGACGACCAGAACCCGGAAGAAAGAAGACGGGGCATGGCAGCGGGAATGAAGATACTTGAAAACTGCAAATACATTCTGATTGGCGACAAATACGGCGTATCAGATGGAATGAAAGCAGAAATGACACTGGCGGCACTGAAAGGAAAAGTCATGCTGTATGAGCAGGACGGCAAAATATATCTGGTGGACAGCCGGGAAGAAACCACAGGAGGACAAGACAATGAATGAAGAACAGAGAATGGAAGAGGTTGAGAAGTTCAAGAATTACTTTTCATACATAAGCAGACCGGGAGCAGACAAACTGCTTGCATGGCTGGAAGAAGCAGGATTTTTCACAGCCCCGGCAAGCACAAAGTACCACGGTGCATACGCAGGCGGTCTGGTAGAACATACAAACCATGTATACCGCAGATTGGTTCAGCTGGCAGACGCAGAGGACAAAAGACAGGGCAGAACGTACCCGGAATACACCGTGGACACAATCGCAGTTGCAGCGCTTCTACATGATGTTTGCAAGGTTGACGCCTACAAGGTGGAAAAGAAGAGCCAGAAGCAGAAAGACGGAAGCTGGAAAGAAGTTGAGGTATACGGATATACAAACAGCCTGCCACTGGGACACGGTGAAAAGTCAATTATCCAGATTATGCGATATATACAGCTTACGGAAGAAGAAATGCTGGCTATCGGATGGCACATGGGCGCTTTTGATAGCGCAGTAAAGGGCGGCAGCTATGATATGAACAATGCTTTTGCAGGCAGCAGGCTTGCAGCTATGCTTCACATTGCAGACATGATGGCAACGCACCTTGACGAAAGGACAAACGCCCATGAGTAGAGCATATTACAGAAAGCGCAGTGAAGCGACGGAGCAGGAAAGAGTTATAAACTGGGCGAGGTTTTACGCAAAGGACTTCCCGGAATTGGACTTGCTGCACCACATACCAAACGGCGGCAGCAGAAATCAGCTGGAAGCGGCGAACCTTAAAAGACAGGGCGTAAAAGCTGGCGTGCCGGACTTATGCTTGCCAGTGGCAAGAAACGGCAAACACGGGCTGTATGTGGAAATGAAGTGGCAGAACAACAAAACCACAGAGAAGCAGGACTGGTGGCTGGAACAGCTGCGACAGCAGGGATATGAAACGGCGGTTTGCTGGTCAGCGGAAGAAGCAATGGACACAATAGCAGGTTATCTGGGAGTTATGGAACAGACGGGAAGAAAGGTGGAATTGTAATGGGCTACATGGACCACACATTGAAAAAGACGGTGCCATATTACAGCACCATGAAGCGTGCCGGAGCATTTAAGCAGCAGGAGCCACGGAAGCGACAGAAAAGAACGACGCTGACAGAATACAGCCAGAACGGACAGAAAGCAGTATTGAAACCGCACGTCACAGTCAATCAAGCCGCAAAGAAGCTGTATGACTATGAACAAACCGGATTGTCACCACATGAGGTTGCAAACCTTGTTGAGCAGGTGCAGAACTTGACAAGGCGTGTGAAGAAATACGAAAGCTGGGAAGAATGAACGACGTTGACCGCTGCTTGATATGCGGTGAAGTTATCCCGGAGGGTTCGCAGGTCTGCACCGCCTGCCGCAATAAATACAACATTGTGACCGGGGAAACAGAAGAAATGGCACAAGAACTGCGGGACATAGCAGACGTGCTGAAAATCACAGAGGGCACAGACACAAACATTAGAAAGTCAATGGAAAGCATATTGAGGATTGCAGACAGACTGGAAAGGACAAGCAATGGCAAGAAAAGAAGATAAACAGCCACAGTATTTGCCGTTAATCGTAAAAGCAAAGTTACATACTGGTGGCAGGGACTATGAGAAAATCAAAGAGGAATTAAAGGGGCAGGGCTTCACCTGCAAGCAAATGAAAGGCATGGTGCGTGAGGGTAACTACTTTGACGGAATAGTGTTGTATTTGTCAAAGTGGAACTGGGACAACCACGAAAGCTGGCACCTTTACAACTGGGACGACAAGGACGACAAAGAAGTTATGCTGGGCATATATGAAGCCGAACAGTACCACCCACAGGCGCCGTATAGATACAGAGATAATTTTGAGAAGTTCCAGAAAGACTGGACAAGCGGAGAGTATGACCCCGGTATGACATTCACTTTCAAGGACAGTGAAGTTGAAGTGCTGGAAGTCCTGCAAGAAGAGGTGGACAACATAGACCACGAAGCAGTCAAAAGGCAGGTGGCAGCAGCAGAAGACGCCCAGTACCAGAAGAGAAGAAAACAGCGCCAGCGACGCAAACAGAGAGCCAGCAAGGGCAGCAGGTATCACAGAAAATTCTTTTGACGGAGGAAATGACAATGGCGAAGATTTCAAAGAAAACAATAGAGAGTCTGCGGGAGTTCTTAGACCGTGGCTGCGATTATGCGGGGACACAAGAAACGGTGACGGAGATTGCAAACGAAGCGTTAAGGGAAAGCAGCTGCGAGTTGTGTCAGTGTGACGACGCCAGCGTGTGCGACTGGGACGGTGACGAAGTATGCACGGTAGAAGATTTTGCAAACATCTTCTGGGACAAAGCAGTTGAGAAAATCTTAAACGTGTTAGCTACGGAGGAATAAAGATGGCGAAAAAGAAGCAGAAGCATTACAGCGGGAAAGAATTGATTTACCGCCGACGGCTGGCACGGCAGCAGGCAGAAACGGAAGAAAAGACAAATAACATAAGAGTGCGCCAGTTGCACCAGATAAACGCCAGCCGCCGGGCTATTGGCTGGGCAAAACAGAAAATGAGGGAGGACAAGAACAATGATTGCATTTCTGATTGAGGTTGTAAAAGCACTGGTAACATTCTTTGCGGTCTGCGTGGGGCTGGGTATTTTATATCTTGTCTTTGTAGTGGTCAGAGAAGTTGGCTGGGAGGTAAGAAGACAGAACAGAGAGAAGCACGAACAGGAGGACAAAGAGGAATGAAAGCAGAATTTTTCAAGGCGGTGTGTCCGTTAGAGATTGGGGACACCGTAGCAATCAAGGCAACAAAGGACGGAGAAGCAAAAGAAGCGCTTTATTTGCCGCAGGGCTGCACGGTGATTACAACGGCAGCAGTTGCACTGCATAAGGTCACAGACATTGCAACGCTTCACTATCTGAAAAAAGGTGAAACGCAGTTCTTGTATGAACTGGACGACTGCGGAAAGTACGAACCGTTGACCGTGAAAGTTCCGGTCAGAGAGTTTGCAGAAGAACTGAAACGACGGGGCAGATAATAACAAATACTTACGGAAGTATACAAAATATACAAATATACTTCCGTAAGATTGTGCAGAATGTCAATAGACTTTATACTTCCGTAAGTATATAATAAAGACAGTTGAAGAAGTAAAGCAAACGGAGGTATAAAACATGAGAACATTTGAAGTTGGCAAGAGATACGGAGAAAGCGCAGTTGTATTTGAAATCACAAAGAGAACTGCAAAAACTGTCACATACGCAGCAATACATCACGCCGGAAGATACAACGAAAGCCGCAGAGAAGAAAAGCGGGTGAAAGTTCACGACTGGGGAAGCAGAGAAGTATTTTTCGCAGGCAGTGAAACAGTAGAAGCGTAAAAGACCGGGACAAGCGCCCGGAAACGGGCGGCAGTACCCCAGCTGGTAGAGGGACGGGCACGGTGAAATAGAACGGCAGCAGCCGTTGTCAGTCCGTGTCTATGATGTCGCTGGTTCAAATCCAGCCTGCCGCATTACTGGGAAAGCAACTATAAATTCATACCAGATACAAGGAGGAATACCACATGAAAGTATTATCAATTATCAATCTTAAAGGGGGAGTGGCAAAGACCATTTCCAGCGTAAACATGGCACATATTCTGGCAGCAGTAAAAGGCTTCAAAGTCCTGCTGATTGACAATGACAAGCAGGGCAACGCAAGCAAGATTATGAACCGCCACAGCTATGACCATAAGGGCACGGCAGAGGTAATGACACAGCGGGGCATTGACCCGGCAGAGGTTATCCAGCACACGGACTTTGACGGACTGGACATTATCACAGCGAACATGAATTTACTTACAGCCAACCTTGAAGTCATGCTGGACCAGTCAAGACCGCAACAGACACGCTTCAAAAAGTTTCTGGACGGCTTACAAAATGAATATGACTACTGCATTATTGACAACGCCCCAGACATTAACATTTCAACCATAAATGCGCTGGTAGCTTCACAAGACGTCATGGTGCCTATAACCATTGATGATTTTGCAATAGATGGGCTGGCAGAACTGAAAGAACAGATTGACAACACCCGTGAGGACCTAAACCCGCAGTTGCGTTTCTGCGGCTGCTTTGTCACACAGTACGACAGAACAAATGAAGCAGACACGCAGGGCGAAGAGTTCTTGAAGACGCTTGAATATCCGGTGTTTGAAACACATATCAGAAAGACACCAAAAATGAAGCCCAGCACATTTGAAAGATTACCAATCATTTTATATTCCCCACGCTGCGGCGCAAGTGCCGACTATAAAGCGTTAGTGGAAGAATGGTTGAGAATGTGACCAATTCGGACACGTTAGGAGGGAAAAGACAATGGCAGGAACAGCAAAGAAATTCAACTTGACAGAGTTATTAAACCAGCGGTCAAAGGAAGCTGGGGAGCAGCAGAAAACAGAACAGCAGCAGGCGGCAGCAGGCGCAGAGGTTGTCACGTCCGAAGAGGGCGTGAGCAGCACCGCTGATATTTACGACCTTATACCATCAAAGGGCAACTTTTACAGCGTGGAGGACGTGCAGGACTTGAAACAGTCCATTGAACTTCTGGGAGTACTGCAACCACTTCTGGTGACTGATGAAGAGGAAGACGGCAAGCGCCGTATCATTGCAGGGCACAGAAGACGGCTGGCGGTCATGCAGCTTGTGGACGAGGGAAAAGAGCGTTTCAGACGGGTTCCAATCTTAATCAAGCCAAAGAAAAACGCCATACTGGACAGACTGGCGCTGATTATGGCAAACCGTTTCCGTGAAAAGACAGACTGGGAGCGCATGACAGAAGCACTGGAAACAGAAAAACTGGTGCTGGAATTAAAAGAAAGCATGAACATTCCGGGCAGGACCCGTGATTTGCTGGCAGAAATTATAGAAACGTCCCCGGCACAGGTTGGAAGATATAAAGCAATCTATAACAATATTATTCCAGAACTGATGGCAGAATTTAAGGCAAACAGAATTGTTGTATCCGTCATTTATGAAGTGTCCGGGCTGCCGGAAGATTACCAGAAGCAGGCGGCAGAGGTATTCCGGGAAAATGAAGTGCTGACGTTATCAGACATTAAGCAGTTAAAGAAGAACTGGGAAGCGTCGCAGCAGATACCGGGACAGATGGACATTAGCCAGATGGAAGAGAAGCAGGAAGCCGCAGGAGCGGGAGAAAGCACCGCAGGCAATGAAACAGACCAGCAGCAGGAAGAAACAGCCACAGAGGGAGCAGGAGAAGCCACAGAGGGCGCAGAAGACGCAGCCGGGCAGCAGCCAGAATACATTGACCCGCAACCGGAACAGATAACATCACTTTGTTACAGCTGCACGCATTATGAGGACTGCCACGACAAGACAGCAACCGTGACAAACTGCAATGCCTATGAAAACCGCAGAGAAGCCCAGAAAACGGACGAAGAGCGGTACAACGAAGAGCAGGCAGCTATTGACCGGGAAACACAAAAGAAATTGCGTGAAATGCAGCAGGAAGAGAAAATGCAGCATTTGCCGTCTGATGATAGAAAAGAAAAAACAATCAGAGTATCACCGGACAAAATGAAAGCCGTTGCAATCGACCATACAAGACCATATATGATTTTGAAAAATGACGATTACAGAGAGGGCGACACAGTGAAGCTGATTGAGTTTGCAGAGGGAAGAGCAACCGGAAACACGGCTGACATGAAAATTATCTGCATGGACGACGACACGACCAGCAGCGCACTTGAAGAGGGCTATTGTGTAATAGCGTTGCAGCAGAAGTGATTTGGAGGTGTGAGAAGTGAAAGGGCAATTAAACTTATTTGAACCGGAGTTCATAAAAGACATAGATTGCACCGTTGACACACCAGTGACCAGAGGGAACAAAGACAAACCCATATATGGAACAGGAAAACGCATAAAACCCAGAGTACCGGGCAGAAGAGAAACAAAGCACATGGAAGAAATATATCTTGAAGAATTGCTGCCATTGGAAGAATACGACTTGATTGTTGTTTTAATATCTGGCGGCAAAGACAGCATAGCAACATACTTCAAATTGCGTGAACTGGGAGTGCCTAAAAGCAAGATTGAGTTCTGGCACCATGACATAGACGGAGGAAACCCGGAACGCCACATGGACTGGCGCTGCACACAAAGCTACATGAAAGCGCTTGCGGACGCAGAGGGAATACCACTGCGGCTATCATGGAGAAAAGGCGGCTTCTTTGGTGAATTATACAGAATAGGAGCCAGCAAGCCTATTGAATGGGTAGACCCGGAAACCGGGGAAATAATGAGCGCAAAGGAAACACCACAGCAGGCAGCGTGCAGGAAGATTGAAGAAAGCAACGTAGAGAACAAAGAAGAACTGCTGAAAGAATACGGCTGCCGCATGAAGTTTCCTGCAAAGTCTGGAAATTTAATGACAAGATGGTGCAGCCCTTATTTGAAGATAGACGTTGCAGCAACAGTTCTGCGAAATCTGGAAGAGGTGAAAGAAAATTCAAAAGTTTTAATATGCAGCGGGGAACGTAGAGGGGAAAGCACCGGGCGTTCAAAATACAACGAAATGGAAATATATTTCAGAGCCAATGCAGAAAAGAAACTGAAAAGAACAGTTCACCAGTGGCGCCCGGTCATTGATTATTCAGAAAAAGACGTGTGGGAAGTGATGAAAAGAAACAAAGTGAACCCGCACCCGTGTTACCGGGCAGGCTGGAACCGTTGCAGCTGCGCCGGGTGCATATTTTCAACACCGGAACTGTTTGCAGGGTTCAAAGAGTTGTACCCACAGGAATTTGAAGAAATGAAATATGATGAAAAGGCGCTGGGCTTCACACTGGACAACAAATGCGACCTTGAAACGTACATTGAGGGAGCAAAGCCGTGTTTATACAAGGGCGACAAAGAAGCAATACATAGTCTGATAACAGGGATATTCACAGAAAGTCAAATATTTATTGACGGTCAATGGAAATACCCAGCAGGAGCGTTCCACGGCGCAGAGGGTGGACCGTGTTAGAAATTAGGAGGTGCGGAAAATGCCAATAAACATGACAGATTATAGAATGATTATCAACGAAAGAGTATACAACGTATTGCAAATTATGATTGATTTTGCAGGACCGTTAGAAGAGGGGAAACCACCAAAGCCGAAGTTTATTGACGCAGTATACATTGACGAAGACGGAACAATAAAAACCATGCGTGATGAAGCGTGGTGCTTCCAGTTCGTGAGAAGAAACGGAGGTGCAGCAGATGGAAAGACCAATAATAATGCTTAATACAGACAATATGCCCGTATTTTGCCGCAATCAGTGTGCAAATACAAAGTGTGCAAAGCATATCACAAAGGCTTATGAGTGCGGCGGGGCGTGTTCCATGCAGTTATTAAGAGGGCAGCCGGAGTGTGCAGGGTACATATCACGGAGGAAAAGGAAATGACGCAAGAAAACGTATGCAAGTCTTGCGAATATTACGAAAGCTGCGGAAAGCCGGAAAGATACATGAAGTGTATGGGCTACAAAGAGCGGCAGCAGGCAGCAGGCAAACAGAAAGTTGACGTGCAAGGCTGACAGCCGGGAAAGACTGGCAATAAATGAAATGGAGGAACAGCAAATGGCGCAGGCAATGGAAAGAAGCAAGGTAATTGAATTGCTGGAATATTACAAAGACATAGACGGGGAGGTGAGCATATACAGAAAGATTATAAATGACCTGACGGACCGATACTACAACCCCATTGGCGCTATACAGTGCGACGGTCTACCAAAAGGGAAAAATAATATATCACGACAAACAGAAAATATGGCGCTGAACATTCCAGATTTTGTCAGCGGAGAAATCAAAGACTATGAAGCAAAGGTGCAGCAGTTACAGAGTTTGAAAGCACAGCTTTTACAGGAGATTTCAAGATTGAAACTGAAAGAAAAGCGTATTATTTTCGATTTTTACATTCACAACCTCAAATGGGAACAAGTAGCGGTACGCAATTCATACAGTGAACGGCAGTGCAAGAACATTAGAGATAACGCACTTGCTACGCTGTCACAGAGGTTTGAAAAGAACCAGATAATTTCACAATTCAAGAAGATTGCATAAGCAATCATTGCCCGCCATTGCCTGCGTTTCACTGGTATAATTTATATCAGCAAAGCAGGCTTTACGCCGTTATATTTGCACGTTGGCAATAGTGGGCTTTGGTGATTTTTTGAAATTACAAAGCCCATAATTTTTTATACTTCCGTAAACCGGAAGAGTTGGAAAGAATGAAAACAAACGAAAAGAGGTGAGAAGATGGGAAGACCACGGAACCCGGAGCGGGACAAGTCAATGCAACGCTATCTGGACGCAGACGGCAAGATTGAAACAGCAGAACTGGCAAAGCTGGCAGGGGTGCCAGAAGTAAGGATAAGAAAATGGAAGTCAGAAGACGGCTGGGACGAAGCCTTGAAAAAGAAGCCTAAAAAAAGGGGTGGACAAAAAGGCAACAAAAATGCTGCCGGAAAAACCCCGGCAAAAAAAGGTAACAAAAACGCTGTCACACATGGGGCGTTTGCACAGGCGGGGTATGAAGACATAGACCCGGAGCAGGCGGCAGCAATACAGAACATGGGCACACCGTCCGCACTATCTCAAATGATGGAGGAATTGCAGGCATTATACGTCCGCAAAGCCTATCTGGAAAGCCTGCTGAAAGAGTACGAGAGCAAAGAAGCAGGCGGTTTTTATACTGATAAAATCGTACACATGATTGTGCCAAAGAGCATGGAAGAACGCAGGGAAGAAGAGGACTGCGGCATGGAGCAGGGACAGGCAACAGACCCAGAGGGCGGCAAAGAGATATACAAAACAGCAATGAAATCTATTATCAAGTCAAGCCCGTTTGATAGAGCAATGAAAGTGGAAGCCGAACTAAACAAGCTACATGGGCGTATCATCAAGCAGCTGGACAGTATCAAGGCGTATGAGTTAGAGGACAGACGCTTGCAGCTTGCAGAAAAGCAACTTGAATTAAACAAACAGAAGCTAACGGGAGAATTTGAGATTGACCCGGACGGAAGCACCGAAAACGACGAAATCACAGGCGTTGTGGACGACGTTTAATAGGTTCTTCCGGCGGTCTGGAAGCACTGCGGGTACGGCGACGCCCAAAACCTACCCAGATATAATTTTGAAAATTTCATTTCCACTTCCGACCCGGTAAAAAATAAAGGGGTAGGGGCTAAAAAAGAAAAAATGTGACCAATTCGGACACAAAAGAAAGGGGGTGCGGTTTTTGAAAGCGTACACTTCAAAGGCGGTTGCCGCTTGGCTGGATATTTCAGAACGCAGAGTGCGCCAGCTGCGTGACGAAAAGGTTATAACGGAAATCAGACCGGGGCTGTACGACTTGAAGACCGTAAACCACCAGTACATAAATTATTTGCGCAAAAACAACCCGGAAAGTGAAAGCGCAATAGATTATAACGCAGAACGTGCAAAGCTGGTCAGAGCAAAAAGAGAAGCACAAGAACTGGAATTGCAGCTGCGCAGAAATGAGGTACACACCACAGAGGACGTGGAACAGGTAATGACAGACACACTTGTTAGGTTCAAAACAAGGCTTATGGCTATACCTGCAAAGTTAAGCCCCATTTTATCAAAGAAAAAGGACCAGACAGAAATATTTAAGCTGCTGAAAAGCGCCATTGATGAAGTGCTGGAAGAACTTTCAGACTTTCAGACAGTGTTTGGGTATGGTGTAGACAATGAAGAAAAACACAGTTGATATGTTTACACGGATTTTCAAAGTGCTACAACCACCGCCGGAAATGACACTCTCACAGTGGGCAGATAAGTTCCGCAGACTGTCTGCCGGGTCTTCCGCAGAGCCGGGACGCTGGAAGACGGCAAAGGCGCCGTATCAAAAAGAGATTATGGACGCCATAACAGATATTACAATAAAAAAAGTCGTGATTATGTCAGCAGCGCAGGTGGGAAAGACAGACGCAATGGTGTTGAACCCTATTGGATATTATGTGCATTATGACCCGTCACCGATTATGGTTATACAGCCGACAATAGACATGGCAGAGAAGTTTTCAAAAGAAAAGCTGTCACCTATGTTGCGTGATACACCCGTACTGGCTGACCGTATCAATGAGAAGAGCCGCAACAGCGGTAACACAATCATGCAAAAGATATTTCCGGGCGGCTTCATAACGATTGCAGGCGCAAACAGCCCAACAGGACTGCGAAGCCACACAATCAGAATATTGCTTGCAGACGAGATAGACGCATACCCAGCCAGTGCAGGAAAAGAGGGCGACCCACTTTTACTGGCTTCAAAGCGTCAGACTACATTCTGGAATAAAAAGCAGGTGGACATTTCAACACCGACAGTCAAAGGGGCTTCCAGAATAGAAGTGGAGTACGAAAACAGCAGCCGGGGAGAATGGAACGCACCGTGCCCGTGCTGCGGAGAACTGCAACCGCTGGTCTGGTCAAATGTTGTGTTCGACAAAAACGACCTATCAGAAATCAGATACGCTTGCAGCAAGTGCGGCGTCATATCCAGTGAAGCAGAATGGAAAGAACACTTTATTGACGGAACCTTTGTACATGAAGACCCGGACAACCCCGTGCGTGGGTTCCACTTGAACACGCTTGCTTCCACATTGACCACATGGCAAGAAGTTGTTGAAAAGTTTCTGACGGCAAATGACCAGATGAAAAAAGGCAACGTGGAACTTATGAAAGTATGGACTAATACCGAAATGGGGCAAACGTGGGAAGAAGACGGGGAAACCATAGAAGACGACGAACTGATGAAACGCCGGGAGAAATACAAGTGCGAAGTGCCGGAAGAAGTGCTGTACTTGACAGCTGGCGTAGATACGCAGGACGACAGATTTGAAATTGAAGTTGTGGGCTGGGGTCCAGAATACGAAAGCTGGGGCATTAGGTATGCGGCAATATACGGCGACAATTCAGACATCAACAATCAAGTCTGGCAAGACCTTGACACATTCTTATTGCAGACCTTTGAAAAACCAGACGGAACGAAAATGAAGCTGTCATGCGTCTGCATTGATAGTGGAGGACACAGAACCAATCAAGTATATAAATTCTGCAAAGCCCGGTTCAATCGCAGAGTATTTGCAATCAAAGGTTCAAACGATAGCGCCGCAGCGTATATCCAGAAGCCATCAAAAAGCAACCGTGAGGGCGCATATCTTTTCACACTGGGAGTTGATACCGGAAAAAGCCTGCTTATGGACAGACTAAAGCTGGAGGAAGAGGGACCCGGCTTTTGCCATTTTCCAAAAGAAGAGGGCAAGGGGTATGACGAAAAGTATTTCAAGGGCTTAACGTCAGAAAAAAAGGTAATGCGTTACAAGATGGGCAGACCATATTTTGCATGGGAACTGAAAGACAAAGGCGAACACAAACGAAATGAAGCGCTGGACTGCCGAAACTACGCAACGGCAGCTATTGAAATTATCAACGTACCATTGAAAAAACCAGACAAAAAGAAAGACGCCACACAAGCAAAGAAAATTGTAAAACGTGGCAGAAGAAGAAGTGGAGGAATTTTATAAATGGCAGGAATTACACTGGAAACAGCAAAAAGACACCTTGACGCATGGCTGGAAGCAGAACTGGCAGTGACAAATGCCCAGTCATACACGATAGGCAGCAGGACCATGACAAAAGCCAATCTGACCGAAATTAGAAAGTCTATTGAATATTGGCAAGGGAAAGTCACTGCGCTTGAAAATGCGGCAAAATATGGCGGCAGGAACCGTGCAAAACGATTTGTACCACGGGATTTATAAAACATTGCCCGTGATTGCCCGTTTTAGGGCTTTATTTCCCCCCATTGCCCGCAAAAATGGGGTAATATTGTAGCGTGAATAAGTGAGAAAAGACAAAAAGCACCCGTGAAAAGGTGCTTTTTTCATGCAATAAAGGAGGTGAAAGCGTGGGAATTGCAGCGGGAATTGATAAGGCAATAGCAGTCATAGCACCGCAAGCAGCACTGAAAAGAACGGTTGCAAGGCAGAAAATGCAGATTTTAGACAGCGGGTATGGCAATTATGGCGCCAGCGTCACAAAGAAATCACTTGCAGGCTGGCTTCATGCAGGCGGCAGCAGTCGTGAGGACATAGAAGACAATGTATCTGTATTGCGCCAGCGTACCCGTGATTTATACATGGGTGTGCCACTGGCAAACGGGGCAGTCAAAACCATGCGCACCAACATTGTTGGACGTGGGCTGCGGTTGAAATCGACCATTGACGCAGAAACGCTGGGAATTTCACCAGAAGAACGCCGGAACCTTGAAAAAAAGATTGAAAAAGAGTGGTCTATCTGGGCTGAAAGCAATGATTGCGATATGTCAAGGATAGACAACTTTTACGAGTTGCAGCAGTTGGCTTTTATGAACTGGCTTATTTCCGGGGATTGTCTGGCGGTATTGCCAGTCAAACCACGAATAAAACAGCCGTATGACCTGCGTGTGCAGCTGATAGAAGCAGACAGACTTTGCAGCCCGGACAACTGCGACACAATGGACAACAAGATTGTTGGAGGTGTAGAGGTTGACAAGTCCGGGGAAGTGATAGCGTATCACATAGCGAACCACCACCCGTTGTCATACGCATACAATGACATAAGCTGGCAGAGGGTTGAAGCATACGGACAAAAGACCGGAAGAAGAAACGTGCTTCACATGATGAACCGGGAAAGAATAGGACAGCGCAGGGGCGTTCCGTTCCTTGCGCCAGTCATTGAAAGCTTGAAACAGCTTGGAAGATACACGGACGCAGAGCTTGTGGCTGCGGTTGTGTCTGGTATGTTTACCATTTTCATTGAAAAGGCAGACGCCAGCGCAGAAGACGCCATAGGAAGTATGCTGCCGGAAGAAGTGCAGGTGGACGCAGAAGACGAAAGCACCATTGAACTTGCGCCGGGCGCCGTTATCGACTTAAACGAGGGCGAGAAAGCACACGACACGAACCCCGGAAGACCAAACGCCAATTTTGGCGGCTTTGTAGAAGCAATATGCCAGCAGATAGGCGCAGCACTTGAAATTCCGTATGAATTACTTGTGAAGCGTTTTAATTCCAGCTATACAGCCAGCAAAGGTGCGCTGGAAGAGGCATGGAAAATGTTTAATATGTACCGTGACTGGCTATCAACGGACTTTTGCCAGCCAGTGTACGAAGAATGGCTGACAGAAGCGGTAGCAAAAGGACGTATCAAAGCGCCGGGCTTCTTTACTGACCCGGCAATCAGAAAAGCATATTGCGGGGCAAAGTGGAACGGACCTGCAAAAGGTATGCTTGACCCAATAAAAGAGGTCACGGCAGCAGAAAAGAGAGTGTCAAACGGCTTTAGCACCAGAAGTGATGAAGCAATGCAAATGACGGGAAGTAACTTTTATAACAATGTAGAACAGCTGAAACACGAAGAAAAAGAACTGAAAGAGGTGAAGAAAATTGCCAATGGAACCACAAACAAACAGAACACCCCAGCAGAACCCGCAGACAATACCGGGAATGAACCAACAGCAGGACAGCAGAACGCCGGGCAATCCTTACGGGGTGACGACAAATAAATTCTGGGACTTTATCCCGGCAGCAGGGGACAAGCCGCCAGAACTGCTTTTATACGGCGCAATAAGCAGCCAGCAGTCATGGTGGGAAGACAGGGTGACGCCACAACAATTCAATCAAGAACTTGCGGCGCTTGGTGATGTGCCGGAAATTATCGTGCGCATTAACAGCGGCGGTGGTGATGTGTTCGCAGCAAATGCGATTTTTACGAGATTGAAAGATTGTTCAGCGAAAGTGACAGTCAAAATTGATGGCTGGGCAGCTTCCGCAGCCACAATCATTGCTATGGCAGGCGACACAATCAAGATTGCCAGAAATGGTGTATTTATGATACATGACCCCGCAATGACAGTCTGGGACACTTTCAGAGCAGAAGACTTTTTGAAGATGGCTGATGAACTGAAAGTGATTAAACAAAGCATTGTCAATACATACGCCAGCAAGACTGGCAAAAAGACAGAGGACATAGAACAGCTTATGTCAAATGAAACATGGTGGACGGGCGACATTGCCGTTGAAAACGGCTTTTGTGATGAATTGATGTTTGAAGACAGCACAACAGTTGTTGAAAATTCTTCAAAAATCGTTGTCAATTCAGTGCCTATTGACGTTTCCATGTTCAAGAGTATTCCAACCCAGTTATTAAACAGCCCGCACAATCAAAATCCGGGTAGTTTAGTAAATAGTGCAACAGAACCTATCAACAAGCCACAGGAAAAGGAGGAACCAGAAATGGCAGCACCAGAAAACAAAATCACAACGGTTGACGCACTAAAAGCCGCATACCCGGATTTAGTAGCGACAATCCAGAATGAAGCAGCAGCCGCAGAACGTGCCAGAATTAAAGGCATTGAAGACTTGGCAAACGGCAACTATGACGCAATCGCAAAGGACGCAAAGTTTGACAACCCTATTTCTGCACAGGAAATGGCAGTTAAAATCATTTCAGAGCAGAACAAAGCGGGCGGCAACTACATTCAGAACCGCCAGCAGGACGCAGAAAACAGCGGTGCAAACGGCGTGCAGGGAGCAGCACCGGAGGACAACGCAGGAGAGAACGGCAAGAACGTGTTTGACGCCGCTATTGACAAGTTGTTTCCAGACAAGAAATAAGGAGGTACAAGCAAATGGGTGAATATGCAGTAGAAAAAAGAGAAATCACACCGAAGAACTTTTTTGCTGGTGATTTTCCAACAGTACCGGAAACCGGAACAGCAAATGCAGCTATCAAGGAATATGCACCAGTAATGATTGACACTGCGAATGACAACAAGATTATTCCAGTTGCAAAAGGAAGCGAAGCAAGCGCAATCGGTATTGCTGCTGCGGCAGCAGGAAACGGCGAACCAGTAACATATTACATGACAGGTGAGTTTTTCGCTGACGCATTAGCACTTGAAGCCGGGGCAGATTTAGCAAAAATCAAAGAAGCACTGCGAAAAGTATCAATCTTTTTGAGATAAGGAGGAAAAACAACAATGGCAAATGAAGTATCTATTTACGAACCACGAACAATGGGCAGAGTGGTTCAGAAATTACCGCCCGTGCGTACTTTTTTTAGAAGTACATTTTTCAAGCATGAAGAAACATTCGTAACAAAGAATGTTGATGTTGATTTCAAGAAAGGAAGCAGAAAGGTTGCACCGTTTGTCAGCCGTGTAATTGGTGGAAAGGTAGTGCCAAACACTGGCTATGAAACAAAGACCTACACGCCGCCTTTAGTTGCACCGGAAAAGGTCACAACGGTTGACGACCTTTTACAGCGCAGACCGGGTGAAAGCCTTTATTCTGGCAGAACACCTGCGGAACGTGCAGTGCTTAAAATGGCTGATGATTTCAAGGAACTGCGAGAAATGATTTTACGCCGTGAAGAGTTAATGTGCGTACAGACCATTTTTACTGGAACAATCCCTATCATTGGCGACGGAGTAAATGAAGTGATTGACTTCTCTTTTACAAACAAAGAGAAAATCGCAACAGCAGCGAAGAAGTGGACTGCTGACACTTCCGACCCTATCGCAGATTTGAAGCGCTGGCACGAAACCGTACAGAAGACAGGATTTGTAAACTGCGATATTTGCGTTATGGGTGGCGACGTTGCAAATGCGTTTGTAAATCATGCAAAGGTGCAGAAAATGCTTGATGTGAAAAACTTCAATCTTGCGGTTATACAGCCTAAACAGTTACCGAACGGCGTCACATACCTTGGAACCATTCACGAACTGGGACTTGATATTTACAAGTACAATGAGTGGTATCTTGACGACTGGACAAACCCGGACAAACCGGAAGACAAGCCGCTTGTACCTGCGGACAGCTTGGCACTGTTAAGCACAAACGCTGATTATTCCATGTACTATGGAGCAATCACACTTATTAAGGAGCCGGACGGCAACTTTATGACCGTAGAGGGTAAATATGTACCGGACACATGGACAAAGCGTAAGCCTGCCCGCCGCTTCCTCAATCTGTCTTCTGCACCGTTATGCGTTCCGCATGATGTAGACAGCTGGTTTGTTGCAACGCCTATCTAATGGACTTCAAAGCACAGCTTGCCAGTGACATGAAAGTGTTTCACAACTGCGGAGAAATGGCAACTATGACTGATATATGGTATCAAGGCAAGAAACACTATTTGCCCATAATCATTGACCACACGGCAGCCGACGAACGGCAGAGAGGAAACGGGGACAATGCAGAGGGCATAAACCGTGCTTCTTGTCTGGTCTATATGTCATTATATGATTTTGGTTGCGTTCCCAAAAAAGGACGCCAGCTTGAAATTGACGAAGCCGGGGCAATCAATATGTATAACATTTCAAAAGCAGACTGCGAGGACGGGGAAATAATTCTTGAATTGGAGATGTTGGAAGAATGATTGAAATAACATCTGACGCAATAGAAAGAGTGGGAACCCTGCTGGCAGACGTTCCAAAAGGTGCAGAAAGAGTATTTGCCAGCGCTATGAACCGTGGTATTTCCAGAGTGAAGACACAGGCAATAAAGCAGGTAAAAACCGTATATGCCGTAAATGGCGCAGCACTGACGAAAGCAACCAGAATAAATATAACAAAAGCCAGCACGGGAAACCTTGCGGGCTTTGTTTCGTTTTCTGGCGTGAAAATACCGCTGTACAAATTCAAAGTAACGCCGACGAAGCCCGGAACTGGAAAGCAGGTGCGGGCAGCAGTTAAAAAAGGCGGTAGCGGGACACCATTTGAAGACGCTTTTATTGCAGAAATGAAAAGCAATGGTCACACCGGAGTATTTGAGAGGACAGGGCGCAAGCGTTTTCCGATTGAAGAAAAAATGGGACTATCAGCAGCACAGATGGTGGGAAACGAAGATATTATAGACGGGCTGGAAAAGGAAGCACAAGAACTGGTAAACGAAAGAATTATACACGAAATGAACAGGATTTTGAATGGTTATGGAGGGTAAAGAATTATGACACCAGTTTTTTTGTTGGAAGAATTGCAGAAATTCATTAGTTCCAAAACGTCTGACATTATTTTGCCAGTGCGAACCAGAACGGGAAGCAGCGAAGAAAAAGAAAGAGCAGCAGCAGTTTACAAAATGGGGCTGCCGGAAGCAGACGACGTACAACAGAAAGTGCCATACATTCTGTTAAAGTTCCTAACAGGGACGGACGACAAGAAAGCAGGCGAACCAGAGGAAGACAGCTGCAAAGTAAGAATAATATTTGCGGTGTATTCAGAAGATGGGCAGGACGGACCGCTGGCACTTCTCAATTTGATTTTGAGAGTGCGCAGCGAATTGAAGAAAGCCGGGACAATCGGCGGCGGTCAATTTGCTTTGGAACTGCCGCTGGAATATATCGTATATCAAGACACCACGCCGCCATACTACATGGGCGAAATGGTGACAAATTGGAGTATGCCAGTCACGCAACGTGATGTGGCAGAGATTTTGCACAATTTATAGACAGGAGGAAGACAAAATGGCAAAAGCGACCACAGCAAGCGCCACAGCAGCCGAAAAGGACGCTGAAAAGGTGCAGGCGGTAGAAAATACCACAACAGAAGAAAAAGCCGCAAAAACGGCAAATACGCAGTCGGAAACAGTAAAGCTGATTTACATTGGACCGAACCTGCCAAAAGCAATGCTGCCATGCAACAAGATTTTTGAGGGAACAGACAAAGAGATTGAAGAAGAACTTTCTTTCATTCTTGAAAAGTTCCCACTTGTAAGAAAAATGCTGGTTCCTATTTCCGAACTGGCAGACAAGAAAGACAAGGTGAAGACAACCGGGAATGTATACAACAAGTATTATTCAGACTTAAAGGCTGCCGCCCTTGCATACGCAGAACAGGAGGTATAACAAATGAGTGACGTATCACATGGAGTAAACGCCAGCAAGACAAGCAATGGCGCAATCACGCCCGTGTCCGTAGATACTGGCGTACATTTTGTGGTTGGAACAGCACCCGTGCAGATGGTAAACGGAAAAGTAAATGAAGTCATTATGGCTTCAAGTTACCAAGAAGCAGTGCAGGCGTTGGGATATTCCGACGACTGGAAGAAATACAGTCTTTGTGAAGAGATTTATACAGCGTTTACATTGTTCAATTCTGCGCAGGTATTCTTTGTAAATGTTCTTGACCCTAAGAAACACAAGAAAACAGTTGATGAAACACAGATGGACGTTGTAGACGGTCAGATTGTATTACCTGCGGAAGCAATCGCAGGCAGTGTGGAAATCACAGGAAAGACAGCCGGGGAAGATTACGAAGTATTTTACAGTGACACAAACTGCGTTGTGGAGTTCTTAAAAGAAACCACAGGCAAACTTACCGTGAAATATGACGCCGTGGACGCTTCACAGGTCACAAAAAGTGATATTATCGGCGGTTACAGCGTAAGCACACACAAGACAACCGGACTTGAACTGATTAACAATGTATTTCCACTTTATACAAAGGTTCCAGACCTTATTTTGTGTCCGAATTGGTCACATGACGCAGAGGTTGCAGCTGTAATGTCTGCAAAAGCAGAGAATATCAACGGACTGTTTGAGGGTGAAGCAATTCTGGACATTGACTGCACAGCAGAAACCGGGGCGACATACTACACGGAAGTGCCAGCATGGAAGAAACAGAAAAACTTCACAAAAAGAACAGAAGTTGTCTGCTTCCCTAAAGTTGCGCTGGGAGATAGAGTTTTCAATCTTTCAACACAGCTTGCAGCCAGTATGTCAGCCGTAGACAATGCGGAAGAGTACGGCGGCGGTACACCTTGCGAAAGCGCTTCAAACAAGGGCATACAGGCAGATAGAATGGTTACTGCGGACGGTTCGGAAGTAGTCATGGATATTCAGCAGGCAAACTACTTGAATGAAAACGGCGTTGTGACCGCACTTAATTTCTTTAATGGCTTTGTAAGCTGGGGAAATTATACGGCTTGTTATCCTGCCAACACAGACGTGACGGACTATTTCTACTGTATCAACCGTATGTTCAAGTGGGTTGGAAAGACACTTATTTTGACGTACTGGAACTACATTGACAGAGGAATTAAAAGGCGTCTGATTGACGCAGTTGTGCAGTCAATCAATGATTGGCTGGCAAGCCTTGCAACTGATGAAAAAATCATTGGTGGGCGTGTGGAGTTCAACGAAAGCGAAAACAGCGCAAGTCAGCTTGCAGCAGGAATTGTGCGTTTTCACATTTATATGACGCCGCCATCACCAATGCAGAAAATGGACTTTGTGCTTGAATATGACTTGTCATATCTTGCAGCACTGGTGGCAGCATAACAGGAGGTGAAACAGAATGTCAAAAGTTGACGAATTAGTTATTAACTATGCGATTTACGAAGACGCCGTAGAGTATCTGGGAACCACAGAAGTGACACTGCCAGACTTGGAGTACATGACGGAAGAGTTGAGCGGCGCAGGCATTGCGGGAAATATCGAAGAAATCATTATCGGTCACTTAAATGCAATGTCAACAACTTTCAATTTCCGAACTGTCACAGCGGCAGCAGTCAAGCTGATGGAGCCACGGGTACACAGAATTGACCTGCGAGTTGCACAGCAGAGAATGAACCTGCGCACAAGTGCAAACGAAGTGTCCGGCGTTAAGCACATTATGAAAGTAAAGCCGAAGAAGACAGCACTTGGAAAAGTTGCGGCAGCTTCAACAGCTGATGTAAGCGGTGAATATGCCGTTTCATACTATGCAATGTACTTGGACGGTTCAAAGGTAACGGAAATTGACCCGTTAAACTTTGTGTGCATTATCAATGGCAAAGATTACTTAAAGGACGTCAGAAAAGCATTAGGCAAGTAAAAAAGACAGCAGGAGCCAGCGGGAAGACCGCTGGTTTTTTCCTGCCTAAAATCAAAGATATGGAGGAATAAACAATGTCAGATACAACAAATACAACTGAAAACATGGAGCAGGTAACAGAGCAGGAAAAGGAAATGCAGGAAGCACAGGCAAGCGGCGTGGTCAATTTTGACGACAAGAAGAAAGACAAGGAAGAAGACGGCAGTTTGAATTATACACACACATTCAAAAAGCCCAGAGAGATTGAGGGAAAGAAGTATACAAAATTAACTTTCTATTTTGACAATTTAACTGGTGAAGATATTGAAGCGGTAGAGCAGGAACTTGCAGACCAGAACAAATATGCACTTTCACCGGAAATTTCCTCTGCGTTCCAGTGTATTCTTGCGGCAAAAGCTGCGGGGGTTGCTTCTGATGAAATCAGACGTCTTCCGGTAGGCGATTACATGAAGATTAAGAACAAAGCAAGGGATTTTTTAATTGCTGCGGGCTACTAAAAATTAAAGAACCCGCAAAGTTCATAAGAAAGCAGATATACAAAATGTCAAGGGCTTCACATACGCCCGTCCCGTTCTGGCTGCAAATGCCTATACGCAGACTTTTTGCATGGATTGAAACCATAAATGAAGTGGAAAAAGAAGAAGCGGAAGAGCAGAAACAGAACAGCAATAATGCGTAGGGAGGTGAAACAGCTTGGCAGGGTCACAAAAGGAATTTGAACTGCTTTTTAAGCTGAAAGCGTCGCTGGGTGGCAATTTTAACAGCACATTCAAAAGCGCAATTAACACCAATAACCAGTTACGGGACAGCTTAAAAAATGTCAATTCCCTGCAATCAAAGATTGACGGCTACACAAAGCAGTCTGCCGCTATTGATAAGAACAAAGAACGGCTGGCGCAGCTTAACGCAGAGCATGACCGATTACAGCAGGAATTGCAGCAGACAGGCGAACCCACAGAAGCACTGCGGAAGAAGCTTGAAAAGAATGAAAACCAGATACAACAGACCACTGCCAAAATCGAAGAACAGGAAAAACAATTAAATAGTTATGCCGACGAACTGAAAGCAGCCGGAGTAAATACGGATAATCTGGAAGAAGCCAACGGAAGACTGCAAAAGTCTTATGAAAAGCTGCAAACTTCACAGCAGACGTTGCAAAAACTGAATGACAAGCAACAGCAGGTAGAACAGAGCATTTCAAAGACAAAAGGACAACTGCTGGGGACTATTGGCGCAATTAGTGCCGTAGCCGCCGCAGTGTATGCAGGACCCGTGCAGGCAGCGCAGCAGTACGAAAAAGCAATAGCAAAGGTGGAAACCATTGCAGATACGCAGGAAGTCCCACTGGGCACATTGTCACAACAGATAATGGAACTGTCAAACAAGACAGGAATTGCAGCCAATGCCATTGCTGATGATGTGTACAACGCTATATCTGCCGGACAGAAGACAGGTGACGCCGTAAACTTTGTTACAAACAGTACAAAGTTAGCAAAAGCCGGATTTGCGGAAAGTTCGCAAACGCTGGACGTATTAACAACCGTATTGAACGCATACGGCATGAGTGCGGACAAAGTAAGCACGGTATCAGATATGCTGGTACAGACGCAAAACAAAGGTAAAGTGACAGTAGGAGAACTGGCAAGCAGTATGGGTAAAATCATACCGACTGCAAACGCCAGCAATGTTTCACTGGAACAGTTATGCGCCGGATATGCAATAATGACCAGCAAAGGTATTGCAGCCGCAGAAACGACAACATACATGAACAGTATGTTAAATGAGTTGTCAAAGTCTGGAAGTACGACAGACAAGCTATTGCGGCAGAAGATGGGCGGCAGCTTTGCAGAATTGATGGCAAGCGGTAAATCACTTGGGGAAATTCTGGGAGGTATACAGGAAGAAGCCAGCAAGTCTGGTCTTGCCCTATCTGATATGTTCAGCAGTTCAGAAGCCGGAAAAGCGGCAATGTCGCTTCTGTCAAACGGAGTTGACGGCTTCAATTCAAGCGTACAAGACATGGTAAACAGCGTTGGGGCAACAGACAGCGCATTTGCCAAAATGGAAGACACCACAGAAGCCAAAATGGAAAAGGCAAAGAACAGTATAGCAAACTTGGGTATTGTTCTTGGTCAAAACCTACTGCCGATTGTAGGAAATTTGGCAGACAAAGTGGCGGTGGTGGTCACTAAAGTTTCAGAATTTGCAGCAGCAAACCCAAAATTGGTGCAAACAGCCCTAAAGGTAGCGGCAGGGCTGGCGGCATTGAAAGTGGGAATGTTGACAACAAAGCTGGTTACATTATCAGCACAAGACGGCATATTGTCACTGGCAAAAAAACTGCTGGGACTGCGTGCCGGATTTATTGAAAACGCAGCAACAAGCGTAAGCTTTGCGGAAAAGCTGAAAACAGCTGGAAGCGGTATATTGTCATACTTTGGCAATGTAAAAGGCGCTATGGGCGGCGTAGGTTCTGCAATAGGTAATATATTCAGTGGCAACAGAGTTATTGGAGCAGTAACAGGCTTTATGGGCGGTGTGAAGCAGTCCATTGTCAGCGGCTTTTTAGGAATTGCAGGAAAAGTAAGCGGAGCATTGACAGGAGCCGGAACAAAAATGCTGGGACTTATGCTGAAACCATTTTCACTGATTGGCGGCAAGCTGGGTCCGATACTTGGAACGGTAGGCAGTGCGATTGCAAACAGCCCACTTGGAAAAGTAGGCGGCTTCATAACAAAGGGGATTACCGGAGCATTTAGCAAGGCAACAACACTGATTGCACCGCTGGGAAATGCGGTAAAAACGGTGCTGGGTCCTATTGGAAACCTTGCAAAAACAGCACTGGGACCACTTGGAGGTATTGCAGGAAAGATATTGCCGGTTGTGGGCGTTATCACAACGATTATTACAGTAATACAGCTTGTAAAGAACCATCTTGAAGAGATAAGGGGATTTATACAGCGAACCTTTGGTGATGAAGCGTTGGCAGTCTTTGACAAGATTGTTTCGGTCATTACCAACATAGGCGACACCATAAAGAATGTGTTTTCTGATGGGAACATAGGTGCAGCCCGTGACAAGATACAAGAATTGTTCGGAGATAAAGGCGCAGCAGTCTTTGACACGTTTGTAAATGTGCTGGGAACAGTAAAGAACGCAGTTTCAGAGGTTGTGGGCTTTATAACCACATACGTTGTGCCAGTTGCAGAACAGGTATTGCAGGTGATTGTTACACAGGTAATACCGGGGATTGTTAGCTTTATTCAAGCGGCAGCCCCAACCATTATGCAGATTATACAAAGCATTGCTGATTTTATCGGCGCAATTATTCCAGTGATGGGAAGTTTCATTGCTGGTCTTATGCCGATTATTTCAGAAATAATCACATTCATTTCAACTTATGTTTTGCCGATTATTTCAGAATTATTCAGTTTTATTTGTAGCACGGTACTTCCGGCAATTTCCGCAGCAATTCAAGCAATTTTACCAGTGGTAACAAATGTATTGCAAACGCTTTTACCTGCGATACAAACAGCACTGACAACAATCTGGAACATAGTTTCACCGATAATTCAAGGAATTTTAGCAGCAATACAATTTGCAATGCCAACAATCCAGTCTATCGTACAAAGCGGAGTTCAAGCAATTTCCGGTGTAATTTCTGGAATTGCAACCGTACTGAATGGAATTATCACTTTCATAACTGGTGTATTTTCCGGGAACTGGCGGCAGGCTTGGGAGGGCATAAAGCAAATATTTTCTGGAATTTGGCAGGGTATCAAGTCGGTGTGTACGGGAGTTATCAACGGCATTATATCTGCGGTCAACACGGTTATACGTGGATTGAACAAAGTAAAAGTGCCAGACTGGGTGCCGGGCGTAGGTGGAAAGGGTATAAACATATCTGAAATACCTATGCTGGCGAAAGGTTCCAAAAATACACCAGACACGTTCATTGCTGGTGAAGCGGGACCAGAGTTAATCACGAACGCACCGGGGCGCACGGTGTTTACAGCAGACCAGACAAGAAACATTCTGGCTGCACAGAATACGGCAGCCACAACAGCGGCAGCAGTAGCGCCAACAGCAGCACAGACCACAACAACACCGCAGACGGTGAACAACTACAACACAGCGCCAGAGGTAACAGCGGGCGCAGGAAGCGGCGGTGGAAGTGCAAACAATGTAACTATCAACAACAGTCCGACAATCGTTATCAACGGGGACAAGCCGGAAGACTTGGACGCAAAACTGGAAGAGAACAACAGAAAGTTGCTGCGTGACGTTGAAGACCTGCTGGACGAAAAAGAAGACAAGGAGAAGCGGCAGAAATATGACTAAAAGCTACACAACCATATCTGGGGATATGTGGGACAAGATAGCATTTGAACAAATGGGAAGTGTCCTGCATACAGATAAGCTGATGAAAGCCAATGTCAAGTACGCCAGCACCTACGTTTTCCCTGCCGGGGTTGTATTAACAATCCCGGAAGTGGAAGACGAAGAAGACTTGGAACTGCCACCGTGGAAAAGGGGGCTGCTGACGTAGAATGAGCGCAAAAGACATGGCACGCCGGGTGGAACTGCGGTTGAAATTTCAAAACGTAAAAGTCCCGGCAGATATAAATAAATATTTAAGCAGCCTTACTTTCACTGACGAAGACGAAGACAACGCAGACGATTTGCAGCTTGCGTTTGATGATAGAGAAAGAAAGTGGCTGGGAAGCTGGCTGGAAGTAAAGCCGACTTTTATTAAGACCACAACGACGGTGCAAAAGCAGGTTGAAGCTGCAAGCGTTGTCAATTATGTGGTCAAAAAAGGTGATACGCTTTGGGCTATTGCCAAAAAGTATCTGGGAAGCGGTACAAAATACCCGCAGATTGCTTCTGAAAACAATATTAAAAACCCTAACTTAATATATCCGGGGCAGGTTTTCAAAATCACAACGGGCGGTACAGCAACACAGACAGTCACAGAAACGAAAGAAACAACAAAGAAAGTGTCTGACCCTAAATTGATAACAGCAACGATTGTTCAGAAGAACTGGCACGACAACGGCAAAGACGCCGTGCTGGACTGCGGGACATTTGAACTGGACAGCGTAGACGCCAGCGGACCGCCAACAAAAATCACACTAAAGGGCACGTCAATTCCTTATACTTCCAAAATGAGAGTAGAAAGAAAATCAAAGGCGTGGGAAAACACCAATTTGAAAGTGATTGCGGAGCAGATAGCGTCCGAAAGCAACTTGAAACTGATGTACATTGCGGACAATATACCAAAGTACAAAAGAAAAGAGCAGGTACAGACGTCGGACATTGTGTTTTTACAGAAATTATGTAAAGCGGCAGGGCTTGCGCTGAAAGTAACCACAATGAATGTGGTTATCTATGACGCCGCAGAGTATGACAGCAAGCCACCTATAAAAACCATAAAATATGGCAGCGGTGATTATATTTCATACAAGCTGGGAACCAGCCTGCATGATACAGCATACACCAGCTGCCATGTTTCGTATACGGACCCGGACAGCAAAGAAACGATTGAAAGCACATACACGGCAGACAGCACAGAGGGAACCGGGCAAACGCTTGAAGTCAACGAAAAGGTCAGAAGCACAAATGAAGCATACGAACTGGCGAAAAAACGACTGCGTGAAAAGAACACACAGCAGTTTACAGCAAGTTTCACAATGCTTGGTGATGTGCAGCTGGTGGCAGGTGCCACAGTCAAATTAAAAGGCTTCCAGAAGTTCGACAGAAAGTACAAGATTACCAAAGCAACCCACAAATTGACGGGAGGGTATACAACACAGATTGAATTACAACAGGTATTGGAGGGCTACTAATGGCAGACATGACAGAGTTAAAAAACATAGTGCGACTTGGCACCGTGCAGAGTGTGAACGCCAGCAAAATGACAGCCCGTGTGAAGTTCAAGGACAAAGGCGGTATCACTTCCGGTGATTTAAGAATTATAAAACGCCCAGTGTACGTTGTGCCAGCAATGGAAAGCGGGGCAGAGGGGCAGACAGCAAAAACAACATTGAAATATGACTACAACGGGCAAATGCTAAAAGAAGTAAGCCACAACCATGAAGCATTTGTGACAGAGTGGACGCCGGGCGTCAATGACATGGTACTTTGCATAATGGTTCCAGACGGCGACGGCGACGGCTTCATAATTGGGGAGGTGTAGAGCATGGCAAAAATAGGAAGTCTGGGAAGTCTGGTTTTTTCAGTTTCAGAAAACACCGTGCGCACCTTTGATGAATTAAGCTGGAAAGTGTCTGCAAAGTATGCGACACACGACAGACACATTAAGCGTGACGTATTGGAGTTTTTAGGACCGGAACCCGGAACAATCAGTTTCAAAATGGCGTTCAGTGTATTTCATGGAACAAACCCACTGAATGAAATTAAAAAATTGAACAAAATGTGCAACAAGGGCAATGTTTCAACACTGGTTTTAGGTGGCAAGAAATACGGTTCGTATAAGTGGGTAATAACAGGCGTTAGCAGCACATTGAAACGCTATGACAACAAAGGCAACTGCTGGGCTGCGACAGCAGACGTGACACTAAAAGAATATCCAAAGAGGTGATGAAACATGGACGTGATAAGGGGCGACGGGTCACTATTGACAGAAATTGACCTTGCACCAGCAAATGACCATCAAGCAGTCATACAAAATATTGCGGTTATTCTGGACACGGTGCAGGGTTCCTGCCCTATGTTCCGTGATTTTGGTTTGCCCGGCAGCCTATACGGAAGACCGCAGCCAGTAGTTGAAAATATACTGGTGGGCTATCTGTACGACCAGATAGAAGAATTTGAACCACGGGCGCAGGTTGCAGACATTACATTTGAACATGACGCAGCCACAGGGCGCACAATACCTATTATTTATTTGGAGGAGGTGGAAACAGACAATGAGTGACAGAAAATACCCAGACATTGACTTTGTGGAAACCGACACGGAAACAATAGAAAGCAACTTGATTGCACTATATGAAAACTTTGTGCAGCAGGTGCCGGGGCGTGAACGGTACAAAGTGTACCCAGCGTCACCGGAAAGGCTTTTCATATCATGGGTTGCAAATATCATTGTTCAACAGCGTGTCATTATCAATGAAACGGCAAAAAAGAACGTGCCACGTTATGCAGACGGTGAATACTTGGACGGCTTGGCAGAATTATTCAAGGACTTGGAAAGACTGCCAGCAAGCCCAGCGTCTGCAATGTTCCGTTTTTATATTTCAGAAGCACAGAAACAATCAGTGATTATTCCTGCGGGCACCAGAATTTCTTTTGATGGTGCAATTTTATTTGAAACAAAAGAAAATCTGGAAATAAAAGCCGGGCAGACATACGGGGACGTTGAGGGAATTTGTACCACAGCGGGCGACGTCGGAAATAATCTGGCAGCGGGGCAGGTCAAAGAACTGGTTGACCTATACGACTACTACCAGAAAGCAGAGAACATCACGGCGACCAGCGGCGGCGCAGAAGAAGAGGACGACGCCAGTTACTATGAGCGTATGCGTGAGAGCATGGAGAGTTTCAGCACGGCGGGTCCTATTAACGGGTACATATACTGGACAAAGAGCGTATCACCAGCCGTGGCAGACGTAGCAGTGACAAGCCCAGAACCTTGCGTTGTAGACGTCCGGGTGCTTTTGCAGAATGGACAGCAGGCAACGTCCGGGGTACTGAAAGAGATTGAAGACGCCTTGAACGCTTCTGACATTAGACCACTTACAGACAAAGTGACGGTATCTGCACCGGAAACGGTAGCATTTGACATTGATGTGACTTTTTATATTCCACAGCCAGACGCAGCCAGCGCCACAGTTATTGCGGCAGCGGCAACGCAGGCAGTAGAAGAGTACGTGACATGGCAGACAAGCAAAATGGGGCGGGATATTAACCCGTCATACCTAACAGCAAAGCTGATGGAAGCAGGCGTGAAACGTGTCGAAGTCAGAAAGCCAGTATTCACGGTTGTTGATGATATAAAGGTTGCAAAGCTGGGAAACAAAAGCGTTCTGAATGGAGGTATTGAAAATGTCTAAAACAATTTACAATGCCGATTATTCAGAGTGCCTGCCGGAAGCACTAAAGAAAGACCCCAAAATGGTTGCACTGGCAAACGCCACGGCAGCTGCGCTTCTGGACACTTCTGGGATAATGGACACAGTCTTGATTTATTCCAGATTTGACGAACTGCCGGAAGAACTGGTGGACATTCTGGCATACGATATGCACGTTGACTGGTACGACTACAATTACCCGCTGGAAGCGAAACGGGATTTGGTGAAAAACAGTGTCAAGGTTCATAAGAAGATGGGCACGAAATACGCCATTGAAACAGCGCTGAGCAGCTTGTTTCCAGAAAGTGAAGTTGAAGAGTGGTTCCAGTACGAGGGAGAACCCGGACACTTTCATATTATTCTTGACGTGACAAACAAGAAAATCACGGCAGATTATGCAGCTATTATCCGGGCAGTGAAAATGTACAAGAGATTATCAGCACACATGGACGAATTAACCTATCAAGGACAAGTCCACGGGGTCATATACACCCACGGTGAGTATTTCAAGTATAAAACACCAATGACCGGAAGACTAAAAGCCGGAACACACCCGCAAAGGAACACAAGGGGCGGCATAGGTGCGGACACATTCATTGTGGGCACAGAAGCAGCCGGGTTCATATTCACGGCACCAGCAGCAGGCACGGTGCCATATAGAAACACTGTATTTGCGCAGCAGACAGCGCATATTGACGCAGACACGGCATTGAACGTGTTTGGGTATACAAATACACCAGCCGGACGAATAAGAGCCGGAGAAGAGCCACAGAGGAACGCCAGAGGGCAAACAGACGGGGCAGCAGTCACAATGACTGACACGGTGGAAGCATACGGCTTCACGGTTCCAGCAGCAGGAACCGTCCCAGAAAGAAGCACGGTGCAGAAGACACAGGGCGGCACCGTGGGAACCAACACACAGGCAATGGGGTATTCATACGGCGTCAAGCCGTGTGGAAGCACCCGGAAGCTATAAAAGGAGGTGAAAAGCCATGTTGACAACAGACGCAATCAATGATTTTAAAGATTTCATTGACAACATCATTGCCTATGCAAAAGTAACGGTCAACGGCGTTTCTGAAAAAAAGGTGATACACCGCAGGGAACGTCTGAAAGACGGCAGGGTTGCTGTATATGTACAGATTACCCCGCAGGTAAGCGGGACCGCTACTGTGCAGCGGGTGCAGCTTTACAACAAAAACAATAAGTTGTGGGCAGACAAAGCGGTGAACATTCCCTTGAAGAATGTGCAAGAGGGCGTGTTATACCGTTTTACATTTGATTTCACAGAAAAGGAGGTGTAACAGATGTACGAACAGACTTTGTGGCAGGACCATGTAACTGAATTTGAAGACAGATACACGGAAAGCAGGAATGATGATGGAACAATCACCCACACACCAGTTGAGGGCGAAATTATCCAGCAGGGAACGCCGCAGAACGCAACCAATTTCAACCACATGGAAAATGGAATTTCAAACGCAACAGAGGTGGCGGCGCTTATGGCACTTTCAGCGGTTCATCACCAGCAGGCAATAGCAGACTTGCAGGGCGAAACAAAGACAGTGACTTTGAAAAATACGCAGTCATACCCGTTCAATAATTCCCAACAGTCAGTGGCACTGGCAACAGAAAGAAACCACATGGACTACACCGTGGACGCAGAAATTGTGGACTATACGGGCGGTTTTCCGGGTGACATTGTTATTTCAGACAAGTTGCTGAATGGCTTTAAGATGGCACACACAGGAAGCGCAAAAAGCGTGACAGTAAAAATCTATGTGAAAGGCGGGTTTTATTGATGGCAGCAGGCGTGATTATTAAGACAGAGGAACGCAGACAGCATGAAGAAGCTGTAATGCGTTCTTTTGGCGTACAGGGCAGCGGGACAGCAGCACAGAGAGAAGCAGCGGAAGTTATCGCAGCAAGAAGCAACGAAGTTGCAAGAAGTCAGAATGGAGGTAAAAAGTATTATGGCTACTAATAAAATCAACGTAGTTGAGAAGACGCCGGGCACACACATTGAATATGCACTGTCTGGCGGTAAAAAAATCACTTTTGGTGATGATGAATTGACAATCAACCTTGCAAGCCGTGAAAGAGATTATGAAGTATCACTGGACATTTGCATTGACAAAGAAGACGGCGTGGTGATTGGAACTGGCGGCAAGGCGCAGAAGTACGCTGCGCAGATTGTTATTCCTGCCAGACGTTATGACGTTATCGAAGACGGAGAGGACGAAAACGGAGAGCCAAAGGAAATCCCGGTGCCTATTCCGTTTGATATGTCGCTTTGCACACTTATTCTTTGGGGATTGGAGGTATAAAACATTATGTCTAATTTTGATGATTTAAGCATGGCGGTTGCTTCCTTTGGCGGCAACAATGCAGTAAAGTTTGATGATTTGGGTATGCCGTCAATTATGGTGGGTATTCCAAAAATGAAATATTCCGACTTAATCACAGGCGGCACACAGGAAGTATTACCGTGGTGGAAAATTGACGGGGTAGAGAAAGAAGTTATCTGGGTGTCTAAGTACATTAACACCGTAGTCAATGACCGTGCGTACTCTTTAGCACTGAAAGACCCTAAAGCATACATTAACTTTGACACAGCACTTGCAGTATGCCGCAGAAAGGGTGAGGGCTGGCACCTTAACCAGAACGGCGTATTTGCCGCAATCAACCTTTGGTGTATGAAAAACGGCTTCACGCCCCGTGGAAACACAAACTGGGACAGAAGCTATGAAAAGGGCTATGAAAAGGGTATCAACACATATATTGACGGTTCACACGGCGGTGGCAGAACTGCAACTGGTTCTGGTCCGGTAACTTGGAACCACGACGGCAGCCCGGCTGGAATTGCTGACCTTTGCGGCAACTGCTGGGAGTGGGTATCTGGTCTGCGCTGCGTAGATGGTGAAATCCAGATTATACCATACGGAAACGCCATGAAGTCTGATTGCAACATGGGTGCAAATAGTACAGAGTGGAAAGCAATTAAGCCGGACGGCACACTTGTTGCACCGGGAACGGTTGGAACATTAAAGATTGACAGAACCAGCGCCAGTGACGCAACACTGCGCATTAACACGTCAGTTACAACGCAGACAACCGACAGCAACGATACAAGCCAGCCTTTCAAGGACGTAAAGGCAGCAAGCGGCGTAAGTATTCCACAGATTTTAATTGCAGCAGGGTTATTCCCGGACAGTGCGCAGACAACGCCGGGTAGATTTTGGGCAAGAAACAACGGCGAAAGACTGCCTCTCCGGGGTTCGAGTTTCCTCAACACTTCCTATGGTGGTGCTGGTGCGCTGAACTTGTTCAACCCTCGTTCTTACGTCATCAGCAATGTGTCGTTCCGTTCCGCTTTTGTGGAATAACTGGAAACTGGGAACTGTTATACTGTGGGGCTTACGGCAGTAAGCCCCCTATTTTGAAACTAAAGTAAAGGTGGTTTAAGAAATGCCAGAAAATACAGCAGAACAACTGCCACAACTGGATAACGTGCGGGACAATGCGACGCAAGAAGATTTCAAAATGAAAAATAAAGTATATGAAATGCTTTTGTATGCGTACCCAGCATTAGAACAATTTCCAAAGAGCGACAGAAAACTTGCGGACCATATACGGGAAGCAATACTGCAAGTGTTTGAATTAGTGATACACCTTGAAAACAAACACTACAAGAAAACGACGCTGGGAGAACTTGACGACCAGTTGGACGTCCTGCGGCACCTTGTAAGGCTTGCAGCAGACCAGCGGTTGCACCCAGACAAGAAACCATGCTTGCCAATACGCAAATATGAAATATTGTCAAGAAAGATAAATGAAATAGGGTGCATGATTGGCGGGTATTATAAATCACTGAACGGCAGCACGGCTGGAAACGGCGGTGCTGCAAATAAAAGCAATGGTAAATAGCAGGGTAACACCTGCTTTTTATATTATGGGAATAAGCCGTTAATAGAGGACTTGCCGTGCCTATCCGGGGTTCGAGTTTCAACAACACTTCCAATGGTGGTGCTGGTGCACTGAACTTGAACAACCCTCGTTCTAACGTCAACAACAATGTGTCGTTCCGTTCCGCTTCACCCCATTTCTGCCAGCAGTCGTGTTCACAAGTGGGCACGTCCAGTGCGTATGGGTTAAAGGGGTTTATTTCCATTCCAAAGGCTGCCAGCCGGGAGCCGTAGGAAAAATATTGAATTGCCGTAAAGATAGTTAGTAAGCCACAGGCTGAAAGTCAGAGCCGGAAACACTGGCACTGAATGTATATATCACGTTTGGACTGCGGAAGAACCGCAGTTTGATTTGTACGGCGAAATTTTAACAACAGGAGGGAAAAGGGAATTGCACAAAATCAAAAACATTTTCCCTATAATTTATGACTTTGAAAATCTCTTCAATGCGTATAAAGCCGGGATAAAGTGCAAGAGGTACAGACCAGATGTGATGGCGTACACGGATAAGCTGGAAGAAAACTTGATTGAATTACAGAATGAATTTATCTGGCAGACCTACACCGTGGGGCGCTACAACATATTTTATGTTTACGAACCGAAAAAGCGCATGATTATGTCATTGCAATTCAAAGACCGGGTGGCACAGCACGCTATATATAGCCAGCTGAACCCGTATTTTGAAAAGCAGTTCATACATGACAGCTACGCTTGCAGAGTAGGCAAGGGAACACACAAAGCAGTCAACCGCCTGCATAACTGGTTGAAGCAGACAGACCGGAAGCCGCAGCGTTTCTATTATTTGAAACTGGATATTGCAAAGTATTTTTACCGGATAGACCATGAAGTATTGATGGACATTTTGCGGAAAAAGATTGCTGATAAAGATTTGTTGCACGTCTTGTCAGTAATTATAAACTGCGAAGACACAAACTTTGGTCTGCCGCTGGGCGCAGATATTGGCGACGTGGCGTTTGATGAATTGCTGGGAGAAGTTGGGCTGCCTATTGGCAATCTGACTTCACAAATGTTTGCAAATTTGTATTTGAATGAACTTGACCAGTTCTGCAAACACAAATTGCACCTGCGTTATTACATACGTTACATGGACGACATTATAATTTTGCACCCAGATAAAAAGTATCTGGAAAAGATAAAGAACAAAATTGCGGACTTTCTGGGAAAAGAACTGCGGTTGCAGCTTAACAAGAAAACCTGCATAAGACCAACCAGCATGGGCATTGAGTTTGTAGGGTTCCGCATTTGGTCAACGCACATAAAATTGCGCAAGAAGACGGCAAAGAAGCTGAAACGTAGATTGAAATATATGTTTGCAGCATATCACGCAGGAGAGATTGACAAAGATACACTGGATAGGTCCGTTGCTTCATACCGGGGCATATTACAGCATTTCAACAGCTACGGTATGCGCCAGAGCCTAAACGAACTGTACTTGCAGGAAATGGGCAAGCCATATCCAGAGCCGGAGAAGAAGCCAGCAAGTAAATGCGGTCTATTCTGCGGATATTACGGCAGCACTGATGATTACATCAAGCAGCCAGAAGAAAAGGAGGTGACGGACAGTGGAAGCAATGCAGACGCTTAACCCAGCGGACGTCTGGGACATGGTGCAAAAAGCTATTGTATGGCTTGCGGGGATTGGGATTGTTATTGACTTAACGCCGGGAATTAAAATACAGCCCGTTCGCTGGTTGATTAAACAGCTGGGAAATCTTATGAACCACGACTTGAAAGAGCAGCTGAACCAGCTTGAAAATGACTTTATAGAACACAAGGTTGATAGCTGGCGCACGGAGATACTATCATTCCAGAGCAGTTGCATAAACCATGAACGCCATACAAAAGAAGAGTTTGACCATGTTATTGATACATTGGCGAAGTATGACAAGTATATTAAGGACCACAAGTTGACAAACGGACAAGTTGATGTTGCGCATGAGTACATAGTGGATATTTACAAAGAATGTATGCGCACAAACGACTTTGCTTTGACAAAGCCGGAAGAAAAACCATAGGAGGTACAAAACAGCAACATGAAAAGTTTAATATTTTTTATCATTGGATTTGCACTGGCATTAGCAGTGCTTTTTTTATGGAATTTACAGTATTTCAGACAGCGCAGGAAGAAGAGAAAAGAAGAGTTGCAGGAACACCCGGAAAGAAAGACCAGCGCAACAAAAATCATTATCTTTTCAATTCTGGCGACTTACTACATAGCATTTGCCGTGGGCGTGTGGGTGGTAGTCACAAAGGATTTTTACCAGTTATCAGTCCTTTTGACGTTCGTTGGCGGGGTAACTGCTGCCGCAGTAGCGTTCTATTGCTGGAAAGCAAAGGCAGAAAACCTGCTGAAAATCAAAGCTGCATACCCGGAGTTGTCCGGCACGCTGTCTGACTTTTCAAGTATGACGCAGTAGCGCCGGGAGGTATAAGACATGGGACTAATAGGAGAAACAACACCAGAAAAGATTTGGAATTTTCTGAAATCAAAAGGGCTGTCCAGTTGTGGGGCAGCCGGATTGATGGGGAACCTATATGCAGAAAGCGGGCTGAACCCGCAGAACTTGCAGAACAGCTATGAAAAGAAGCTGGGACACACTGACGCAAGCTACACAGCAGCCGTGGACAACGGCAGTTATGGAAACTTTGCAAGGGACGGCGCAGGCTATGGGCTGGCACAGTGGACATACCACACCAGAAAAGCCGCTTTGCTGGAATATGCAAAAACAGCCGGGAAGTCTATTGGCGACCTTGAAACACAGCTGGGGTTCCTTATGAAAGAACTGACAGAGGGCTGCAAAGCCACGCTGTCAGTATTAAAGAGCGCACAGACCGTCACTGCCGCTTCAAATGCGGTGCTGACACAGTTTGAGCGCCCGGCAGACCAGAGCGACACGGTGAAGACAAAGCGTGCAGGATATGGGCAGAAATACTATGACCAGTACGCAGCCGGAGCCGTTAGCAATAAAAAGAATGGAGGTACAAGCAATATGAATGTATCAGAAGTAAGAAAGAAATTTGCAGCAAGGGCGGCAGCGTATGTGGGAGTGAAAGAGGGTACAGCAGCACACCACGCAATCATTGACGCCTACAACAACCACAAGCCGTTAGCGCAGGGGTACAAAGTGACATACAGTGACGCATGGTGCGCAACTTTTGGTTCAAAGATTGCCATTGAAGCGGGCTACACAGACATTATCCCTACGGAGTGCAGCTGTGACCGTCAGATTAAGTTGTGGCAGCAGATGGGGCGCTGGTGCGAGAATGACGCAAAGGTGCCGGAACCGGGCGACTATATCTATTATGACTGGGACGACAACGGCGCTGGTGACTGCACAGGCAGTTCAGACCATGTGGGCGTTGTAGAAAGCTGCAACGGTAACACTATCACAGTTGTTGAGGGCAACAAGTCCAATGCCGTTGGAAGAAGAACACTGGAAGTCAACGGGCGTTATATCAGAGGTTATGGCGTGCCGGACTTCTCAAAGAAAGCAACCAGCGAACCTGCAAAGCCTGCGGCACCTGCACAGGGAACAGCCGGGGAACTGGTATACACCGTGCAGAGAGGTGACACACTTTCTGGCATTGCTGCAAAGTATGGCACCACATACCAGAAGTTAGCAAGCTACAACGGAATTGCAAACCCTAACGTCATTAGTGTTGGGCAGAAAATCAAAATTCCGGGAAGCGGCGTGCGTACATACACCGTGAAGAGCGGTGACAGCCTTTGGGCAATCGCAGCAAAGCAGCTGGGCGACGGTTCAAGATACAATGAAATTAAGACCATGAACGGTCTTACAAGTAACACCATTTACGCTGGGCAGACATTGAAGCTGCCTGCATAATCAACAGGAGGAAAAGACAATGGATAATGTAATTTATGCAGCTGTATATTTTGCCGTAACACTGGGGGCGTTCTTGATTGGAAAGTACGTTTGCCCAAACATTCCAAAGACCGTCACAGACAAGCTGGGCGAACTGTCAGAGTGGGCAGCAAAGTTTGTGGAATGGGCAAAAGAGTTCAAAAAGGATAAGACCGGGGAAGAGAAGATGGCGGCAGTTGTGGAGCAGTTGAAGAAGATTGCTGATGAAGCCGGGCTGAATGTCACAGAAGACCAGCTGAAAGCCATTGCGCAGGCGGCATACAATGCCATGAAAGCCGGAGAGAAAGAAAGCAATACCGCAGAACCGCTGGAAGCACTCACAGCCACACCAGCTGCAACGGTAGTGATTAACACCACGGCGCCAGTGACAACAACAGAGAAAGTGGCTATTGCCACAGACAATGTGCCGGAGGGTGCCACGGAAACCAACGCAGACGGCACAGTGAACCTTTACGACGCAGCCGGGAACATTACCGGGAGCGTGACAAAGGAAGAAGCAGAGAAGATGGCAGCAGAAGTCACGAAGATTGTGGACGAAGAGGGAAACACGCTGGCAGACCTTAAATAATGCCGCTGACGCTTTGCAGAATAAGCCAAAATGAGAAGAAAAGACCGTGAGTGGAGAAATACACCACTTGCGGTCTTTTTGCGTTTACGGGGGGCAAATACGGCGTTATATTGTTTTATATGTGTACTCAATCCCGCTTTCAGTTGCGGTGATTGTGTCCAGCTGGTCTTTATAGCAGCCACGGGCAGCAGTCGCACGGGCTTTTCTGACGGCTTCATTTTGACTTCTGGCGCTTATATGCAGCCAATCAATGCGGACGCCATCATTGTTCACAATGGATATTGCAAAGGATTTATGAGCAATGCGCTTCACAGAACCTTTGCCGTTGCACTGGTAGCAAGGACCAGTCATGCCGGATTTATAAATGAATTTGCCGGAACCATTGCACTTGCTGCAAATAATAATATCTGTTTTCATAATCATTCACCATTCTTTCTGGCTGGCTGCTATGCGATAGCAACCAGTCTTTCTGCACCCATTTTTCTTTCACGAACAACGCCATCTTGATTGCTTTTCAGAAGACAAGTAAATGTCTTCCCGGTCTTGCTTGGGATAAGGTCAACCACGGTGCTTGTATATCCGTAGTTCCACATGATAACGTCCCCGGTCTTTAATTCTTTTACTGCCTTTGCTTCCTGCTTGTTATATATTCCTTGAAGTTTTACTGTCATTGCTTTGCCCTCCGTGTTCTGTATTTCTTTAACTGTCTTTATTATATACTTACGGAAGTATAAAAGCAATAGACACAATGCACAAACTTACGGAAGTATAATTGTATAATATGTATACTTCCGTAAGATAAAAGCATTTTACATGGTGCCGATAAAATCAGAACTGGTCAGCGCCCAGAACTGCGCAGCGTGGATAGTTGGGAACTTTGGTATTTCCCATGTGATACCGTCATACACAATCTTGTATATGCCGCCTTTGTTTACCGTCAGATAGTATTTATCAGTATCACTTTTCCGGTCTGCCGGGTGCGTGTCCTGCACCATGAATGAAAGCCCGTTCTTTCTGAAACGTCTATTATAAGATTTTCCCATATATTATCACCATTCCTTCTGGGCGGCAGCAGCGCCGCCCGTGTAGTTATTAGTCAAGGCAACATTCCATTGAAATTGGATATTGCGCTTTTAATTTTTCAAAAGCAGCCTTTGTGACCCGGTAGCTGCGCCAGTTTTCAATTTTCTTCTGGCAACCATCAATCCAGTGGGCTTCAATTTCTGTAATGCCCCTGCCTTTTAATTCAAGCGGGGTATCAACAAAATAATGTTTGCCATAATATGAAAGGCTGGCTTCCATTTTGACTTCTGGCTTGCGCTGTCCCATTTCTGGGGTGTAGCAGTGCAGCCCGTTTATTCTATCTTCCATGTAAATGATTTTTCCCATATCGTTTGACCTCCGTGTGTTTGATTTCCTTAACTGTCTTTATTATATACTTACGGAAGTATAAAAACAATAGGCACAATGCACAAATATACTTCCGTAAGATTGTATAAAATGTATACTTCCGTAAGAAAACAAAGTGTGATATACTGATTAAAAACCACAGGAGGTGCAGAAAATGCCAGATACAACAGAAAAGAAGACCATACCGAGAGGACCAGCAGCCACGGCAGCAAAGAACAAATACCGTGACAATAATTATGACCGCATGGAACTTGCGGTGCCAAAAGGAATGAAAGCCCGCATAAAAGAGATTGCGAAAGAACAGGGCTATTCATCACAGAATAACTATGTTGTGGAAGCGGTGAAAGAGAAGTACCAGCGGGACACCGGGGAAGAACTGACATGGAAGAAAGAAGAGGAATAGCACATGGCAAATGTACGTTTTGGAAATATAGACAGAACACCAGAAACAACCGGGAAAAGCGTCTGGGGTTGGTACACTGAACCAGAGCGGGTGACAGAAGAAAAAAGACGGGCAAGGGCAATGGCAGAAAGCCTTGCTGCTGCACATGAGGTCATACCACTGCGGGGAGGAATGGCAAGCACAGAACCAGCGCACAGAGAGTGCAAAGGTTGCATACAGCAACCATATTGCGCAGGCTGTATGAAAAAATATAAAGATTTCAAAATAAAAGAAGATGGCGGGAAAGCAAGAATAATCATGGCGCCAGACACGAAAAGGAGAGTTGAAGAATATATGAAAGAGAAAACGGAGAGGGAAAACGAGTGATAACAAAAGTATTTTTGGAACTTACAAACGGGCGCACATACAACATTGACGCAGAAATTGAAGAAACAAAGATGGGCTACAAAATAACGCTACCAGATGGGAGCGGTGCGGAAATAGGACGGGATATGATAAAAAGAATTGAAATGGAAAAAGAAAGCACACAAATAATGGCGGCGGGAGAAGTAGAGCCACATATCATGCCAAAGAGTGTGCCGCACTACAATATAATCGAGCCGGAAAAAATTGAAAAATTTAGATAAAACGCTTGACTTTATACTTCCGTAAGTATATAATAAAGATAGTTAAAGAAGCAACAACACTTTAACGAATACGGCAAGGGAAAGGAGAAAACATGGCAGACAATATGACAGATAAACAGTTTGAAAAAATCTTGAAAATGGTTGAAATGATTTTGGACGGCTGCAAAGACCTTGACGAAGCAAAAGCAAAGGTTAAGGAACTTACAGAAGACCAGAAAAAAGAAAAGTCAGCCGAATAGCTGACAGGGACAAAACAGAGGGGCGGCGGGCTTGCCACCAAAGCCCCAAACTGTTTGTATAGATAATAACAAGAAAACGTGGCAAGGTCAATATAAATTCAATACGGAGGTACACCACATGGAATGGAAAATGTCAGACATGATGGAACATAAGGAAAAGGACACAGCACAGAGAATTTCAGACCCGTTCAGCTGGGACGGTCACGAAACAGAAGCAATGCTGGCTTATGAAGGCGGCAACAGGACAGCAAAAGAACTGGTTGCAGTTGCAAGAGTGAGAGCAGAGGGAAGTCCAGAAGCATTTTACAGAGTAAAAGAAGCAGGAGAAAAACCAGTTGATTTTGAAAACTGGCTTGAAGCAGTAGACTATTACAACTGCATTGGAGAGGTTGAACGCCCGGAGGTTCCGGACACAGCAACAACAAAAGAAGAGGTACTGGACGAAGACTGGAAGACGGCAGCAGCGCAGAAGAAAGAACCGATACCAGCAGGGGCAAAAGTGAAAATAACTGGAACATTGCAGAATATGTATGGTGACTTTGTGAAAGTGGAATACAACGGCACAAGATACACAGTTGACCCGCAAAAACTGGAAATGTGAATGGAGGGGAAGACAAATGGCACAGACAAATGAAAAGCCGATTTGCGAAGTATCGGAATACTACGGCGACAATGTGTTTATACTTGTTTCAAGGGTGAATAAGGCGTTGCGAAGAGCAGGACAAGAGAAAAAAGCAGAAGAGTGGAACAGAGAATATAAAGAACAGCCAGACTATGAAGCAGTTTGGGAGTTAGCCAAAAAGTATGTCACAATCATATAAAAAGTGAGAGTATAAGAAAACCCCGGCAGGCAGCAGCCTTGCTGGGGTTTTCTATTTTGTACTAACTTAACACAGCCCACAGGAGCACTGGATTCAAAGGCAACAGACAGTCTGCTTAGGCTGTTCAACAGGATAAACGAGGACGGACAGACCATTCTCATGGTGACACACAGCACAAAGGCTGCAAGTCATGCCAACAGGGTGCTTTTCATAAAGGACGGTCAGGTGTTTCATCAGATTTACCGTGGCAATCTTACAAATGACGAGCTCTATGTGAAGATTCAGGACGCACTTATGCTGATTACGACAGGTGGTGAGAAGCATGAATAAAATATATAGCAGGCTGGCATTTACAAATATAAAAAATAATAAGACTCTCTATATGCCTTATATTATATCGGGAATGGTCATGATAGCCATGTTTTATGTGATGATGTTTTTAAACAACTCAAAGGGACTTGGCAAGGTGCCGGGTGCGGAGATATTGGTGGATATAATGGGACTTGGATGCGGAATAATAGCGATTTTTTCATATATATTTCTGTTTTATACAAACAGCTTTATAATCAAAAGGCGCAAGAAAGAGGTAGGAATATACAATATTCTTGGCATGGAAAAACGTCATATCGCGAGAGTTTTGATAATTGAGACACTTACAGTAGCACTCGCAGCAATAGTATCCGGAATTATAGCCGGTATTTTATTTTCTAAGCTGTTGATTATGTTTCTTTATAGAATTATAAATATTAAAGCGCAAATTAATTTCACTGTATCTACTAGCGCTGTCGTAAATACAATACTTATTTTTGGAGTGCTGTATTTTCTTACTCTCATCTATAACCTGATGCAGGTGAAGCTTGCTAATCCGATAGAGCTGCTTCGCGGTGGCAATGTCGGTGAGAAAGAGCCAAAGAGCAAATGGCTTATCACTATAATCGGACTAGGCTGTCTTGCCGGTGGATATTATATTGCGATTACCACAAAGAGCCCTCTTCAGGTGCTTTCACTGTTCTTTGTCGCAGTGCTGCTTGTTATCATCGGAACGTATCTTTTATTTATTTCAGGAAGCATTGTGATACTTAAGGCACTTAGGAAAAACAAGAAGTTTTACTATAATAAAAAGCATTTTGCGGCGGTTTCAGGAATGATTTACAGAATGAAGCAGAATGCGGGCGGACTAGCGAGTATATGCGTGCTTTCCACAATGGTGCTGGTTGTTGTTTCCACAACCGTGAGTATGTATGCGGGCATGGAGGGAGAACTTAAGCAGAGATATCCTTCGGATATCAGTGTATATAGCTGGTATAAGGAAGTGCCGGATGATGTGAATCTGGATGATGCACTTAAAGAAGCTGCTGCGGATTCGGATAAAATAATAGCTGACTCTGCTTGTAATGTTAAAGACAGCAAAAGCTACACTTATTTTAGCTGGACAGTGTTTAGAGAGGGGACAGAGTTTAAGCCGGTGTTAAGTTTCGATAACGATATTTCCCTGTTGTATTTTGTCACAGGAGATGAAATTGATGAGATGGAGACCGGCTTTAAAGAGAGGCTGAATAAAAAAATCCCACAGCTTGATACCGGTTCGGTGGCTGTTTATGGAACGGAAAAGTTTAATGGCGATATAATTAATCTGTTGGGCAAAGAATTTAAAGTAGCTGCGGCAGAAAAAACTGCTGTAAGTAAAGACAGCTATATGTCCTCTATGTATAGTGGTGTGTACTATGTAGTGGTAGACAGCAAGGCAACACTTGCAGAGATATTTAACCTGAACAGCTCGCTGGGAGAGGATAGTGTGCCGACTATGCTCAACAATGAAATTGATTATAATCTGTATGGCAGCAGTGAGGATAAGCTTGCTGTGGCAAAGGCTCTGGATAAGCATTTTGAGGAAAATAGTGTAAAATCAGATGTGTCAGGCTTCTATGAGGAAAGCCGTGATGCAAACAGAGAACAGATTTATGTATTGTATGGTGGCCTGTTCTTTATCGGAATATTCCTTGGAACGATGTTTCTTATGATTACTGTGATGATTATTTTCTATAAGCAGATTTCAGAGGGCTATGATGACAAAGCACGCTATGAGATTATGGAGAAGGTGGGCATGAGCAATGACGAGGTGAAGAAATCCATTACTTCACAGGTGCGTATGGTATTTTTCCTGCCTATTATACTTGCCGCGTGTCATCTTGCAGCAGCATTTCCTCTGCTTCGCAGACTGCTTGTCATGTTCAATCTTACGGATGTTAAGCTTATTGTGGTCTGTATGGTTGCTACGCTTTTGGTGTTTATGGTCATATACTATATTGTTTTCAAGATTACTTCGAGAGCATACTACAGGATTGTGGGAAACCAGATTTAGGGGTTTCATATGAATTATGAATGCGCTATAATAGGACATAGCAATGATGCGTAAGAATATAGAGCGAGAGGAACAAGCAGTATGAGTATGACAGAAACAATTAAACTTTACGACAGGGATGCATATGCCATAGAGTTTGAGACAGATATTATATCTTGCGAGCCGAACAAGGCAGATGATAAGCAGTTTGATATAATATTAAATCAGACTTTATTTTTCCCGGAGGAGGGCGGACAGAGCCCGGACATGGGAATACTTGGTGGCTACAGTGTCGTTGATGTGCAGATTAAGAATGGAGTCATTACTCATACGGTGGATATTTCCGCAGGTGATTGCTGCATAATGGGCAAAGAAGAGGCTCAGACAGAAAAGAAGACTGATGGACAGATTATAGGTATGGAGTGCGCTTCTGAGAAAGTAGAGCTTGCAGCAGGCGTCCACGTACATGGCAAAATAGACTGGCAGCATCGTTTTTACAATATGCAGCAACACAGTGGAGAGCACATTTTTTCGGGAATTGTCCACCGCAGGTTTGGCTTTGAGAATGTGGGCTTTCATCTGAGTGATTCTGTAGTGACAATGGATTTCAGTGGAGTGATTTCACCGGAGGATATAGCAGAGGTGGAGCATGAGGTAAATGTAGCCATTTCAAAAAATATTCCGATAGAGGTGACATATCCGTCAAGGGATGAGCTTGCGCAGCTGGAGTACAGAAGCAAAATCGAGATTGAAGGACAGGTCAGAATAGTGACAGTGCCGGGGTATGATGTGTGTGCATGCTGTGCGCCGCATGTGAAGCGCACCGGCGAGATTGGTATGCTTAAGGTTATGAATTATCAGAATTATAAAGGGGGCGTCAGAATCAGCATCCTTTGTGGTTTCAGGGCATTGGAGGCTTTCAGACAAAAGTGTGACATCATCTCAGAGCTCATGGGGATATTTACCACAAATCAGGAGGCTATTGTGGATAACGTCACAAAGCTTAAGGCAGTAAACCAGTCACTTAAGTCAGAGCTTGGCACTGCAAAGTCAGCGCTTTTGGATTATAAGGTAGCAGAGCTTCCTGCTGATACGGACAATGCAGTATTGTTTGAGGATGGCATTGATACGAATACAGCAAGAAATTGCGTCAATGGCCTTGTGGAGAAATATAGTGGTTTTAGTGCATTTTTTACAGGAAATGATGAGGCGGGCTATAGCTTTATTATCGGAAGCAAGAATGCAGACTGTAATACAGTTGCCGCAGCACTGAGAAATAAGCTGGGTGCCAGAGGCGGCGGTAAGCCGGTTATGGTGCAGGGCTCTGTCAAGGCAGCAAAGAGCGAGATTGAGGAAGTGTTAAAAGAGGTGCTTTAACTTTTTGAAAATATAGTTTGTGGGACGGATTAAGAGCACAAAAGCGGTTTCAGGACATTGCATCCTGAAACCGCTTTTATTGTAAAAATCATATCCAAAGTTAATTATTTGTTAGATCTTCTCCAAATGTGCATCTTCTCAGCCTCTTTGATGAGCTCATCACGGAAATCAGGATGAGCAACTGAGATGATTGCCTCTGCCTTCTGCCATGTAGAAAGACCCTTTACATTTACCATACCATACTCTGTAACGATATAGTGAGTGTTGGCTCTTGTGTCAGTAACGACAGAACCCTCTACAAGAGTAGGACGGATACGTGAGTGAACTACGCCCTGCTTGTCGGTGAAAGTTGAAGAGCAGCAGATAAAGCTCTTTCCACCGTTTGACATATAAGCACCGAGAACGAAATCAAGCTGTCCGCCGGCACCACTGATGTGCTTTGTGCCTGAGCTCTCTGAGCTGATCTGTCCGAAGAGGTCAAGGTCTACACAGTTATTGATTGAGATGAAATTGTCAAGTGCGGCAATATTCTTGATATCATTTGTGTAGCTTACCGGTGCACTCATGAGCTCAGGATTCTCATCGAGGTAATCGTACATCTTCTTGGTTCCGGCACCGAAGCCGTAAGCCTGACGATAACGGTCGATGTTTTTCTTTGCTCCTGTGATTTTTCCGGCCTTTGCGATGTCAACGAATGCGTCAACGTACATCTCTGTGTGGACACCGAGATCCTTGAGGTCTGACTCAGCGATGAGCGAGCCTACTGCGTTTGGCATTCCGCCGATACCGAGCTGGAGACAGGCACCGTTTGGAATCTGGTCAACGATAAGCTCTGCAACCTTCTTGTCTACATCTGTTGCAGGACCACCGGCACCAAGCTCTCCGATTGCAGGGTTGTCACCCTCAACAATGTAAGAAACCTGTGAAATATGTACATTGGCCTCTGAACCGCCGTGACAGCGAGGCATGTTTTCATTGACCTCAACGATGATTTTCTTTGAAGTCTCGCATACAGCACCGAGGTGAGATGCGTTAGGACCAAAGTTGAAGTAACCGTGTGAATCCATCGGTGCAACCTGGAACATAGCGACATCGTCAGGTGTTGTTGAATCTCTATAATAACGAGGAAGCTCTGAGTAACGGATTGGTGAGTAGAAAGAACAGCCTCTCTTGATAAGCCTTCTCTCATAACCGCCCATGTGCCATGAGTTCCATGTGAAATGCTCGCCGGCATCCTCACGCTCGAAAATGGCAAGTGGCTTAAGCAAAATACCACCACGTACATTGACATCCTTAAGTTCATCTGTTCTTCTGGCAAGTGCCTTGTCGAGGGCATCAGGTGTGCCTGTGCACCAGCCGTAGTCAACCCAGTCGCCTGATTTGACAATCTTTACTGCCTCATCTGCTGAGACAAGTTTCTGCTTGTACTCTTCTAAAAAGCTCATAAAATCCTCCTTAGATACCTAAAATGATAGTAGCAAAATGCTACGTTAAAAAAATAACAAACTCTATAACTTCTATATTATCACTTTAGAGAGGATTTTACAAGTTGGTAAATGCTGGTAGAGACTTTTATATATCGGAATGTTTTGCAGAAATATTTGTGTATTGTAAATATTGCCGGGATTTCATATAATTGAAATGGAATGTCGACAGATAAACTTATTTCTAAAGGCTATAGAATTTCAGATAAACTATATAATCAGATTTTAGCAAGGAATAATGAAGTAATTTAGAAGAGGAACAAACATGGAAAATCATACAATTGTAACACTGAAAAAAGGCGAAGGACGCACTATAAAAGCAGGCGGCGCATGGATTTTTGACAATGAAATAGACACAATCACAGGCACCTTTACGAACGGAGATATTGTTGTGGTGCACGATTTCGACGGATATCCGATGGGGCGCGGCTTCATAAACCAGAATTCAAAAATCCGTATCAGAATGATGACAAGAAAAGCAGACCAGCTGATTGATGACAGTTTCCTCAGGATGAGAGTGCAAAATGCCTGGGATTACCGCAAGCAGGTGATGGCAGGAGGTAATGACAATGTGTCTGCAGCAGGTGAAACAGACACTGCCGGTGAGGCTTGTGTGGCAGGCATTGGTACAACCGGCAGGCCTGATTTAAACTGTTGTCGTGTGATATTTGGCGAGGCTGATTTCCTGCCGGGTATTACAGTGGACAAATACGCAGATGTGCTTGTGGTGGAGTGTCTTGCACTTGGAATGGAGCAGTTTAAGGTGAAAATCGTTGAACTGTTAAAGGAAGTGCTGGCGGCGGACGGAATAAATATTCGTGGAGTATACGAGCGCAGTGATGCAAATGAGCGCAAAAAAGAAGGTCTTCCTAAGGTAAAAGGTTTTATAGGAGCCGAGTTTGACACAAATGTGGAGATAGTAGAAAACGCAGTTCACTATATGGTCGATGTGGAAAATGGACAGAAAACAGGCTTCTTCTTAGACCAGAAGTATAACAGGCTTGCTATGCAGCGTATCTGCAAGGGGAAAAGAGTGCTCGACTGCTTCACGCACATGGGCACATTTGCTCTCAATGCAGGAATTGCGGGGGCAAGTGAGGTCACAGGACTTGATATATCAGAGTATGCGGTTAAGCAGGCCACAGAAAATGCGAAGAGAAATAATCTCTCAGACACAGTGAAGTTTCGCGTTGCAAATGTGCTGGATGAGCTGCCACGGCTCGCTGCAGATGGTGAAAAATATGATGTAGTCATTCTGGATCCTCCGGCATTTACAAAGTCGCGTGAGGCTACCAAAAATGCGATAAAGGGCTACCGCGAGATTAACATGAAGGGACTTAAGCTTGTTAAGGATGGTGGATTTCTGGCTACCTGCTCATGCTCTCATTTCATGACGCAGGAGCTGCTTGCAAAAACGGTCAAGGAAGCGGCAAGGGCCACTCACAAGAGGCTGCGCCAGGTGGAGTTCCGCACACAGGGACCGGATCATCCGATACTGTGGGCCAACTCAGCTAATGTACCGGAGTCGTATTATCTTAAGTTTTTCATTTTCCAGGTCGTTGATGAGAAGTAGATGACAGAAAGTGGCGGAAATGCTTGATTTACAAGGGCTGGAAGGCATTTAGTGATTAGCTTGCAAATTTTGTAAAGTATCGCAAAATATCGTATCACAGTGGTATAAAGTGGTAAGAAAAGTGAATACGGAAATTTGTAGTATAATAGATGTAGCGTTTTGTGGTATACTATAGAAGAACAAATACCTTTCTGTGAAAGGGAAAGGGGAAAGGATACGCGTATGACAGTTGATAGAAGAGTAAGCAGTATTGAATCCAGCTTCAAAATGGAAAGCATGCCATTTGATGCAGAATGCCGTCAAAGAGTAAGAAATGTCTTAACCAAGAAAGTTTCTGCTACAGATGCAATTTCAGAATTAAATAAGAAATACAGAGTATCCAAGAAGCAGGTTGAAGGATCAAGAGTATGATTATTTCTATGAGGATGAACAGGATGCCAAGTACTGTTATCCGGGAACAAATGTATTAAAGAATAAACTGGATATAAGAGATTTAGATACATTGCATGAGGCTGAAAGAGATTATTCAGCGGTGCGTCAGGCAGAACTTGTAGGTCAAGGCGTTACTGGAGATTTCTCTTTTAAGCATCTTTGTTCTATACATAAGCATTTATTCAGTGATGTATATTCTTGGGCGGGCAAGACGAGAACGGTTGATATTTCCAAAGGAACCGTTTTCTGTTTGGTGCAGTTTATCGAAAGCCAGTTTGATGATTTGTATTGTAAGCTGAAAAAGGAAAATTTCTTAGCTGACATAACCGATAAGGAAGAAATGAGCGAGAGACTAGCCTATTACCTGGGTGAGATTAATATGATCCATCCGTTTAGAGAAGGTAATGGAAGGACTCAGAGACTCAGAGAATATACATTGAGCAGTTATGCTTGAACAATGGTAGATTTGAAATTGATTTTACCGATGTTTCAAAAGAAGAGATGATAGCTGCAAGTGTCAGATCGGCAAATGCCAGCAACGATATGTTGGAAGAACTGATTAGTAGTTGTCTTGTTGAAAAATAGTTTTAGAGAATAATGTTCCGCTTTGAGTGTAAAAACTGATCTTTGAACTGACCATAACTTAACGACAGGCTAACGATAGACTAACAGCGGACTAACGAGGAATTAACAACAGACTAACAATGATATACATACGTATGTACTGGCGTACACGAGTAGAATTGTTTTGCATCAGTTATTCCGGGGATGCAGCATGAAATATTTAAGGATTCATGATATGTATAAAAGTGATTGAAGTAAAGATGTAGTATGAGACTTTTTATGATTATTGGTTTATATGTGGGCTACAAGGGTGCAACCATTGCCCGGTTAGTGGCGGCTTGCCACTAAGTACTGGGTATTACCTGGCGAAATAGCCGCAGGTTTGAAATAGCGGCTTTGCCGAAAAAAGAAAATACAAAGACCTGCCCGGAAGAAACCTCGTAAAGTATCGCAAAATATCGTATCACAGTGTTATAAAGTGGTAAGAAAATAAGAGACGGCAAATCGTCAACAAGTTGTTGGCAATTTGCCACCTTTAGTTGTATGTTGTAGTTATTCCACTTTTATGCTGTGGTCTATACCTCTGCCTCAGCCATGATAATCTCAGCAGCATCAAGTATGAGCTGTGAAGCTTTCGTGTGAAGCATATCAGGCTTTCACTGATAGGATTGCCTGATAAAATGTCCATGTTTGTCCTCATTTCTTCTGTTTTAGTGTAATGTAACAGTAGTATAACCCATAATGGGGATTTATGCCACAGTTGTTTTTTATTGGGAAAAGAAACAAATATTGTAAATTAAAAACACCAAAAGTTATACTAAAGATGTTATAGAAATATAGGGGCAAGTGTAAATGATAGGAATTGCAATATGCGATGACCATACAGACTACGATGTAGGAAATGAAATAATAAACACAATTCTAAATTACTATCTGTCTCCAATAAAGTCTGCTTGTAAAATAACCGTTCGTCGAAAAAATGAACCGTTCGCAGAAAATAGTTAGCATATAGGCGGAAGATGGGATAAACTAGAAGCTTTCCTGCTCTGCTTCTAGTTTATTTTTTTGTAGGTGTGAATATGGAGAACTACACATTTTGGAGGATAAGATGATTCAATATTTAGGTGAGCATAAACTTTTTAATGAAAAATACATTATATTTATTTTATTTTGTATATTCTTAATTGAATTTAAAAATTACTTTTCTGATAAAAATAAAGAAAAAGGATATACATTGGTGATTTCGTTAATGTACTTAGGGGAGGCAATATTATTTTTAATGCCTTATGAGAATTATATTGTTGATATTATGTGTACATTATTTGGAATAGTGTTAATTTTATGCTTAATCTTGAGATACAAAAGTAGAAAAGGATAGAAATGAGTAGTATAAAAATATATGAAAACGTTTAAATTAAATAATGTATTAAAATATGAGCTGCATTCTGCAGATGCGAATGTAAAAGCTTTACATAGAGTCGGGACTGTCTGCAGACGGAAATGGCAAAAATAAAACAAAGAGAAGAGGAGGTACACATATATGGATATGTGTTATGATGGAACACTGTCAACTGCTTTTGGCTTATCTAGCTGGCTTTTTACTGAAGGTGAAAAACATGGTGGAATGTATATTGGATTTGATTCAAAAAAGAAAAAATAGTTTGGGAATATGGTAGATATTAGGGATAAAAATGTATAAAGTATTATATATAGGATTTCTGACTTTTCAGTTAATATCTGTTTTTTGTAATTTGAAAAGTTCAAAAAAAGACATATTGGAAGCTCATAATAGCAGGAAATTTAATATTATAGGAATAGTATGTCAGATCATAGCTGTAATATTTATTATGCTCATTCTAAAAATGCAGGGGTGAAGAGTGAAAAAATATATCGTACATTTTATTATATGGGGACTAGGTATAATTAGTTACTATAGAGTTTCAGAATATTAGCTTATTATTAAAATTTTTTTGGACAAAAAATATATGGAGTAGACAATTTTTACTTATTTTTATTGCATTTAATGTATTGGCGAGTTCTATAGGCAGTGTTCTTGGTTATAAGTGGGATGATATTTTGTTGGTTAATGTAGAAAATGTATCAAACGTAACAAAATTGATTCTTATAATATTTTATATTGTGATTTTTAAAAATACAGAGTTGCCAAACAGTTTTTTTATAAGATTTGCTTCTAAAAATGAGACTTTGTTAGACAGAAGAAATTAGAAAATAAAAGAAAGTGAAAAAATTATAGTTGTGAAGATAATTGCGGATGTATCATGGCTTTGTGCTTGGACTTTTGGTTGATATACGTGATAATTATGAAATGAAAAACGAATCGTTGAAATTAGTGATTCACTGTCCATAGGTGCGGCAATTGAAAATATGATTCTCACGGCAACGGGATATGGATTAGGTACCTTATGGATTGCCAATACTTGCTTTGCCTACAATGAGTTGATGGATTTTATCGGAACAGCCAGCCAGTTGACAGGAATTGTTGCTGTTGGCTTTGCCTATGAAGCTCCGGCTAAAAGACCAAGGAAACCATTGGAAGAAATCGTTGAGTATAGATAGGAAAATCGGATTGATCAAAATCTTTAATATAATGTGTTTGGCATTTGAAGTTTGGAAAGGTTGAAGTAAAAGGATGAATTTAGAAGAATTAAAGGAAGATTGTAGCCAAAAGCAAAAGAAAGGTATTCACTTTATTATTGCATCAATAGTAATATGGTTATTGCTATGATTTTCAGAGGACATTTGTTGCCTTATAGCTGGTTATATAATTCAAATTCATATCTGATATTGTCAATAATTATTCCAATATTATCTTTAATAGTTGGCTTAAATTTTGCAAATTATTTTCTTGTAACAATGATGATAGTGCTAGAAATAATATTTAGCATACTTTTGTCATTTGAAAATAAGGAAATACTTAAAAAATAGTTATATAAATACTGCACAAGATTTTGGAAAAAGTGTGACAGTGTCTCACCAATTCATAACTAAACCAGATGTATTAGTGAATAATCCTTCATTTTCACATATTCGAGAAATAATGGTGTTGGAGCTCTTTATCAGGAAAGGGATAATGAAAAGATATGATATATTTAAGTAGTTTTAGATTAAGTAAAAGAAAAGTGAATAATCCTAATATTTATCCCTACAATGTATTCCGGGATAAGTATATTGAACCATTTGTTTTTAGACCTATCACTGTACTTTATGGCAACAATGGCTCAGGTAAATCAACACTCTTAAATATTATAGCCAATTGCTTACAACTAAAAGGGAAAGAATATGCAACAAGCAATTCATTTGGAAGCGTTGATTACTGTGGTTCGTTTTCCAGAGAATGCTTGTATACTTTGGGGGAAGACGATTATGGAAATACAATAAATAAATTACCGGAAAATAGCCGATATATTAAAAGTGAAGATATATTGTATGAGATTAAGAAGATACAACAAAAGCAGATATTATCAGATGGCATGGAGTATGATTACGTTAAGAGAGGTATGTCTTTACTTGAAGCAAAAAAATTTTTAGCATCTAAAGAAGGGTGTAAGCAGGAAGAATATATAAAATTTGCACAGGAAAAATATTCTAACGGAGAGACATCAATGCAATATTTTGAGGAGTATTTACAACCAGATGCATTGTATTTGTTAGATGAACCGGAAGTTTCGCTTTCACTTGCGAATCAGGTTATGTTAGCAGAGGAAATTAATAAAATGGCAAGGTTGTTAGAATGCCAGTTTATTATTGCAACGCATTCACCATTTATGCTTGGAACATTAAATGCTAAAATATACAATCTTGATACGAAAGAGTATGATGTTACAAAATGGAGTGATTTGGATAATGTACGATATTTTTATAATTTCTTCAAAAAACATGAAGATGAATTTAAAGTGTAAATGCCCAAATATTAGTTTAATTTAAAGGAGGATATTGCATGTACAACGAAAATTATTCTATAATATTCAGTAGTATGACAGGCAACACACGTAAGCTGGCTGATAAAATTCATGAAATCCTGCCAAAGGAGAGCTGTGATTATTTTGGCACGGCTGATGCGCAGGGGATAGAATCCGAATTGCTATACATTGGATTTTGGACGGATAAGGGAAATGCGGATAGCGATATATTAGATTTCTTATCTAAATTGAAAAATAAAAAGATATTTCTGTTCGGAACAGCCGGTTTTGGAGGAAGTGATGCATATTTTCAAAAGATTCTTGGCAATGTTAAAAGCGCCATTGATTCAAGCAACACTATTGTAGGAGAGTATATGTGTCAGGGCAAAATGCCACAGTCTGTGAGGGAGCGCTATGTGAAAATGAAAGAAAACCCGGAGCATCCGGATAATATTGATGCGCTGATTGAAAATTTTGACAAGGCTTTATCACATCCTGATTCAGATGATTTGGAGAGATTAAAAAATATTATTATTTAGCAGGAGGTATTATATATGTACAATTTCACATTTAACATTCCAACAAAAATTCATTTCGGAAAGGATACCATTTCGAGCTTATCAGAGCTTAAGGCATATGGCAGCAAGGTGCTTTTAGTGTACGGAGGCGGCTCTATAAAGAAAAACGGTCTCTACGATACCGCAATGAAAATCCTTAAGGATGCGGGGCTGACCGTGTTTGAGCTTAGCGGAGTGGAGCCAAACCCAAAGATTGAGACAGTCAGAAAGGGTGTTGAAATCTGTAAAAATGAGGGTATCGACATGGTGCTTGCAATAGGAGGCGGCAGTACAATTGATTGCTCAAAGGTTGTTGCAGCAGGTGCAAAGTATGACGGTGATGCATGGGATCTGGTGCTTGATGGCTCAAAGGTCAAGGCGGCACTTCCGATATTTGATGTGCTTACTCTTTCAGCAACAGGAACAGAGATGGATCCTTTTGCTGTTATCTCTGATATGTCTAAAAATGAAAAATGGGGAACAGGATCGCCGTATATGGTGCCAACTATGTCAATATTAAATCCTGAATATACTTTTTCAGTATCAAAAAAACAGACTGCAGCAGGAACCGCAGACATGATGAGCCATACAATGGAGAATTATTTCTCTATGGAGAATGCTGACTGCCAGAAATTTATGGCGGAGGGATTGTTACGTACAATGATTAAAAATGGACCGGTTGCCCTCGCACAGCCTGACAACTACGAGGCCAGAGCCAACCTGATGTGGGCAGGCACCCATGCAATCAACGGCGTTGTGGGCGATGGCTGCTCACCGGCATGGTGCGTACATCCTATGGAGCATGAGCTGAGCGCTTTCTATGATATTACTCACGGAGAGGGACTTGCAATACTCACACCGGCGTGGATGGAGCACATACTAAATGACGACACACTTCCGATGTTTGTGGAGTTTGCAAAAAATGTCTGGGTACTTTCCGGTGATGATGACTATGCACTTGCACACGCAGGCATTGATGCACTGAAGAAATTCTTCTTTGAGACAATGGGCATTCCGGCAAATCTAAGAGCTGTGGGAATCACAGACGACAGGAACTTTGAGGTGATGGCAAAGAAGGCTTGCGAGGGTTCAAAGGGATCGTTTGTACCGCTTAGCAAGGACGATATTGTGGAAATTTACAGAGCAGCATTCTAATAAATCGTTACTGCAAATAGCCGGATTAATACCGTGATTAATAATTTGACTGAAATTCTCTTTGATGTATGAGAACAAAATATATTTATCTTTAATAAGCCATGTTACCACAACAGTGGTGAGAACATGGCTTATTTTTATGTGCTATTATATAGAAAATCGTAACTGTTCAGTATCTTCACAGTTGCGAATTAATGATGAAATGTAACCCCCACCAAACAAAATCCTACATAATATATAGAAGGGAGGTTTGCGGAAAATGTACACACAGGAACAGATACTTGATATGTATTTTGATCGCAACCAGCAGGCTGTCAGTGCGACCTCGCAGATGTACGGAGCCAAGCTTACCCGGTTTGCAGACACTATGGTAGCACATGAGGATGCGCTGGAATGCGTAAATGACACATACATAGCAGCATGGAACAAGATACCGCCGGAGCGCCCTATGCGTTTCCTTTCCTGGCTTTACAGGGTATGCCGCAATATCGTCTGCGACAGGATTGACTGGAATAATGCTTCAAAGAGAAATTCCAACATGAACTGTATGCTTGATGAGCTTGAGGAGTGCCTTGCAGACAGCAATGCAAAATACGAGGGCGAGCTGTCGGACATTGGAAGGTGTTTATCGGATTTTCTGAACGGACTGGAGACGGAAAAGAGAGTGCTTTTCGTGAGACGCTACTGGTATGGCATGACGATTGATGAGCTGGCAGATATGAGCGGCAGGAGCAAAAGCAGCGTAAAGACCACACTGTTTCGGATAAGGGCAGAGCTTAAAAAATATCTGGATGAGGAGGGCGTATATCTATGACGAAAAAGGATTTATTTGATGGTTTAAATTACATCGATGACCAAATAATTGAAGAAGCGCAGCCGACCGGAGAATCGGCCGGGTACAGTGATGACATTCATGTAAATAATCATGAAACCTCAAAAGCAGACAAAAACAGGAAAAAATACAAAAAATTTGCACGGGCAGCAAAAGCGCTTGCCACAGTGGCAGCCGTCCTTGTTGTTGCAGTCTTAGGCACGGAGGTTGTGCGGCTTAATAACCGTATAGATGAGTTGGAGACAAAAACTGCAAATGTGATTTCACAGAATAATGCGCAGAATAATGTCTATGCAGGAATAAAGAGCGGTGCAAAGCTTGGGGATTATGAAGCGGCCTCTGATTACGGGAAATTGTATGATGTGGCAAAAAAAGCTGAGGCTTCAATAAGGAATACTGCATCTGGAGACTTGCTGGAGAGTGCGGATGCAACAGGAATTACGTCTGATGCATCGTCTACAAATAAACAGGAGGCGGCAGCCAAAACAGAGTATTCAACAACCAACGTGATGACAGAGGGCGTTGATGAGAGTGATGTGGTAAAGACGGACGGAAAATACATTTACATGGTCGAGGATGGTCAGATATCCATTACGGATATTTCAAAGGGAAAGCCTGGGGAAGAGACGCTGTTTCGTCCTGATTTTGAGGTACCGTCAGATACTGTAGAGGAGCTTTATATCAGTGACGGAAAAATGCTTATTATGTCAAACCATGCAGGCGATAAGGATGAGACTATATGCTATAGCTATGATATAGCTGACCCGACGAAACCGGTGCTTATAGGTAAAGCGCGTCAGGATGGATTTTACAATACATCGCGCAAAATCGGCAATACGGTATATGTTTTTTCAGACACATATATAAAGACCTCCGATATGAATAGAAATGTGGCGCTGCAGGAGGATAATCTGGAGAAATGGGTGCCTCAGGTAAATGGCAAAGTGATAAGCTATGACTGCTTCTATATAGGAGAGGATACATACTCAGGCACAGTTATTTCGAGCTTTGATGTGGATAAACCTGATAAGACGATAGATGCAAAATGCATTATGAATAATAGCGGCGAGGTATACGTTTCTAGCAATGCTATGTATCTGTATCATTCTGATTGGAGTGCAAGCCGTGAGCTTACCAAAATCAGCAAACTTTCGTTTGAGGATGGAGTGATGAAGACCGGGGAGACGACTTCAGTGAATGGTTATCTTAACGATAAATTTGCAATAAATGAGCAGGGAGGTTATCTGTATGTGCTTCCAACCTCAAATACCGGCAGCCAGCCTGTCAATTCGCTTCATGTGCTGGATAAGGATATGAATGAGGTCGGTGTGATAAACGAGATTGCACGCGGGGAGAGTATATACGCAGCCCGCTTTGTTGGAAAATACGTATATTTCATCACATACAGGCAGACGGATCCTCTTTTTGTAGCAGACATATCTAATCCGACAGCACCAAAGCTTTTGGGAGAGCTTGAGGTGAGTGGATTTTCCGAATATCTGCATATGTGGGATGATACGCACGTACTTGGAATAGGCTATGGTGATTCGCAGCAGAGTAAGATAAAGCTTACTATGTTTGATGTGAGTGATCCGACAAAGCCGGTTGAGGTGAACCAGAAACTTATCGACAGTTCTGAGAGCTGGAGTAATGAGTTTGTATACAACTACAAGGCTATTCTTGCTGACCCGGAGAAAAATCTGATAGGATTTACTGCGAATGACTACTATCTGTTTTCGTATGACAGTGAAAACGGCTTTAGTCTTTTGGAGCAGCAGGCACTGACCTATAAAAATACAGAAGGCTACAGAGGCATTTACAAGGATAATGATTTCTATGTGGCAGGAAACGGAGAGATAAAGCATTTTAAGCTGGCAGAATAGCGTAAATAATAGTGTTACGCAATAAGATATAAAGACAGGCGGCGAATACCCAAAGAGGGGGTGCTGCCTGTTTTTTGTATAATTTCATATACAAACGAAATGTAACAGCATATTTAAGTATGCAATTTAAGGCAGTCGGTGATATAATATCTCTGATTTTAATAACACGGAGGAACTATTATAATGAATACAGCCTCAAAGACAAGACATGTCTTTATTTTGTTTTTGGCAGATATAGTCTGGGGAATAGCCTTTGTAGCGCAGTCAAAGGGAGGGGACGCAGTTGGAGCATTTTCATTCAACGGCATCCGCTTCCTTATTGGTGCGCTCTGTCTTCTGCCGGTTATAAAAATACTTGATATGAAAGAGCTGACGGTAAACAGACCTGAAAGCAAAAAGCAAAAGAAAGAGCTTTGGATAGCCGGAAGCTGCTGTGGAATAGCACTTTTCTTTGCGAGCAACCTGCAGCAGCTTGGAATCAGCATGGGCGCAGAATCCGGCAAGGCAGGATTTCTTACAGCTACATATATACTTATGGTGCCGATACTTGGGATTTTCCTTAAAAGAAAATGCGGAGTCAAAATATGGATAGGTGTATTTATTGCACTGATAGGCATGTATTTTCTGTGCATGAATGGGACATTTTCACTTAGCGGCTCGGATTTGCTCCTGTTGGCAGGGGCATTGTGCTTTGCGATACAGATACTTGTGATTGACCATTTCGTATCACAGGTAGATGCGGTCAGACTCTCATGTATTGAGTTTTTTGTCACCGGACTTGGCTCATGTATAGTGATGATTTTTACTGATATGGGACCGTCTGCCGGCGGTATAGCGCAGTGGGCACAGTCGCTTTGCACCTGGGATGCATGGATTCCGATTCTCTATGCCGGTATTTTCTCAAGCGGAGTGGGCTATACGCTGCAGATTGTCGGACAAAAGGGCTTAAATCCGGCGGTGGCATCGGTGGCGATGAGTCTTGAGTCGGTGGTTTCTGTGATTGCAGGATGGATTCTGCTGGACCAGATGCTGGGTGGCAGAGAAATTTTTGGATGTGTGCTCATGTTTATTGCGATAATTATTGCACAGCTTCCGGATAGGGAGTATACTAAATAGGTTACAGTATAAAATGAAATGTGATTATTCAAGTGTGGTTTTGCGAATGTGCGTGGGATGAATAGTTACAACGAGATAGGGATTGGATATGAGAAATAATAGTAGAAAAAATTACAGACGCCGCAGACAAAATACAAGAGCTTCACAGATTAAGCTTGTAGGAATAGTGGCTGTGATAGTCGTTATAGCGATTATAATAGTTATATCGTGCTTTAATAAAACAAAAAAAGACAGTAATAAGGCAAAAGACACAGGAACGGCCACAGAAAATGTGACCGGTGTGACTGAGCAGGTAAGTGAGACAGAGGAAGCAAAGGAGCTCTTTGCACCAAAGGAGTCTGATGCTACAGCAGCAATCGGAGATGAGCTTGAGAGCTCTTATGCCGTAGTGATTGATGAGCAGGACGGCACAGTTGTTGCGGGGAAAAATGCTCATGAGAAAATGTATCCGGCTTCCATGACAAAGGTTATGACAGTGCTTGTAGCAGCAGAGCAGGCTGAGAAAAATGCAATTGCTGCAGCGGAGAATGAAAACACCGAAATAGACAGGCAGGCGGTGATAGAAAACAAGCTCAACGAGGTTGTTACAATTACAAGAGAAGCCACAGATTATTCATATGTGCATGATTGCAGTACAACAGGCTTTTTAGACGGTGAGCAGGTGCCTCTTCGCGATGTGTTTAACGGAACCATCCTGCCATCGGGTGGAGAATCGGCATATCAGCTTGCGGTTTATACAGCAGGCTCCATGGAAGCATTTGTCGATATGATGAACCAGAAGGCAGCAGAGCTTGGTATAGGCCAGACCACACATTTTGCAAACCCTGTCGGCATATATGATGAGAACAATTACAGCACAGCCTATGATATGGCGGTCATCATGCAGGCAGCGATGCAGGACGACATTTGTAAAACAGTACTTTCAAATCATACATATAGCACGGCTGCAACACCGCAGCATCCGGAGAACCTGAACATATCAAATCTGTTCCTGCGCCGAATAGAGGACAAGATGACAAGTGGCGAGGTAATCGGTGCAAAGACAGGCTTTGTAAATCAGTCTGGTAACTGTGCGGTCAGCTACGAGAAGGCAGCAAGCGGAAAGACATATATATGTGTGACAGCAGGCGCTTCAAGCGGATGGCACTGTATAGATAATCATGTGTATTTATATAATACATACGGCAAGTAGTCAGCAAAGCTGATTTTAAGGGGTACAGATATGGCGGGAAATCAAGGCAATTCCAGAAAAAAGACCACGCATAACATGCACAATGAGAAAAAATACAAAAACCCTGCAGGACAGGAGAGGGTAAGGGAAAAAAGCAGCCGGGCAAAAAGCGATAACGTATGTCCGTATGCGAAGAAATGTGGCGGCTGCGACTATCAGGGCGTAGAATATAAGGAACAGTTAAAAACCAAGCAGGCATACATGAAAAAGCTGCTAAAGCCTTTTTGCTTTGTGGAGCCGATTGTCGGCATGAAAAATCCGCTCTATTATCGTCACAAGGTTCATGCAGCCTTTGACTGTACGAGGCGCGGTCAGATTGTGGCGGGAGCCTACAGGAAAAACACACATGATGTGGTGGATATCGAAAGCTGCATGATAGAGGAGCAGGAGTCAGATGAGATAATAAGGGACATAAAGGATATGCTCCGCTCATTCAGGATAAAGACCTATGATGAGGACACCGGCTATGGCCTTCTCAGACATGTGCTTGTAAGAAAGGGTTATGCAACAGGGCAGATAATGGTAGTGCTTGTCCTGGCATCGCCGATACTTCCATCGAAGAACAATTTCGTAAAAGCACTCAGGAAGAAGCATCCCAATATCACGACAGTGGTGCTCAACGTGAATGATAAAAGAACAAGCATGGTGCTCGGAGACAGAAACATCACGCTTTATGGCAAGGGCTTCATAGAGGATAAGCTGTGCGGCTGTACCTTCCGCATCTCACCAGGCTCGTTTTATCAGGTGAATCCGGTACAGACGGAGCTTTTATACGAAAAAGCCATTCATGAGGCACACCTCACCGGCAAGGAGCGCGTAATCGATGCATACTGCGGCACCGGAACCATAGGCATCATAGCAGCGAAAAATGCAGGTGAAGTCATCGGTGTCGAGCTAAACCGTGATGCAATCCGTGATGCAGTCATCAATGCAAAGCGAAACGACATCAGAAATATCCGCTTCTACAATGATGATGCCGGAGAATTCATGGTCGAGATGGCACAAAAGGGTGAGAAAGCTGATGTTGTCATAATGGATCCTCCAAGAACCGGCAGCGACGAGGCGTTTTTATCATCGGTTGTCAAGCTGGCGCCGGAGAGAGTGGTGTATGTGTCATGTGGCCCGGAAACACTGGCGAGAGATTTAAAGTATCTCACAAAGCACGGGTATGCAGTGAAACGCGCAACACCATATGACTGTTTTCCGTTTACAGAGCACATAGAGACAGTGGTGCTACTTTGCAGGTAAATGGACGATAATAGTATTCCAATTCGCTATCAAATGGTGTAGAATAAAAACTACTTTCCATGTATACTAATGAATGATTACAGCCCATATACGGAGGATAAATATGAGAACGCTATATACATTTGACAAACACAATTATTCCGATGATATGGAGGTATTTGAGCGCTTCGCGGTGCGCGCGGTTATTATCAGAGACGGCAAGCTTGCCATGCAGCAGGCCGGTGAGGGCTACTACAAGATACTGGGCGGCGGCATCGATGCAGGCGAGACCAACGAGGTTGCGCTGGCACGGGAGGTACGCGAGGAGGCAGGGCTTCTTGTCGTGCCGGAAAGCATCAGGGAGTGCGGCAAGGTCATAGAAAAGAGACGCGATATATTTGAGGCTGACAAGATATATTACTGTCACACCTACGTGTATTTCTGTGATGTGAAGGACGAGCATGTAGCCGCACAGATGACAGACAGCGAGATAAGGCTTGAGTATCATCTGTCATGGGCTACGCCGGATGAGATAATAAAGGCCAACAGCGCCTTTCTTGATAAAGAATGGATAGCAAGAGACACTAAGATTGTTGAGTTGATAAAAGAAATGTGTTAAAATAATGCCTGGATGTAAATCCGGGCATTTAATATAAGGAGAAGCAGTATAAATGGATAAAAATAAAATCAAAAATAAATTAAAGAATGATCCGGCCTTCACTCTTGAGGTGCAAAACCCGGAGGTTGAGGCGCTGATGACACAGTATTCAAGCGACAAAAAGGCGGAGACGCTCAATAAGCTCATTGAAAAATGCACTAAGAGCAGATTCCTGGTACCTGCAAATGTCGGAGAGAACAACAAGCCGATTCCGCTATTTATTAAAAACGGTGAGGGAGAGGCTTTCATGCCGCTTTATACCTCAAAGGCACAGCTTTCTAAGGATCATCCGTCACCATGCATTGTAAATATGCCGTTTCTTGCAGTCAACAACATGGTGGCAAATAAAGAGTCAAAGATTAATGGTATCGCATTCAACCCGTTCACTCACAATCTGATTTTCAAAAAGCCTCTTGTAGAAAAGATTGAGGCAGTGGAAAAGGCCAGAAGAGAGGGACATCCTACATCACCGACAAAGGGCAAGACTGTACAGATGACAGCAGAGCAGTATGTCATCTTTGAGCGTATGCAGTATGAGCATATTTTCCTGCCGGCGAAGATGTTTGAGGGTGGAAAAGAGTTCATGGACCGACTAGCCGATGAGAAGGAAAAGCTAATAGATGAGCTGTACGAGGAGGCATATCAGCAGAAGCGTATGTATCCATATATGGAGGAGGATTTCTCTGTTATGTCTATGCAGATTTCTGATACGCTTAATGTCACCAGAGTTGATTTCCCGACAAGAGATATGGCTCCAAACTGCGCAATCCGTGCTTATCTCGTGTGGGATGATGCTGCGTCACAGGGCAGATATTTTGTGATTGATGCGAAGGGCGATAAAACTACTGAGCTGGTTGAGATTACAGAGGATCACAAGCGTCTTGGATATGGAGCTGCACCGGTTGAGGGGGCTGAGCTTCAGACTGTTCTTGACCTGGTCAAGAACAGTGCAGAGGAACAGAATTAGAAAAGTAATGCAGGGCAGGGATATATAAAGGAGGTCGCGTATGAAGGAGTTTTTAGGCAGAATAAAGGCTGATTTTCTACTGTCATCAGTGCTTTGTATAGCGCTGGGACTGGTGTTTATCATATGGAGGGCTTCGGTGCTCACGATTGTGGCCAATGTGCTTGCGGTAGTGCTTATCATCATCGGAGTGGTCTATATGTGCAGCTATTTTTTGAATATAGTCACGAATGGTTTTTCAGCGATGCTGGGGCTTGTGGTTTTGGCAGTGGGCATATGGTTTCTGGTGCAGCCAAAGGTTGTTGTGAGCCTGATACCTATAGTCATTGGTCTGGTGCTCATTTTTCATAGCATCAGGAGCATTATTGAGGCAGTGGATGCCAGAAAATACGGTTACGGAGGTTGGAGTGTCGGCCTGATTTTTTCAATAATCAGTCTGATTTTTGGAATAATCTGCGTGACAAATGCATTTGATGTAATGAAGACAGCCACTGTTGTTGTCGGTATCATACTGATTTTCAACGGAGTATCAAATATCTGGATTACAAGCCGTGCTACAAAGGCTGAGAGCGCCTACAACAAGCAAAAGGAGTTTGAGGCAACGTTTGTTGAGGATAGAAAAGAGGACAATTAAGCAGTAACAGAAAGGCGACAGAATGCGTCGGATGGAGTTTAAGATGGAGAGACCCGGACTTACCAAGGTCGGTGACCATCTGAAGGTAACAGAGAGCAAGCTTCCGACTTCATATTATTATACGATAGAGCATGCGATTGCCATGTCGGGAAACTACGTGGTCAGCGAGAGGCTCAAAAGCCGCGAGGGCGATGTCGTGGATGTGAGGGAGACTGAGAAGGGCTACTTTGTCACGATGGAGTTTGATGAGTAATGACACAGCAAGGTAAGAATGCAATAGATCTGGTGCTCGCTGAGAGCCTTATAGAGCTTTCGGCGAAAAAGCCAATCGATAAGATTACAATTAAAGAGATAACGGACAAGGCCGGAGTTATCCGCCCCACGTTTTACAATCATTTTCAGGACAAGTACGAGCTGATAGAGTGGATTATCAAAACCGAGCTGCTTGAGCCCATCAAGCCGCTGCTCAATGCCGGAATGATTTTTGAAGCGATTGTGCTGATGCTCAATAATATCTCGGCAAACAGTGTTTTTTACAAGAAAGCACTAAAGCTGGAGGGTGCAGTGACGTTTAATCAGATTGCTATGAAGTGCGTCTATGAGATGTTTATGAATATCATAAGCGAAAAGAGCACAGGAAAGAAATCAAAATACCGCTGGCTCACACCTGAGGTGATTTCTACATATTATGCGCAGTCGTTGTGCTTTATCACGGAGGGCTGGATAGCCCAGGGCATGGATGACATTGAGCCGAAGGAGATGGCTGAGGCATACATGTATCTGATTACGCGCTCGATGGATGATATACTAAGTGAGCTGTAGAGGACAATTGCCATGGAAAATGACGGCTTAAGCAAGCTAATAAAGCAGAATCATAAAGAGGCATGTGTTCATATAAATATAAAAATGCTGTGAAAAAGTGTCAGAAATCAAATACAATATCATATATGTGTCATATCGGATATACAAATTGATGGATTTGTATATCTTACATGACAAATCGAAGAGATTGAATATTTATTTATTCGGTCTTTTTTTTTATACTTCAATACGAAAAAAAGAAAGAGTGGTGAATCTAATGATTAAATTTGGAAAAGGAGTCGTAAAATATCGTGTGCTGATACTGATAGTTGCATTTGCATTGCTTATACCGTCGGGCATCAGCTTTATCAACACGAGAATCAACTTTGATATCCTTTCTTATCTGCCAAGCCAGATAGAGACTATGAAGGGTCAGGATATCATGGTAGATGAGTTTGGAACCGGAGCGTTGTCTTTTGTGATCTTGGAGGATATGAAGGATCAGGACATAGAGACTCTGGCTGATGACATTGAGGACCTTGAGGGTGTTAAGGATGTCATCTGGTACGGAACAATCGCTGATTCCACATTGCCAAGAGAGGCAATTCCGGATGAGGTGTACGACGCATTTAACAACAAGGATGCAAACAGCCAGCTCATGCTCGTCACCTACAGTGACACAATGGGTTCGGATGAGACAATGGAAGCCGTCAACAAGATGGATAAGATGGTGAAAAACCACTGCTTCGTAGCAGGAATGGCAGCGGTCAACGCAGATACAAAGACACTTGTTATGCAGCAGGCTCCTATATATGTCATCATAGCAGCATTGCTTTCAATGCTTGTCATGGGAATTACAATGGATTCAATAATTGTTCCGATGTTATTCCTCCTAAGCATAGGAATGGCTATTATCTATAACCTGGGAACAAACTTTATACAGGGACAGATTTCATACCTGACACTGGCACTGACAGCAGTATTGCAGCTCGCCGTAACAATGGATTATTCGATTTTCCTGTGGCACAGCTATCAGGAGCAGATAGACAGATATGACGGAGACAAGAAGCGAGCCATGGCACATGCCATTTCCCACACAATTGTCTCAGTAACAGGAAGCTCAATCACAACAATCGCAGGCTTCGTAGCCCTCTGCTTCATGAGCTTTACACTTGGACTTGACCTGGGAATCGTAATGGCAAAGGGCGTTGTATTCGGAGTTATCGGATGTGTAACAATTCTCCCTGCACTGATTCTTGCATGTGATAAGGCAATCGAGAAGACAAAGCACAAGATTCTCATGCCTGATGTTTCCAGGATTGCAAGCTGGGTAACAAATCATTATAAGATACTTGCAGTGATTTTCATCGTAGTGCTCATCCCGGCAATATACGGATACACTCATGATCAGGTCTACTATGACCTTGCAGGAACCATGCCTGACAGTGCATACAGTAAGCAGGCCAATGAAAGACTCGACAAGGAGTATGCTATGGGTGCCACACATATCATCATCGCGCCGAGCGATATGTCAAAGGCAGACAGCATAAGCATGATAGATGATATCAAGAAGGTCGATGGAGTAAAGCTTGCAGTATCACTTGACTCAATACTTGGACCTACAATACCGGATGATATGGTGCCGGATGAGGCAAAGGAGATATTCAAAAACGGTGATTACCAGATGATGCTTGTTTCATCAAAATATGCGACAGCATCTGATGAGGTAAACAACCAGATTACAGAGATTAAAAAGATAGTAAAGAATTACAGCGAGGACGCAATGCTTATCGGTGAGGCACCTTGTACAAAGGATCTTATCACTATCACAGATACAGACTTTAAGCGTGTAAGTGCAGTATCAATCGTATTGATATTCCTTATCATCCTCGTAGTATTCAAATCAGCATCGCTTCCAATCATACTTGTAGCGGTCATCGAGTTTGCAATCTTTGTAAACATGGGAATTCCGGGATTTACAGGAACAAAGCTTCCGTTTATCGCGAGCATCGTAATCGGAACCATACAGCTTGGTGCAACGGTTGACTATGCGATACTTATGACCACAAAGTACAGAAAGAACAGATACACCGGAATGGACAAAAAGCCGGCAATCACAAAGGCACTTGCAGATTCGACAAACTCAGTTATCGTCAGTGCACTCTGTTTCTTCGCCGCAACCTTTGGTGTAGGACTTTATTCAAACATTGATATGATCAGTTCTATCTGTATACTGCTTGCACGAGGCGCAATTATCAGTATGTTTGTAGTAGTATTTATACTTCCGTCAATGTTTATGATTTTTGACAAAGTAATATGTGCCACAAGCGCAGGCTTTAAAAACAAGAACCTGACAGCTTAGTAATCTGATTAATCATAAATGAGGGATAAAATACTTTTTGACCCTCATAACATAAAAATATAACCTCAAAAATAAAATCAGGAGGAATAAGACATGAAATTACCAGAATTGAAAGAAAAGTTAAAAAGTAAATATATTGTCCGTGTTGTAGCCGGAGTCCTCACAATAGCACTTGTAGGTACAGGAATCGGAGCAACAGCAGTTTTTGCAGAGAAGAACAGCACCGCAGTCACAGCCGAGGCAGACAGCACAACAGACAGCAGCAAGGATGCTGATGACATAGCAGATAAGCTCATGGACAGCGTATCATTAAAGGATAACGACGCAGACAAGGACGAGAGCGTATACCTCATCTCAGATGCAAACGGCAACGTAAACAAAACAATCGTAGTAGATCACCTAAAAAATAAAGACAAAAAGGATACCTTGGAGGATGCTTCAAACCTTTCAGATATCGAGAACGTAAAGGGCAAGGAAAAATTCACACAAAGCGGTGACAAGCTCACCTGGCAGGCCGGTGGCAAGGACATTTACTACCAGGGTACAGCAACAGAGGAACCGCCTGTAACACAGAAGGTTACATATTACCTCGATGGAAAAGAAATCTCACCTGAGGATCTTGCAGGAAAATCAGGAAAGGTCAAAATCCGTTTTGACTACACAAATACCACATCATATACAGAGACAGTAAACGGCGAGAAGCAGACAGTTTCCGTACCATTTGCAGCAATAACAGGACTTGTACTCGGTGATGGCTTCGAGAATATCGAAGTGACAAACGGCAAGGCTGAGGTAAGCAACTCATCAAGCGTAGTGCTCGGCTATGCTCTTCCGGGCTTAAAGGACAGCCTCGGAATCAAGGACGGAGATCTCGATGGCGATGTAAATATCCCTGAATACATGGAAATGACAGCAGATGTGGAGAATTTCTCAATGCCTGCAGCCATGACCTTCGTGGTAAACGCATCTGATTATGTAAGCACAGACGGAATTGACACATCAGACCTCGATGACATGATAAATGACTTAAAGGATGCCTCAACACAGCTTCAGGATGGTTCAAAAACACTGGCAGAGGGTACTGACACACTTGCTGACGGACTTTCAACATTGCAGAGCAAGCTCGGCACATTCGCATCAGGAGTTGGCACACTGCAGAGTGGACTTAAGACATATACTGATGGTGTAAGTACATTAAGTGGTGGATTGAATACACTTGGAAACAGTACAGGTGCCCTTGTGTCAGGAGCAGATAAGCTTAATAGTGGAGCAGGTCAGCTTGCAAGTGGAAGTGCAACACTTAAGGATGGACTTAAGACGTATACAGATGGAGCAAGCACACTCAATGGTGGACTGAATACACTTGAAAACAGTACAGGTGCATTAGTTGATGGAGCAGATAAGCTTAATAGCGGAGCAGGCCAACTGGCAAGTGGAAGTGCAACACTTAAGGATGGTTTGAAATCATATACGGATGGAGCAAGTCAGTTAAATACAGGCTTGAACCAGCTTAATGACAACACAGGAAGTCTTGCAACAGGTGTGACCAGTCTTAATGATGGGGCAAAAACGCTTTCGGATGGTATTAATGCTGCAAACAAGGGCGCAGCAGGAGTATCTGCAGGTGCAGCACAGCTAAAGACAAGTATTGATACGGCAAAAACAGGAGCTGATTCTCTTGCAGCAGGAGCAAAGCAGGTTGATGAAGGAGTTGGTCAGTTGACACAATCTTTATCAGATATGCCTGAAACAATCAAAACCAATATAAATAAATCTCTGGAACCACTGAATGAATTAAATGTCGGAACATTATTTAAAACTCTTGGATATATTGATACAGATAAGATTACAGCAGACAATGTATCAGCAGCAGCGGATGCAGCAGTAAACAATGCAGGAGATATAATAGATGCTTTGACTAATATGCAGAATCAGAATCCATCTGCAACTTATAATCAGATACTTGTTGGTCTATCTCAGGGAAAAGGTGCTGTATCAGTATATTCTGCCGTGAACCAAAGTGTAACAGACAGTGCTTCCACAGTGCAAGCTTTAAAGGATGGCTCAGCAAAGGTATCAGATGGTGCGTCATCATTAGATGCTGGTTTAGGACAGTTGTCAGATGGAGCATCTGAGTTGTCAAGCGGAGCTTCTGATTTAGCAAAAGGAACTACACAGCTTGCAACAGGAGCTACAGAGCTTCAGACAGGCACACAAAGTCTTGCAGATAAATTACCAGAGCTGACAAAAGGAATCACCAGCCTTGTAAATGGTTCAAACGAGTTAGTTAAAAACAATGATACACTTAATGTCGGAGCAACAGCACTCAATGCCGGAGCAAGCCAGCTTTCAGCCGGAACACAATCACTCATGAACTCAGTACCGGCGCTTACAAGTGGAATCAAGCAGCTTGTGGATGGCTCAAATACATTAGTTGCAAACAACGATACATTAAATGCCGGAGCAACAGCACTCAATGCCGGAGCAAGCCAGCTTTCAGCCGGAACACAGTCACTCATGAACTCAGTACCAACTCTCACAAGTGGTATCAAGCAGCTTGTAGACGGCTCAAACACACTTGTAGCAAATAACGCACAGCTCAACAGCGGAGCCTCACAGCTTGCAGATGGAACAAATCAGATAGTTTCAGGTGTTGACCAGCTCACAACAGGTTCTAAGACACTTTCAGAGGGTGCACACACACTTGCAGACGGTATGGTACAGTTCAATGAGGAGGGAATCAACAAGATTCTCGACGCATACAACGGTGACTTAAAGCCATTCACCGACAAGCTTCAGGCAGTAATTGACGCAGGTGAGGAATATCAGACATACTCAGCAATCGCTGATGGACAGACGGGCAGCGTTAAGTTCATATATAAATTAGCTTCAATAGATGCTAAGGCAGATAGCGACAAATAATTAATTATTAAAAGATGTTTGTAACTATTCAGTACAGAAATATGCGGTACCGCATATTTCGTAAGAAAACATAGATTATGTAGGAGCAAGCGCCCATCAGCGCAGCAGATTCTAATGCGCTTGCGGTCCGCAACTGTGAAGGTACTGAACAGTTAAGGATGTTTAAAGATTAGGGGAGGCAAAAATGGGCTGGATAGAATATCTGTTAATCGTGGCGGGAAGCTCACTGGAGATTTTCGTTGCGATGGAATGTCAGGGATCCCTGATCCAGAAAGTAAATAAGAAACAGCTTACAGCCATTTGCTTCATAGTTGCAGTTTGCCAGTTATTAGCAATGTACATCGGGTATTTTCTGTCAAGCTTCCTTAATGGGAAATACTCGGTGAAGGATGAAGCACTTTTAGGAGAGATAATTTCTATCGGAATACTGATAGGACTGGGGATCAGGCTTATAGGAAAGGCTATAAGAAACGAAAGGATTGAGGAGCATTGTCAGGCACAGCTTGATATGAAAAGAGTGCTAAGGATAGCAGGAATCACCGCATTTTATACGGTTCTTGCAGGAATAGCATTCGGATTCCTCGGTACCGGACTTTTCACCATTATGATAATGGTGGCGCTACTCACTGTCATCTGTATAGTGGCAGGCATTTACACAGGATATCATTTCGGTTTCGAGCAGAAGACAAAGGTATATATCGTGGGGGCGATACTCTTTTGGGCGGCTGGAATTGATGTGATAGTAAGGCTTGTAAGTGCAACATAATGCATAGGGCTCTGTTCGTAAGGACAGGGCTTTTTTGCTGCCCATTGCAGTATGAAATACTTCGCTTGCAATGTCAAAGTAAATGCTATAGAATATTTTTATATCAAATTAAACGCAAATGAGGAGATTTAAAGTTATGAAACAGAAATTGAGAAATCTTTCGGCACCGGCAAATATAATATTTGCCATTCTTGCAGTTTTTATTTTCATTGCACCCTTGCAGTGGAGCGGAAAAGTATTGGGACTGATTCCGGGCATGGAAAAGGCGGATGACTATCTGCTGCAGGCTATTGTGGAGACTGTTATTTTAGTTATTTTTCTTGGCATCACATATTTATTTGGTCTGTGGGATATCTTTAAGGAAAATGCAGCAGGATGGACCAGAAGCTTATATACAGGTGGATTTTTCATAGTATATTGTCTGTATGCTGTTGTTTCAGGTATTTATATGTGCTTTTTGAGCGAGCATGGTGATGTGAAGGCATTTTACAACATCATCTTTTTCTTTATTGCGGTCTGTCTTGTAGGGCTCGTTGAGGAGTTGGTGTTCAGAGGCCTGGTGTTCAATCTGCTGCTGAGAGCTTTTCCAAAGACGAAAGGTGGAATCACAGGAGCCGTAGTTTTGGGAGGCGTACTGTTTGGATTGATGCATTTTTCCAATATGGGCGCAGGGGTTAAGTTCAGCAGTTGTCTGATACAGGTTATTTCAGCAGGTCTCATGGGTGTGCTGTTTTGCATGATATACGCGTCTACACGCAATTTCTGGATTCTTGCCATTTTCCATACTGTTGTAGATATGGGAGGACTTTTATCATCGGGAATATTTGAGGGAGGAGGAGTGGCCGACAGGATTAATGAGTTTTCGGCAATGAACTGTATCGCGTTTATCGTGCTCGGTATTCCTATGCTTGTTATGCTGCGTAAATCAAGGCGTATCCGTCTTGAGATGCTCTACAATAATGAGACTATCATAGATGACGAGAGGGAGGGCGCTAAGCTTGCAGTTGTTTCACTGGTGCTTGGTATTTGCAGTATTATTTTCTCGTTTTTTGGATATCTGATGGGACTTGGAATTGTCGGCATGCTTGCTTCCAAAATGTCAAAAAAGGCAAAGCAGTATAACAATGCAATAGCAACTGCCGGTATGATTACATCGATAATAGGTTTTGTACTGTCGGTCATCTGCACGATTGGCATGATGGTGCTGTTTGCAAGCGGCATGTACGACAGGCTTGTTAATATGTCGATGTTGCAATAATACGAAGCAGACCTTTGAATGTGGCATAAAGTCTACATTCAAGGGTCATTTTTTAAGGAGAAACCATGAATATTTTACTGACAGCAATCAATGCAAAATACATACATTCAAACCTCGCAGTTTATTCACTGCGCGCCTGTGCCGGGGAGTACAGGGATGCTGTGGAGCTTGCGGAATACACGATAAACAATCAGAAGGATTACATTCTTGAGGAGCTTTACAAGAGAAAGCCCGACGTACTTTGTTTTTCGTGCTATATATGGAATATTGATTATGTGACTGATATTGCACGCGAGTATAAAAAGCTTTGTTCGTCAGTGCCGATATGGGTTGGAGGCCCTGAGGTGTCTTACGAGGTGGAGGCATTTCTGCGGGAAAATCCATACATAGATGGTGTGATGATAGGCGAGGGAGAGGATACCTTTAGAGAGCTGTGCGGTTACTATGCGCATAAAAGAAAGCTGAGTGATATTGCAGGCATTGCTTTCAGAAAAAACAGCACAGGTAATAGTACAAGTGTGAACAACATAGGAGGCAATAAAGCCGGTGAAATAGTATTCACAAGTCAACGCCCAATTAAAAACATGAGTGAAATTCCATTCTGCTATGATACTCTCGATGATTTTTCAAACCGCATCATCTACTACGAGAGCAGCAGGGGATGCCCGTTTTCGTGCAGCTACTGTCTGTCATCGGTGGATAAGACACTGCGTTTCAGGGATACTCGGATTGTCAAAAGGGAGCTTAAGTTTTTTATAGACCAGAAGGTGCCACAGATTAAGTTTGTGGACAGAACCTTCAACTGCAATCATGCTCATGCCATGGAGCTGTGGCGCTTTATAAAGGCGAATGACAATGGTGTGACAAACTTTCACTTTGAGATATCGGCGGATCTGCTGAATCAGGAGGAGCTTGAGCTGATTTCTGATATGAGGCCGGGGCTTATACAGCTTGAAATCGGTGTGCAGTCCACCAATGAGGTCACGATTAAGGAGATTCACAGGACTATGAAGCTTGAGAGGCTTAAGGAGGTTGTGAAGCTCATTCAAAGCGGCAACAATATCCATGAGCATCTGGACCTGATTGCAGGGCTGCCATACGAGGACTATGACAGCTTTGGGCGTTCATTTGATGAGATTTATGAGCTTAAGCCAAACCAGCTGCAGCTTGGGTTCTTAAAGGTACTCAAGGGTTCGTACATGTTTGAGCATGCCGCGGAATATGGTATTGTGTACCATGACAAGCCGCCGTATGAGGTCATGTCCACAAAGTGGCTTTCGTTTGATGATGTGATAAAGATTAAGCGTGTTGAGGATATGCTTGAGGTGTATTACAACAGCGGACAGTTTGAGATTACGATGAAGCTCATGGAGTGTATCTTTGACAGTGCGTTTGAGTTTTTTCAGGAGCTTGGAGATTTTTATGAGGCAAACGGCTATTTTGGAATGAGCCATTCGCGCATCAGAAGGTGTGAGATACTGCTTGAATTTCTGGCTTTATACCTGCATGGCTGTGACAACGACGATATGACTTCTGTGGGATTATCCGAAAATGACGGAGATAGAGATAATACTGATTTTGACGAAAATGCCATAGATAGATATAATACTGATTTTGATGAAAATGCGCAGATTTACAGCATGATTCAGGAGTCACTTATCTTTGATTTGTACTATCGTGAGAACTGCAAGAGCCGCCCGAGGTGGGCCACAGATATAGGAAGCTTTAAGTACATGACACATGCATACTGTAAGAATGGAAAGCTGTCACATGTGGAGCCGTTCCACTATATTTTTCCGGACAAGCACACGCGCAAGCTGGATGAGCTGCCAAAGTATCATAAGGAGCCGGTGTGGGCGCTTTTCCACTACGACATGAGAGACCCGCTTGACCACCAGGCGCTGGTGGAGTATATAGAATAACAGTAACGTGAAATGACTATAGCGGTAAAAGCCGGAAAGGTTTACGGACTAAGAAAAATGAGCAACATAGATAATATAAAAAATTACACGGTGATTGACCTGGAAATGACAGGCCTTTCTGCAAAAAATGACAAGATAATAGAGATAGGTGCGGCACGTGTGAGGGGCGGCGAGATAGTGGATACGATATCCACACTGGTAAATCCGAAGCAGCATATTCCACAGCGTGTGCAGGAATTAACGGGAATTACCGACAGTGATGTGGAAAACGCGGCAGATATGGACGCGGCCGTGGATAACCTTCTTAATTTTATCGGAGATGATATCATACTCGGGCAGAATGTGACCTTTGATTACAGCTTTTTAAAGCAGTGGGCGGTAAATCACAAGAGAACCATCTCGCTGAATGCATATGATACGCTGAAAATAGCCAGAAAATGTCTGCCTTCTGAGCAGTCAAAGAAGCTGGAGGATTTGTGCGAGTATTTTGGTGTAAACAGGGAAAATGCGCACAGGGCGCTCGATGATGCGATAGAGACAAAGCAGATATTTGAAAAGCTGCTTGCACTGATGGATGAAAAAGGTGAGCCGGTGGAGTCAAAGCCACTTGTATACAAGGCAAAAAAACAGACACCCGCCACAGCACATCAGGTCAGACAGCTAAAGGAGCTGATGACTGAGTATGGAATAGCAGATGTCATATCGTGGGACAACCTGACCAGAAGTCAGGCCTCAAGGCTGTACGATGAATATCGCAGTAAGTACATTAATAGGTGTGAGTAATTACCGGCCGAGGCGGCATCAGCCTGTAAGCTCTCAAGCATTGAAACAAATTTCGTGAAATTATCATCATATTCAGACAGCTTTTTAAAATTGAGAATGCCATATTTAAGCTTTAAATCAGTGTTTGTCATTCCGGTGAGATTGACAAGGGTTTTATCCCTTAAATCATTTATTTTATCATTATTTAATGGAAAAAACTTTTCCGGTATGGTAATATAACACAGGTCAGTGGTATCTCCGCGGAGGGTTGAGTTGGCCTTACGCTCCTTTTCCCAGAACTCCTCGGTGACCTTTGCCTGGGCAGAATCAGCCCTCTTTATGGCAAAAGTAATCACTGCAATAAATAAAATGAATAAAATTAGACAAATTGGAATCATATGTTGGAAAATCCTTTCTCATATATGAAAATAGTATAACTCATTTTTGAACAGAGGTGAATAGTATGTACGATTTTAATAAAAAAAGAAATCAGAAGGTGGTTGCTATAGTGATAATAGTGGTTATAGCAGCGATGCTTGTGACAACATTTGTGTCAAGTCTTGTATAGCTTTTCTTGAAATATGGAAAAAATATGATAATATGATTAAAGGGTCAAAAGGTATCATCGATGCATGCTTGCATGCAATT